>OGXH01002129.1_pt1 | contig 14043 bp, 10 predicted proteins | sample 1576241 | NCBI WGS metagenome assembly OGXH01 (sample SAMEA3541529, study PRJEB24748) | human gut metagenome | biome: human gut; feature: human-associated habitat; material: faeces | place: China | collected 2012
GCCGACATTCTTCGTACAATGTGCGAAAAGGCAAGAGATTTTGCCCCGAAGTGCGTATGTGTTCTTGCAACTGAAAATGACGGCAAGGTGACATTTGCCGCAGCCTGCGGTAAAGAGGCTCTTGCTCTCGGTGCAAATGCAGGCAAAATCATAAAGGCTGTTGCTCAGAAGGCCGGAGGTAACGGAGGCGGAAAGCCCGATATGGCTATGGCAGGTGCTAAACGGCCTGAGAAGATTTCAGAGGCTCTTGACAGCGTAAAAGAAACTGTTTATGCAATGTTAAAATAATCGTTTAATGTGTATTTATGGCTTACTTGCCGGTTGAATTGTGGAAAATAGCCAAACGGTTACATAAAATCTTGTGCAATTAACAAAAACGGTTTTAAACCAAAACTATTGCAGTTTTGTTATTTTTATAGTATAATAAGCAGTACTAAGATATGAAAATCTATCTTGGATATTTATGAACAATTTTAGGAGGAGATTAAAAATGTTCAAGAAAATTGCAGGTCTTTTTCTTGCAGCAGCAGTAATGTGCAGTTCAGCTGCCATCACAGCAAGCGCTGCAGAAGCAGAGGATGACGCTGCTGTTGCTGCAGCAGCAGATCAGTCAGGCGAGGTTTCAGCCGACGGTTCATCAGACGTTTCAGCTGACGCTTCTTCAGAAGTTGAAGCAGGTAATGTTATTAAGTTTGATGTTAAGAAGTCAGGCTGGAATAATGTTAAGGCAGTATTCTGTCACACTTGGAAGGTTGATGGTGAACTTCCTGTATGGCAATCTAAGAGTGAAAAGTGTAATTACGACGCTTCAACAGGTATCGCTACATATGATCTTTCAAAGGCGAACTACCAGATTTCTAAGTCAGACGGTAAGAATTACCTTGTAATCTTCAGTGCTAACACAGGCATGCAGACATATGATACTGTAATGAGCGGTGCTTGCATCGGCGATACTATGTATTGCACAGGCGAGGAGATTGAAAACCCTGTTGACTCAGAAAAGAAAGCTAAAGTAGCTAAGTGGGAAAACCATCCAGACTGCGGTCCTCAGAAAAAGATTACATCAACAGGTAAGATCGTTGGTTCTGCTCTTCCTGAGGGACAGACAGATGCTGTCATGCTTGCACAGTACCTCATTGACTACTATGATGATGAGGCTAAGACAAGTCTTACACAGAACCTTCTTGACACTCTCAAGGTTAGCCCTGTAGATGTTATGGGTGCTGTAACAGATAAGCTCAATGCTACAAACAACGCTGATAAGGATAAGATTGCTCCTGCAGTAGAGAAGATTCTCTCAGGTTGCACAGATCCTACAACAGGTAAGAAGCCAGATAAAGATAAGCTTGACAACGCTAAGAAGTCAGGTGCTAAGGCAGCAGGCGGCAGCTCAAGCAACGGTTCAAGTTCTTCTTCAAGCAAAGGTGGCTCAAGCTCATCAGGTTCAGGTTCTTCAAGCACAGGTGCAGTTAAGTCAGGTGTTGAAACAACTATCGTTTTCGTAATGGCAGGTCTTATGGTTTCAGCAGCAGGCGTTATGTTCCTTGCAAGAAAGAAGAAAGAAGACTGATTTTAACGAATTAATCTTTGATTAAGCATTTTTCGGACACTGTCAATCGGCAGTGTCCGTTTTGCTTTTTTAACTCAGAGTGCAAAAATATTCAAAAAGTTTTTAAAACATCTTGACAACGCTCGCAGTGTTTGTTAAAATATTAATGTTGCAGCGGGATGTAGCGCAGTTTGGTAGCGCACACGTCTGGGGGGCGTGGAGTCGCAAGTTCAAGTCTTGTCATCCCGACCAACTAAAGCCTTTTTGTCTTTTGACAGAAAGGCTTTTTTCTTTATGATAAACTGCTTACTGCAAATAAATTAACGCAAAAGGAGAAAATATGCTTAATATCGGCTCTCATCTTTCAATATCAAAAGGTTTTTACGCAATCGGCAGAGATGCGCTTTCAATCGGAGCAAACACATTTCAATTTTTTACACGCAACCCTCGTGGCGGATCTGCAAGAAAAATTGATACCGAAGATGTCAATGCACTTATAAAACTTATGGCGGAAAATAATTTTGTAAAAATTCTCGCCCATGCACCATACACAATGAACCTCTGTTCTGCAAAACCCGAAACCCGTGAATTTGCTCTGAACACGCTTACGGACGATTTGAAACGAATGGAATATCTCCCGAATAATCTTTACAACTTTCACCCCGGCAGTCACACGGGACAGGGCGTTAAGGCTGCGGTTGAGCAAATCGGCACAGCGTTGAATACTGCAATGTTCGATGATATGACAACCACGGTATTGCTTGAAACCATGGCGGGCAAAGGCACGGAGGTTGGCAGAACCTTTGAAGAACTGCGTATGATTATCGACCGTGTGGAGCGAAACGATAAAATCGGTGTCTGCCTTGATACCTGCCATGTTTTTGACGCCGGTTATGACATTGTGAATAATCTTGACGGAGTTCTTGAAGAATTTGACCGTGTAATCGGGCTTGAAAGACTCAAGGCAATTCATCTCAATGACAGTATGAATCCTATCGGCAACCACAAGGACAGACATCAGAAAATAGGCGAGGGCTACATCGGAATTGATGCGTTCGGAAAAATTATAAATAATGAAAATTTGCGAAATCTTCCGTTTTTCCTTGAAACCCCGAACGAGCTTGACGGTTATGCCAAAGAAATTTCGGCTTTGAGAAATTTGTATTCTGAATGACATTTGCCTTAAAATAAATCAATACAAAAATTGTCAAAAATATTTGTTGCTATTGCAATTTGCAAAATTAAAAAATTTAAAGTCCTCTCGATTTTTCGAGGGGGCTTTTTTCGCCTTTTTACAATTAAATCGGTTTGCAGTTACACATAATTTGAATACGCAGACAAAGAAATAATAATTACCCTTAAATCGGGAACAATAGTAAAAACGATTTACGGAGTGATATTGTGATTCAAAACATACGGAAAAATGAATTTGAAAGCTTAATAAAATCATCAAAGCCGGTGCTTGCCGATTTTTATGCCGAATGGTGTTCACCGTGCAGAATGCTTTCGCCTGTAATAGAAGAAATCGGTGACAAGTACAAAGCATATTTTGAAACCGTCAAGGTCAATGTTGACGAAAATCCCGAATTGACAGAACGCTACGGTGTATCGGGAATTCCTGCGCTTTTGCTCTTTAAAGACGGCAACGAAATTTTGCGTATGTCGGGTGTTCAGACCGAAGAACGGATAATCTCCGCAATCTCCGAAAAAACGGGTGAGAGTTTTGTATGACCTTGTAATTGTCGGCGGAGGTGCGGCAGGACTTACGGCGGCACTCTATGCCTCACGGAGCGGACTTGACTGCATTGTGCTTGATCCGTCATCACCCGAGGGCAGTTCAATTGCCCTCACGGATGCGGTTGAAAACTACACGGGCTTCAGTGATATTGCAGGCTTTGACCTCATTCAGCACTTTTATTCACACGCAAAGTCATTCGGTGCAAATTTTGTCAGACAATCCCTTGTCGGCATAAGAAAAAATTATGACGGTTTTATCCTTGAATGTTCCGACAGCGAGGTCAAGACAAAATCTGTTATTCTCTGCATGGGCGCAACCCACAAAAAATTGGGAATTGACGGCGAAAATAAGTTTGAGGGCAGAGGAGTAAGCTATTGTGCCGTGTGTGACGGCTATTTTTTCAAAGACAAAACAGTGGCGGTAATCGGCGGAGGAAACACCGCCGTTACCGAGGCGACCTATCTTTCTCATATATGCAAACGGGTTTTTCTTATTTACAGGGGTGACGCATTAAAAGCCGACAGAGTGCTTGTGCAAAAGCTTGAAAAATCGGGCAATGTCAAAATTCTTTACAACACCAATGTTGTGAAAATTGACGGTGACGAAAAGGTTAAATCGGTTACGCTTGACAATGAGAAAATTCTGAAAACTGACGGAGTTTTTGTTGCGGTAGGTCTTGAACCGAGAACCGAATGTGTCAAGGGTTTTGTAAAAACTGATGACAACGGATATGTGATTGCCGATGAAACCTGTCAGACATCCGTGTCGGGAATTTTTGTTGCAGGGGATATCCGCACAAAAAATCTACGACAAATTATAACCGCCTGTTGTGACGGTGCAAATTCTGTTTACGGAATAAACAAATTTTTGAAATTGTAAGGTTTTCTTTTTTTGATTTTTATGGTATACTATACTTGATATTGTTAATTTTTCCGGATGAATAAAATGAAACTGTTACAAAATAAAAAAATAGCATATTTAACAGCAATTTTCTGCACACTTTTGTGGGGAACGGCTTTTCCGTTTATAAAGGTCGGCTACTCTGCTTTTGAGATTGAGGAGTCGGATATCGGCTCAAAGTTGATTTTTGCAGGAATGCGGTTTATGTTGGCGGGACTTATGGTGTTTCTCTTTTTGTGGATATCAAAAAGAAAACCGCCGACGCTTTCAAAAAAAGATATACTGCCCGTCTGTTCACTCGGAGTGGTTCAGACAGGATTGCAGTATATTTTTACATACATCGGAATCGGTTTTACAAGCGGAACGAACACCTCTATAATAACGGCTTGTGCGTCGTTCTTTACCGTACTTTTCGTGCCGTTGTTTTTCAAAAACGACAGGCTCACGCTGATGAAAATTATCGGTTGTATTCTCGGATTTGGCGGAATTATCGCAATCAATTTCGGCGGAACTGTCAGCACGGACACTTGGTTCGGCGATATGATGATTCTCTTTTCAACAATATCTGCGGCGGCAGGCAACATTGTTGCGAAAAAAGTCACAACAGGACGAGATCCGTTCCCTGTAACCGCTTTTCAGCTTTTAACAGGCGGTTTTATATTGCTTGTGTCGGGCATATGCTGCGGTGGCAGTATTGGTTTGATAAATGTTGAAAGTGTTTCCGTGTTGCTCTGGCTTGCGTTCGTATCAGCGGCGGCATTTTCGCTGTGGACAGCACTTCTCAAGTTTCATGATGCAAGCAGAATTTCCGTTTTCAATCTGCTTGTTCCCGTGTTCGGAACAGTTTTGTCGGGACTTATGCTCGGTGAAAATGTTTTCAGAATCGAAACGCTCATCTCGCTTATTCTGATTTCACTCGGAATTGCGTTTGTAAATATGAATCTAAAAAAATCGGGAGGTAAAATATGAATCCTGATATAAAAGGTATTATTTCCGATATGGACGGCGTCATTCTTGACACCGAAAAGCTATATGTCCGTTTTTGGTGTGAGGCGGCCAATTTTTACGGCTATCCTATGGAAACGCACCACGCACTCAGTATTCGCTCAATGGCTCGCCCGTTTGCAATTGCAAAATTAAAGGGCTTTTTCGGGGAGGATTTTGACTACTGCAAGGTTCACGATAAAAGAATTGAGCTTATGGATAAGTTCATCTCGGAAAACGGCATTGAATCAAAGCCCGGTGCCGCTGAATTTCTCGGCTTTTTAAAGCAGAACGGCTACAGGGTTGCCCTTGCAACCGCAACCGCTCCGGAGAGAACGAAAAAATATCTTTCGGCTCTCGGTCTTTACGATTATTTTGACGAAATAGTTTGTGCGTCAATGGTTGCAAAAGGAAAGCCCGAACCCGACATTTATCTTTATGCCGCAGAAAAACTCGGACTTGCTCCCGAAAACTGCATTGCACTTGAGGACTCGCTCAACGGCATAAAGTCGGCAAGCTCGGCAGGGTGTAAAACGGTTATGGTTCCCGACCTTGACCGTCCGAGTGCAGAGGCAATTCCCCTTCTTTACGGAGTTGCAGACAACCTTATTGATGTAAAACGATTTTTGTAAAAAACATTAACGGACATAAAGCAGGTCTTGCTTTTGTATATTAAACAGGGTAGGTTTATACTAAAACAAGGAGGCGTACAATATGTGGGATGCGATTTCAGCTGTGATGAATAGCTTCAATGACTTCCTGTGGGGTTGGTTTATGATTATCCTTCTTCTCGGAACTCACATTTTCCTCACAATTCGCACAAAATTTGTACAGAGAAAAACTTTTAAGGCAATCAAACTTTCGGTGACTAAGGATCCCGATTCAGACGGTGATATCAGCCCGTTTCAGGCTCTTGCAACAGCACTTGCCTCAACAATCGGCACGGGTAATATCATAGGCGTAGGTACTGCAATTGCACTCGGCGGACCCGGTGCGGTGTTCTGGTGCTGGCTCACCGGTGTTTTCGGTATCGCAACAAAGTATTCCGAGTCACTCATCGGTGTAAAGTATCGTGTAAAGACTTCTGACGGCAGAATGCTCGGCGGTGCCATGTATGCCCTTGAAAGAGGATTTAAGTTTAAGACTCTCGGCAAAATCCTCGCCGTTCTTTTTGCTCTTTTTGCATTGCTTGCATCTTTCGGCATCGGTTCGGGTGTTCAGGTTAATGCAATTTCAAACATTATGAACAACACCTTTGATCTTGGTACGGTGAATCTTTTCGGTCAGGACGCTTCGGTTATTTCGATTATTGTAGGTGTTCTTGTTGCCGCAATTACAGCCGTTGTAATCTTCGGAGGCATCAAGTCGATTTCAAGAGTTTGCGAACTCCTTGTGCCGTTTATGGCTGTTTTCTATGTTCTCGGCTGTCTTATTATCCTCGGCATGAACTTTGATGTTCTCGGCAAAACATTTGAAATGATTTTTCAGGACGCATTTTCTCTCAAGTCCGTTGCAGGCGGTTTCCTCGGTTCAAGCCTTATGCTTGCCGCTCGTTACGGTATTGCAAGAGGTCTTTTCAGTAACGAATCCGGTATGGGTTCTGCTCCGATAGTTGCCTCTGCCGCTCAGACAAGAAACCCTGTTCGTCAGGCTATGATTTCTTCAACAGGCACTTTCTGGGACACGGTTGTTGTTTGTCTTATGACAGGTCTTGTGCTTGTAAGCTCAATTATCAAAAATCCTGCAATTGATGTTTCCGACGGCGGCGACCTTACATACAAAGCCTTTCAGCAGATTCCCGTAATCGGCACACCGATTCTTGTTATCGGTATTGCCGCTTTTGCATATTCAACAATCCTCGGCTGGTCATACTACGGTGAACGCTGTGTTGAATATCTTTTCGGCAGATGCGGTATGATTCCTTACAAGCTGATTTTTGTATTTATTCTTCTCATCGGTCCTGTTATCAAGCTCGACCTTGTTTGGACAATGGCTGACATCTTCAATGCACTTATGTCAATTCCCAACCTTATTGCCGTAGTTGTGCTTTCGCCTGTTGTCGTAAAAGAAACGAACTATTACCTTTACGGCAACAGACTGGATGAATACGATAAAACCAAACTTCCTGTAGTAAATAAATAATCACATAAGGCCTGCACTATGCCCGTGTGCAGGCCTGAATTTTAAGAGGGAACATTATGGAGAAATCAAGAATTGAAAAGCAATTTGATTTTATAAAGGAAATTGATAAGGAAAAATTCATTACCCGTCAGACCTACCTTTCCGATGCTCGGAAAAAGGAAAACGATGCCGAGCACGCATGGCATATGGCGATAATGACCGTTATGCTTTCCGAATATGCAAATTCGGAAATTGATGTGCTTAAAACAATGACAATGCTCCTGATTCACGATATTGTCGAGATTGACGCAGGCGATACATATGCCTATGATGAGGAAGCTAAGAAAACTCAGGCAGAGCGTGAAATGAAAGCCGCAAAAAGAATTTTCGGACTTCTTCCGGAAGATCAGGGCGAAAAGATGATGAATCTGTGGCTTGAATTTGAAAGCGGTGAAACAGCCGAAGCAAAGTTTGCACACACAATGGACAACATTCAGCCCGCCATGCTCAATGATGCAACCGACGGCAAGGCGTGGGTAGAGCATATTGTTCACCTGCACAGTATTCTTAACCGCAACAAAAATACTGCCGACGGCTCAAAAAAGCTGTGGGAATATTCAAGGGATAACTTTATTATGCCCAATGTTGAAAAGGGCAGAATAATCAACGATTGAGCCGCAATAAATGATTTTGGCAATATAGGTTCTCTACTTGATTTTGAACAGCCGATGTGCTAAAATTAAGATTAACGATACAGAAATTTTCACTGTGTTTTATTATGGAACAATTGAAGGGTTTTATGTGAATTTTGTTCCTATTTGATAATTATGGAAAGGGTGTTTACAATGAAAAGTTCAGTTATAAAGGACGGCGTAAGTACCGCACCTCAGCGTTCGCTTTTGAATGCTCTCGGTCTTACCGAAGAAGAAATTAAGAAACCTTTTATCGGTATTGTAAGTTCCAAGAACGATATCGTTCCGGGACATATGAATATAGATAAGATTGTTGACGCCGTAAAGCAGGGCGTTGCTCTTGCAGGCGGTGTTCCGATTGTATTCCCTGCAATCGCTGTTTGTGACGGTATTGCTATGGGACATGAGGGAATGAAGTATTCTCTCGTAACCCGTGAGCTTATCGCAGACTCAACAGAGGCTATGGCAAAGGCTCATGCGTTTGACGCACTTGTAATGGTTCCTAACTGCGACAAGAATGTTCCGGGTATGCTTATGGCTGCCGCAAGAATTAATGTTCCGACAGTTTTCGTAAGCGGCGGTCCTATGCTTGCAGGTCATGTTAAGGGCAAAAAGACAAGTCTTTCGAGTATGTTTGAGGCAGTCGGCGCTTACACGGCAAACAAGATTACTGCCGAAGAGCTTGCCGAGTTTGAAAACAAGGCTTGTCCGTCATGCGGTTCATGTTCGGGTATGTACACCGCCAACAGTATGAACTGTCTTACCGAGGCAATCGGTATGGGCCTTCAGGGTAACGGCACAATTCCTGCTGTTTACTCAGACAGAATCAAGCTTGCAAAGCACGCCGGCATGAAGGTTATGGAACTTCTTGAAAAGGATATCCGTCCTCGTGACATTCTCACGGAAAAAGCATTTATGAATGCTCTTACTGTTGATATGGCTCTCGGCTGTTCAACAAATACAATGCTCCACCTTCCTGCAATCGCAAAAGAGGCAGGTGTTAAGCTTAACCTTGACATTGCCAATGAAATCAGCAAAAAGACTCCTAACCTTTGTCACCTTGCTCCTGCAGGTCACACATATATGGAGGATCTCAACGAGGCAGGCGGTGTTTATGCCGTAATGAACGAGCTTACAAAGGTTGGACTTCTTGACACAGACCTTATCACGGCAACAGGCAAGACTGTAGGCGAGAACATTAAGGGCTGTGAAATCAAGGATACGGACATCATTCGCCCTGTTACAAATCCATACAGCAAGACAGGCGGTATTGCTGTTCTCAAGGGTAACCTTGCTCCTGACGGTTCTGTTGTTAAGAGAAGTGCCGTTGCAGAGGAAATGATGCACCATAAGGGTGCGGCAAGAGTGTTTGACTGTGAAGAGGACGCTCTCAGTGCAATTTATGACGGCAAAATCAATCCCGGTGAGGTTGTTGTTATCAGATACGAAGGTCCTAAGGGCGGTCCGGGCATGAGAGAAATGCTCAACCCGACTTCCGCTATCATGGGCAGCGGTCTCGGCAACTGTGTTGCTCTTATCACAGACGGTCGTTTCTCAGGCGCAACAAGAGGTGCGGCTATCGGTCATGTATCTCCCGAGGCGGCAGTAGGCGGTCCGATCGCACTTGTTAAAGAGGGCGATATGATTGAAATCGACATTCCCGCAAACACAATCAACCTCCTCGTTTCTGACGAAGAGCTTGCAAAGCGTAAGGCAGAGTGGAAGCCCCGTCAGCCCAAGATTACAACAGGCTACCTTGCTCGTTATGCAAAGCTTGTTACATCAGGCGCACAGGGTGCGGTTCTCGAATAATCAAGTTTTCAAGGCTCTCGTTTTGAGAGCCTTTCCTTTTGTCGAAAATTGTTTTTTCAGAAAGCCCAATCGTTAAAATGCACAATTGACCTTGCAAAAATCTGTATATTTTTCAGCTTAACATAAAATAAAAAAGCAAGTTGCACAATTCATCCCTTGTCCATTTGGGCAAAGGGTGAATTTTTTTATTTTGCCATAATTCGGTTGTTTATTTTATACAAATATGCTATAATAATTCCGTATTAATTGACACTATTGTTTAATTTTGTCGAAATAAGCTTGATTAGAATAGAAATTTTACGAAAGGGGATTTCACTTTTGAAACAATACGACGCTAAAAAAATTCTTAATATTGCCCTCGCAGGACACAGCGGCAGCGGCAAAACCTCGGTTGCGGAGTCAATACTCTATCTCTCGAAGATGAGCGAAAGACTCGGTAAGGTTGCAGACGGCAACACAGTCCTTGATTTTGACAGCGAGGAGATCAAAAGACAGACTTCAATTATGACGGCGGTTGCACCGATTGAATGGAAAAATACAAAAATCAACCTAATCGACACTCCCGGTCTTTTTGATTTTGCAGGCGGTGTTGCAGAGGGCATGAGAGCGGCTGACACAGCGCTCGTCGTTGTTTCGGGCAAGGACGGTGTCTGTGTAGGTACCGAAAAAGCAGTTGAGGCGGCAACAAAGGCAGGGCTTACAAAGGTGTTCTTTGTAAACGGTCTTTGCGACGAAAGTGCCCGTTTCTATCGTGTATTCGAGAGTTTGAAGGCTACATTCGGTCCGTCTGTTTGTCCTGTTGTAGTTCCGTACATTGTTGACGGTCAGGCAAACACTTATGTTAATTTGTTTGATTACAAGGCTTATGAGTACGGCACAGACGGCAGTGTAAAACAGACTGCGCTTCCCGATATGGGCGACAGGCTTGAGGGCTTGCGTGAGGCTATCAAGGAGGCTGTTGCCGAAACAAGCGAGGAACTTCTTGACAAGTTTATTATGGGTGAGGAGTTTACTCCCGAAGAAATCATTCTCGGTGTAAGTCAGGGTGTTAAGGACGGCACAATCTGCCCCGTATTCTGCGGTGACGCTCATAATACATTCGCAATTGATCAGCTTTTGAACAGCCTTACATGGCTTGCTCCGTCAGCGGCTGACAAGAGCGGTGAAATCGGTGTTGACCTTGACGGTGAACCCGTTGATGTTTCGGTTAATGACGGCGGTGCGGCTGCCGCAATCGTGTTCAAGACGGTTGCAGACCCGTTCATCGGCAGACTTTCATATGTAAAGGTTGTTTCGGGCAAGGTAAGCTCGGACGCTCCTCTCATCAATATGCGTACAGGCGCACAGGAGAGAATTACAAAGGTGCTTTCCGTAAGCGGTAAAAAGCAGTCGGATGTTCCGTACATCGGTGCAGGCGACATCGGCGCAATCCCGAAGCTTGCATCAACAAAGACAGGCGACACACTCTGTTCGCCTCTCAGAAAGGTTGTTCTTGACGGAATCGACTATCCGTCATCATCATATACAATGGCTGTGTATCCGGCAAAGAAGGGTGACGAGGATAAGGTTGCTCAGGGCATTGCAAAGCTTGCAGACGAAGATCCGACAATCAAGCTCGTTTCTAATCACGAAACCCATGAAATGCTAATTTCGGGACTCGGCGAACAGCACCTTGATGTTGTGATTTCAAGACTTAAAACAAAGTATAATGTTGACGCAGTCCTCAAAAATCCGAAGATTGCATACAGAGAAACTATCCGCAAAAAAGTTTCCGCACAGGGCAGATATAAAAAGCAGTCGGGCGGTCACGGTCAGTTCGGCGATGTGTGGATTGAGTTTGAGCCGTGTGATTCTGATGGTCTTGTATTTGCCGAAAGAGTTGTCGGCGGTGCAGTTCCGAAAAATTTCTTCCCTGCCGTTGAAAAGGGACTTCAGGATTCAATCAAGAAGGGTGTTCTTGCAGGCTATCCGATGGTAGGCATCAAGGCTACTCTCTATGACGGTTCATATCATCCCGTTGATTCCTCCGAGATGTCATTCAAGACAGCGGCATCTCTTGCTTATAAGAACGGTATTCCGAATGCCTCTCCCACGCTTCTTGAGCCGATCGGAAGCCTTAAAGCCAATGTTCCCGATGCAAATATGGGCGATGTAATGGGCGAGGTCAACAAGCGCAGAGGTCGTGTACTCGGTATGCAGCCGGGTGAGAACGGAACGCAGATTGTTGAGGCGGAAGTTCCTATGGCAGAAATGGATGACTTTGCAACCTACATTCGCCAGGTAACACAGGGCAGAGGATCATTTGAATTTGCGTTTGTCCGCTATGAGGATACTCCTGCAAATGTTGCTCAAAAAATTATTGAGAAAGCCAAGGCCGACTCTCAGGAATAATTAATAAGCTGATTAAGGCACCGATTTTTCGGTGCCTTTTGCTTTTCTTGCCTAAATATCATTATTGTGATACAATTAGGCTATACTTATGTGAATGATGGGGATGAAAATTTATCGCAAAGGATGATGACAATGAAAAATCTTTTACAAAGAGCGAGAAAGACAATCAAAATCAAAAATATGCTTTTTCTCACAATTGCCGGAATTATCAATGCGTTTGGAATTACAATATTTCTTAATCCCGTGAACCTTTATGACAGCGGAATTTCAGGTACGGCTATGCTTGCCGCACAACTTACACCCGAAAGCCTGTCGCTTTCACTTTTTCTTATAATTTTTAACCTGCCGCTGTTTTTGTTCGGACTTAAAAAGCAGGGTAAGAAGTTTACATTTTACGCAATTTATACGGTTGCAGTTTATTCGTTCGTTTCATGGCTGATAACCGATGTTCTGCCAGTTGATGTCAGTATGGCGTCTCCGCTTGCGGGAACCGATTTGCTCCTTTGTGCCGTATTCGGCGGTGTGATTTCAGGTATAGGCAGCGGTCTTGCAATCAAATTCGGCGGTGCAATGGACGGCATTGAGGTTATGGCAGTAATTTTTGCGAAGAAAATCGGTGTATCGGTTGGTTCATTCGTTATGGCATACAATATCGTACTTTATGTTGTATGCGGTTTCATTCTGCAAAGCTGGATTCTTCCGCTTTATTCGATTGTTACATATTTTGCCGCACTTAAAACGATTGACTTTATTGTTGAAGGTTTTGACAGGGCAAAGGCGGCAACGATTATTGCGTCTGTAAGCCGTTGCGATGAAATTTGTAATGCACTTTCGGAGGAATTTCAAAGCGGCGTTACCGTAATGCAGGCTCAGGGCGGATATTCAGGCAAGGACAAGGTGATGATTTACTTTGTTGTAAACCGTTTCCAAATTGGCAAGCTGAAGGAAATTGTGCGTGAAATCGACAAGAAAGCGTACATTTCAATTACGGAGGTTGCCGATGTTTTCAGCCGAAACGATTCGCTGTAAATAAATTTTAGTTGGTGTTTTATTTGACAAAATTACTTGTAAAGCTGTTCGTTAAAGACAGCGACAATTGCGATAATCCAAAGGTTAGGACTGCCTATGGCAACCTTTCGGGTGTTTGCGGAATAATTCTTAACCTGTTACTGTTCGGAGGAAAATTGTTTGCCGGAATTGTTTCGGCATCGGTTTCCGTCATTGCCGATGCCCTCAACAACCTTTCGGACGCAGGCAGTTCGGTTGTTACATTCCTCGGATTTAAGCTTGCAAGCCGTCCTGCCGACAGAGAGCATCCGTTCGGTCACGGTCGTTATGAGTATGTGGCAGGCTTGGGAATTTCCGTTGTAATCCTTTTAATGGGTGTTGAGCTTATAAAAAGTTCGATAGAAAAGATAATTACTCCCGAGGATAAAACGGCATTTTCAACGCTTTCACTCGCAATAATGATTGCGTCAATTTTCGTAAAATTATGGATGTACTTTTTTAATTCGGGATTGTCGAGAAAGATAAATTCAACCGCACTCAAGGCGGCGGCACTCGATTCTTTGACCGACTGCATTGCAACCTCTGTCGTAATAATCGGATTGCTTATTTCTGCCTCAACAGGAGTTCAGATTGACGGTTGGCTCGGCGTGTGTGTTTCGCTGTTCATACTTTTTACGGGTGTCAGCACATTCAGAGAAAGCCTCTCTCCGCTCCTCGGCAAAGCGCCCGACCCTGAATTTGTTGATGAAATCAAGGAAACAGTGTTGAAAAATGATATGATTGTAGGTATCCACGATTTGATTATCCACGATTACGGTCCGGGCAGATGCTTTGTTTCACTCCATGCA
>OGXH01002144.1_pt1 | contig 13997 bp, 9 predicted proteins | sample 1576241 | NCBI WGS metagenome assembly OGXH01 (sample SAMEA3541529, study PRJEB24748) | human gut metagenome | biome: human gut; feature: human-associated habitat; material: faeces | place: China | collected 2012
ATTCTGGCGACGATTTCGATTTTCGGTGCGGTCGGCAACTGGAACTCGTTCCAAGCGGCGGGCAGCGGCTGCAAATACTGGCCGTATGCGGCGGCATCCGTATCGGAGAGCACCAGCGCCCGCATCAGCAGATTGGAGCGGGTGACCGTCACGGTGGACTCATAATCGTCCTCGGTGAGATAGTAGTCGTAGGTGAAGCCCATGGGGACGTAGTTGGTGTTCTCATAGAGGGTGTAGCCATCCAGCGTGTCGTAATAGGCCCAGCCCGCATCGGCCTCTTCGAGGAAGTCGGCCTGCCGGTCGGGCTTGGTGATGAGGTACTTCACGCTCAGCAGGCCCCGCAGTGCATAGTTGGAAAGCTCCGGCTGGCTGCGGACGTCCCGCTTGACGCCCAGCGCCGGGTAAAAGCTGAGGATGCTGGGGGCGGCGGTGCTGCCGAAGTATTGCAGGCAGCTCTTGTCCAGCCAGAGGCCGAGGTTGTCGTGGGTCTTGTAAGTGTCGATGCGCCAGTCGCCCTCCGGCAGGTCTTCCTTCAGGGCCAGGGCGCTGGTGTACTCTTCCACCAGGTCGCTGTCGGTGTTCCACTGGCCGAACTTGCCGATGCCGATGTGGGTGATGCCGAACAGGCAGCTGAACGCCAGCACCGCCGCCAGCATCCGCTGGGGCAGGCGCTTGTCCTGTCGCCACCGCTGCGCGACCCAGCGGTAGACCAGCAGCCCGATGAGGGCAAAGCCGAACACGGCAGCGTACTGGCCGGGATTTTGCAGGACGCCCAGCGACCATTCCTTGGTGCTGGCATCCTGCACCGGCACCAGCGCAAAGGCCAGCGTGGCAATGACGAGTCCGCTGATGTTCCGGGCCGGGCGGTCCAGCTCGACGGCGGCGCCTTTTGCCCGGCAAATCATGCAGGAAATGCTGCCGTACCTTGGAATTGACCAGGAAAATGATGAAAAAGATGAAGAAATTGAAGTTCCTGCGCTGAAAGGCTTGACGATTGGCGATGCAAAGCGTAAACTGTCACAGGTGGGATTGGAAAGCGTGACGGACGGCGCGAACACCGTCGTGCTGGATCAATTGCCGCCGGCGGGCGCGAAGCTCGTCAAAGGCGGGCATGTGATGCTCTACACCGCCGGTTCAGAGGAGCTGACGCCGGAAGAGCTGGTCTGTGTGCCTGACCTGACTGGCTTGGGCGATGTGGACTGCGCGCGCCTTGTGCGCCAGCGGGGACTAATGATGTCCATGACGGGGCAGGGGCTGTGCACAGAGCAAAGCCCTGCAGCGGGAGAATATGTACAGCCCGGCACAACGATTTTTCTGCTGATGGCCGGGGATGACGAATAAAGGAGCTAATTGACGATGGAACTGAGACAGCTTGTCAAGGAAGTGCCGTACTTGCTGGAAACCAGGGGCGATATGTCCGTGGAGATTGCGGCGCTGTGTTCCAACAGCCGGGAAAAGACCGAAAACGGCATCTTCTTCTGCTTTGCCGGCGCACATTTTGATGCGCATCAGTATGCCCCGCAGGCGGTGCAAAATGGCTGCGTGGCACTGGTGGTGGAGCGCTTCCTGGACGATGTGAACGTGCCGCAGGTGCTGGTGAGCAACGGCCGCGCGGCAATGGCGAGAATCAGCGAGGCGTTCTTTAATCATCCGGAGCGGAAGATGCGCTTCGTGGGCATCACCGGCACGAAGGGCAAGACGACGACCAGCTACATGGTCAAGTCTATCTGCGAACAGGCGGGCTTCAAGTGCGGGCTGGTCGGCACGACGGGCAACATGATCGGCGAGAAGCACATCCCGTCCAGCAAGACCACGCCCGATCCGATTGACCTCATGCGCGACTTGAACGAGATGGTGCAGGCAGGTGTGCAGGTGGTCGTCATGGAGGTGTCGGCGCACGCGCTGGATATGCACCGGCTGGACGGCATGACGTTCGAGTGCGGCTGCTACACCAACCTCAGCCAAGACCATCTGGACTACTTCGGCACGATGGAGAACTACTTCCAGTGCAAAAAGGCGTTCTTCACCTCCGGCATGGCGAAAAATGCCGCCATTAACGCCGATGATGAGCGGGCGGCGGAGCTGCTGCGCGACGTGACAATTCCGCACATGACCTACGGCATCGCGGCGGAGGCGGATTTGTTCGCGCGCGACATTGAAATCACCGAAAACGGCGTGTCCTTTGAGCTGCGGCTGCGCAACGCGGAATACATCCAAATCAACCTGCGCATGACGGGCATGTTCAATGTCTACAACGCCTTGTCCGCGGCGGCGTGCGCGCTGATTCTGGGCGTGTCGCCGGAGAATGTCCGCGCGGGGCTGGAAAGCATCCACAGTGTGCCGGGGCGCATTGAAATGCTGCCGACGAACACGCCGTACCGCGTGATTCTGGACTATGCCCATGCGCCGGATGCACTGAGCAACATCCTGCGCACTTGCCGCACGTTCACCAAGAAGCGGTTGATTGCGCTCTTCGGCTGCGGCGGCGACCGCGATAAGGGCAAGCGCCCGATTATGGGGCGCATCGGCGGCGAACTGGCGGATTTGTGCATCCTCACCAGTGACAATCCGCGCACGGAAGATCCGATGGAAATCCTGCGCGAAATCGAGGAGGGCATCAAAGAGACGACGGGCGAGTACGTCGTCATCGAGAACCGTCGGGACGCCATCCGCCACGCGCTGGAAATCGGGCGGGAAGGCGACATCATCGTTCTGTGCGGCAAGGGTCACGAGACGTATCAGGAGACAATGGGCGTCAAGCGGCCGTTCGACGAGAAAGTTGTCGTGCAGGAGCTGCTGACGGAACTGCGCGGCGAGTAAGCCGCTGCGCATTGAATACCCGATAATAAGGAAGGATTACCTATGCTGACAAATGTACTGCTTGCGCTGGTGCTGTCCGCGGCGATTGCGCTGGCGACTGGCCCGAAGCTGATTGAATGGCTGCGCGGTCACCAAATGAAAACGAGCGAGAACGAACTCGGCCCGAAGGAGCACCTGAAAAAGCGCGGCACGCCGATTATGGGCGGGCTGATGATTGCGCTGGGCTGCATCGTATCGTTTGTGCTGTGCGCGGCGTATACCGGCGCGTGGGTGACGACGATTCTGCCGCTGCTGCTTGTATCGCTGGGGTCGATGGCAGTCGGTCTGGCGGACGACTGGACGAAGGCAGTCAAGCACCGTTCCGAAGGGCTGACCCCGTGGCAGAAGATCATCGGCTTGTCCGTGGTGTGCCTCGGCTTCTCGGTCTGGTGCTACTTCACGCAGGGGAGCAAAGTGCTGCTGCCGTTTGCGAATACCGAATGGGACTTAGGGCTGTGGTATATTCCGCTGCTGGCGCTGACGGTGCTGTTTATGACCAACAGCGCGAACCTGCAGGACGGCATCGACGGCATCCTGTCCAGCGTGACGAGTGTCGGCTGCATGGGCTGGGCGGTGATTGCGGGCCTCAGCGCCGTGACGGTCTATCAGCACCTGAATGGCGGCTCGTTCGGCATTCCGATGGTGAAAATTCCCGACGACCCTGATGCGGCGCGCGCTTTGCAGGATAATTACAGCGCGATTGCCATCTTCGCGGCGGCACTGTGCGGCGGCTGCCTCGGCTTCCTGCGCTACAACCGCTATCCGGCAAAGGTGTTCATGGGCGACACCGGGTCGATGTTCATCGGCGGCGCGGTGGTCGGCATGGCGATGCTGCTGCGTCAGCCGTTCCTGCTGCTGCTGATTGGCTTCACCTGCTGCATGTCCAGCGTGAGCGTCATTTTGCAGCGCTACTATTATAAGGCGACCCGTAAAATCTACGGGACACCCCGGCGGCTGTTCAAAATGTCGCCGCTGCACCATCATTTTGAGAAGTGCGGCATGAAGGAAACGCAAATCGTGCTGATGTATACCGTGGTGACGCTGGTGCTGACGGCGCTGGCGGTTATTTCGGTCATCGTGTAAGGAGAGCGAAAAATCATGCGCAATACGGAAAAATACGCGGGCAAGCGCGTGCTGGTGGTCGGTATGGCGCGCAGCGGGATTGCGGCGGCACAGCTGCTGTGCAAGGCAGGCGCGCACGTTATCATCAATGACAGCAAGGCGGCGGAACAGCTGGGAGACAGCCTGAAGCCGCTGGAAAATCTGCCGCTGGAACGTCGTCTGGGCTGCCCGGCGATGGAATGCTTGGACGGCATCGACGCAATGGTCATCAGTCCCGTTGTGCCGGACAACGCGCCGTTCGTCTTGAAGGCGAAGGAAATGGGCGTATACGTCACCGGCGAGCTGGAAATGGCGTATCAGCTGTCCTCTGGCGAAATGGTGGCGATTACCGGCACGAACGGCAAGACGACGACCGTCACGCTGCTGGGCGAAATCTTCCGCAACGCCGGACGCACGACGCATGTCGTGGGCAACATCGGCTATCCGTACAGCGCGGCAGGTCTCGACAGTCAGGACGGCGACCTGTTCGTCTGCGAAGTCTCCTCCTTCCAGATGGAGACGGCGGAGACTTTCCACCCGAAGGCGGCGGCGCTGCTCAATATTACCGAAGACCATCTCAATCGCCACGGCACGATGGAAGTCTACACGGCGATGAAGATGCGGCAGTGCCAGAACATGACGGCAGAGGACGTCGCCGTGTTCAACGCGGACGACCCGGCACTTGCACCGCTGATTGGGCAGGTGAAGGCGCAGGTGATGCTGTTCAGCCGCAAGCGGGAAGTGGATCAAGGCGCGTTCGTCCGGGATGGCGAAATCGTCGTGCGCTTCCACGGTGCGGAAGAGACGATTTGCCCGGTGAAGGACGTGTTCATTCCCGGCCCACACAACCTCGAAAACGCGCTGGCGGCGTGCTGCATTGCGGTCGCGATGGGCGTGAAGCCGGACATGATTGCCCACACCCTGCGGACGTTCCAAGGCGTGGAGCACCGCATCGAGTTCGTCCGCGAGCTGGACGGCGTTCGCTACATCAATGACAGCAAGGGCACGAACGTGGATAGCACCATCAAGGCGATTCAGACCATGACGCGCCCGACCGCCATCATCCTCGGCGGCTACGACAAGCATTGCGATTTCACCCCGATGGTGCAGGAAATGCTGGCGTCGCCCTACATCAAGGAAGCCGTGCTGATTGGCGCGACCGCCGACCAGATTGAGCGCACCTGCCGCGAAAACGGCTACACGCACCTGCACCGCGCGGGGACGCTCAAAGACGCCATCGACCAGTGCCGCGCGCTTTCTTCTGACGGGTGGAATGTACTGCTGTCCCCGGCGTGCGCGTCGTTTGACATGTTCTCGGACTATGAGAGCCGCGGGCGCATCTTCAAGGAGCTTGTGCGCGAACTGAAATAATCCCCATCCCTGTGCGCTGAGAAAGGAGCAGACATGCTTCAGGTAAAAAGCGCACAAAAGCGACAGACCGCAATACCGCTGAAAAGACGCAATCCCGTGGACGGTACGCTGGTGATCATCCTCATCATGCTGCTGCTCGCGGGATTGCTGGTTCTATTTTCCGCGACGTTCTATACCGGCACCTCCACGCGCAGCCCGTACAGCGAAGTGCTCAAGCAGCTGCTGGGCATCGGACTGGGCACGGCGGCGTGCATCGTCACCAGCCGCATTCCGTACCGCTGCTGGCAGCATCCGTATGTCGTGGTGGGCGGATTGGCGTTGTCCGCGGTGCTGCTGGTGCTGGTCATTATACCTGGCGTTGGCGTGTACATCAACGGTTCGCGGCGGTGGCTGTCGCTGGGCGGATTGTCTTTCCAGCCGTCAGAAATTGCGAAATTCGCCGTGGTGCTGTATATGGCGACGACACTGACCTACCGCGGCGAGCGCATCCGCCGTCTCTTCACGGGCATTGTGCCAGTTCTGGTCGTGCCGGGAGTTGTATTCCTGCTGATTCTGGAGCAGCCGAACCTGTCCACCGCGGGGTCAATCCTCATCGTCAGCCTGATTCTCATCATTATGGCGGGCGCGAAATGGCGGCATATTCTGCTGATGCTCATCGGCGGGCTGGGCGTGGGCGCGTTCTACGCATGGTCAGAGCCATATCGGCGGCGGCGCCTGCTGTCCTTCCGCAACCCCTTTTCCATGATGAGCGATGAGGGCTATCAGCTCAGCCAGTCGCTGATTGCGTTCGGGTCGGGCGGCATTTTCGGCATGGGGCTGGGCATGGGGCGGCAGAAGTATGCCTATCTGCCGTACCCGGAGAGCGATTTCATCTTCGCCATCGTGGGGGAGGATTTCGGGCTGCTGGGCTGCCTGATTGTGGTGGCGCTGTTCGTGGCGCTGATGCTGCGGGGGATGCGAATCGCCGTGCGCTGCCCGGATAAGTTCGGAACGCTGCTGGCGGCAGGGATTACCAGCAGCATCAGCGTACAGGCGTTCCTCAACATGGGCGTGGTTGTGGGCATTCTGCCAACGACGGGGCTGCCCCTGCCGTTCTTCTCCGCCGGCGGTACGTCGATTTCCATCACGATGGCAGCCATCGGCATCCTGCTCAATATTTCCCGTGAATCAGCTATTTGAACTGTGAAATTGGCACAGCGCCTGTTTTCCGGCATAGGCTGAAGCACAGGAGGTGGACGCGGATGGAAGCGTTTGTTGTGCAGGGCGGAAGAAAGCTGGAGGGTACGATGCGCGTCGATGGCGCGAAGAACGCGGCGCTGCCCATTCTCGCGGCTTCGGTGCTGACGGAGGAAACGGTGGTGCTGCAAGGCGTGCCGATGATTTCCGACGTGCGGAAGATGACGGACATCCTGACGATGCTGGGCTGTCGGATTCGCCGTGACGGACACACGCTGACGCTTGACGCGGGCGGGCTGAACCGCACGGAAATGCCGGATGCGCTATCCAAGCAGATTCGCTCGTCTATCTTCCTGCTCGGGCCGATTCTTTCGCGCTTCCGGCAGGCGACGGTTACATATCCCGGCGGCTGCGAAATCGGACTGCGCCCCATTGATTTGCACCTGTCAGGCCTGCGCAGTCTGGGCGTGGTGATTCACGAGGAAGGCGGCGTGATTCACTGCGACGGCGGCAATATGCACAGCGGCGAGGTACATTTGGACTACCCCAGCGTCGGCGCGACGGAGAATATCCTGATGGCGGCGGTGCTGCTGCCGGGAATTTCTGTTATCCACAACGCGGCGCGCGAACCGGAAATCGTCGATTTGGCGAACTTCATCAACGCAATGGGCGGAAGCGTCCGCGGCGCGGGCAGCGCGGTTATGACGATTGAGGGCGTGAAGCACCTGCACAGCACGCGATGGACACCTATGCCCGACCGAATTGTCGCCGGAACGCTGCTGGCGGCGGGGGCAATTACGGGCGGCACCATTGAGCTGACCCGCGCCCCGGTTCAGGCACTGCTGGCGGTGAATGCGAAGCTGCGCGAAATGGGCTGCGACGTGCGCGAGGAAGAAAAACGCGTTATTCTGACTGCACCGGAGCGTTTGACAGCGTTTGCACAGCTGCAGACGCAGCCGTATCCCGGCTTCCCGACGGATATGCAGGTACAGATGCTGGCGCTGCTGTCCGTGTCCGAGGGGACGGGCGTGGTTGTGGAAAACGTGTTTGAGAACCGATTTACCCACGCGGGGGACTTGAACCGCATGGGTGCGCGCATCCTATGCAGCGGGCGAACGGCGGTTGTTCGCGGTGTCCCGGAACTGTACGGCGCACGGGTGACAGCGCGCGATCTGCGCGGCGGCGCGGCATTGACGCTGGCGGGACTAAAGGCACAGGGCGAAACGCAGGTGGACGGCGCGGAGCTAATCGACCGCGGCTATGAGCATTTTGAGACACAGCTGACCTGTTTGGGCGCGGATATCCGCCGCGTACACGCGAACGCATAATCAGGACAGCACGGAAGGAGGAATGCCCCCATGACACAGGACAACTGGCAGCCGGGCACACCGCCGGGCGGCAGACGGCGCACACAGCATCCGACAGCAGAAAACCCGTTTGAGGAACCGGAACAGTCGCCGGAACTGCGTCAGGAACGCTCGCCGGATCTGTACCGGGCGACAAACCCCTTCTGGAATCAGCCGTTTCGGGACGCAGAATCAGCTTCTGCGCCCCCTGATTTGGGTGAGCCGCCGCAGAGTCCCCCGCCGGAAGCGTCGGTGTGGAGCCATCCGCCTGTGCTGGACACAGACAGCTACTCGGAAGAAACGCAGAAGCGCCATCACCGCACGCGGCGGGTGTGGAAAGCAATCGTGCCGCTTGCGCTTGCCATTCTCTTTGTCGCGTTCCTGTTCGGGGGTGTGCTGACTATCCGCAACATCAGGGTGACGGGCAACGTGCGCATCAGCGCGGAGGAAATCATCCGCCTCTCCAAACTGAAACTTGGGCAGTCGTCGTTGATTAATGAGAAAGAAATCTCCAATCGCATCGAACAGAATCCGTATCTGATTTGCCGGATGGTGTCTCTGGAATCCTTCGACACGATTTGCATCGAAGTTAAGGAGCGGCAGGAGGTCACGTTCCTGACCACATCGGGCATCGGCGTAATTACCGACGCGCACGGCTACGTCCTGCGCACGGTGCAGAACGCGAACGAATCGCATCCGGAGCTGGTGCGCGTGCAGGGCTTAAGCGTCAAAAAGACAATCATCGGGCAGAAGCTGATTGCCAATCAGCAGAAGCAGCTGGACGCTGTGACCGAGGTGCTGCTGCAGCTGACCGTCATGGGCGGACTTGACCAGATTGCCGTATTAGATGTCAGCTCGCTGGACAGAATACGGATGCAGACGATGGACGGCATGGAAATTGTGCTGGGGGATTCATCGCTGCTGCATGAGAAGCTGCGGGCGTTCCTTATCGTCCGCACGGAGCTTTCGGCAATGGGCAAAACGGGCGGCACACTGACACTGACGGACGCGGTGAATCCGGTTTATGCGCCGCCGACGGTGTAATACAATCATCATCAGCACCGCAAAACATGAAAATCGGATAAAAATGACGGCGAAAAACATTCAAAACGCCCGAAAGCACTTGCATTCCAGAGAAAAAAGGCTTATAATGAAAAATGGTATATTGGATAGGTGACTGCGCCTGTCTGACGGGGAAAAGCCGTCTGCTGACAGGCTGGCAGAAACCAAGGTACAGGGGTGTCAGAACCGCAATTTTCCCGGCTTCAGCCGTCCGGCAGAACGGCCAGACCGGGAAACAGGGGGTATGAGAGTTCATGAAGATTACGGTACCGACGATTGACTTTGGAACCAGCAAAATCGTCACGATGGTCGCGCAGAGCAATGGCGAACGCTGTGATATCGTTGGCTCCGGCGCTGTGCCGTACAGCGGATATTTGCAGGATGGCTGGAACAATCCCGATGAGATTCGGGATGTGATTCGCACTGCCATTGATCAGGCGCAGAAAACCGGTAACTGCCGCATTCATGAGCTGAATGTCGGTGTGCCGGGCATGTTTACACGCGTGATTGTCAAGGAAGTACATGTGTCGCTAACCGGGCCTGATCCGCATGTTACAGCGCAGGATGTCCGCGCGTGCTTCAAGCTGGCGGAAGAATCCGGCGGCGACCGCATCATTCATTCCGCGCCCGCGTGGTTCCGCGTGGATGACGGCAAAAAGACGCTGTCGCCCGTGGGTATCAAGGGTCGCGAACTGTCCGCCATGATTGCGCTGGTGACGGCGGACAAGTATTTCATTGATGATATCACCTACCGCCTGCGCGATATGGATATTGAGCCCCGCGAGTTCTACTCCACCGTCGCCGGGGAAGCGACATATGCCCTGAGCCAAGATGAGCGCGACAAGACGGCAATGCTCATCGATATTGGCTATCTGTGCACCGATGTGATGGTGATGGAGGGCGACGCGCTGATTTTCCACAAGTGCCTCGACATTGGCGGCGGTCATATTTCGGCGGACATTGCGGAGCAGCTGAATATTCCATTCCCGTTCGTTGAGGAAAAAATTAAGCAGACGTACAGCTTCAACAGCACGAATCAGGATGAAACGTATGTCATTCCCGCGACGGAGGATGAACCCGCCCGCACTGTCCGGCGCGACGAAGTGACCCCGATTATCGAAGCGAAAGTGGAGGAAATCGCGGAGGCCATCAACAAGGCGCTGGAAGAAGGCGGCGTGAAGCTTGGCAAGTGGTCGAACGTCTATCTGACCGGCGGCGGCTTGATTCTCAACAAGGGAGGCAAGGACTTCCTTGCGGGCAAACTCCACCGAATCATCCGGGAGGCCCAGCGCACCAACAACAAAATGACCAGCCATGTTTTCTCCAGCGCTGTCGGGCTGACCATCCTCGTCGTGACGACGCAGGAAGAGCAGAAAGCACCAGAAGGCGGTGCAAAGGGGCTGTTCAGCCGTGCATTCCGCTGGCTGATGGGCTACTGATTGCAAGAAAACGCGGCATACAGGGCAAGATACCATATGAGCATATGAGTCAGGGGGATGCAACGTGATTGAAATTCAGAATGACCAATTGACCAGCAATTATGCTTCCATCAAGGTCGTGGGATGCGGCGGCGGCGGCGGCAACGCGGTCAACCGCATGGTCGAATCCGGCTTGCGCGGCGTGGAGTTCATCGCCATCAATACCGACATGCAGGCTTTGCAGATGTCCGGCGCGCAGACGAAAATCCAGATTGGTGAGAAAGTCACCAAGGGTCTGGGCGCAGGCGCAGTGCCGGAAGTCGGCCGCCGCAGCGCAGAGGAATCCCGCGAGGAAATCGCGGGTGCACTCAAGGGTGCTGACCTGGTGTTTGTCACCGCGGGCATGGGCGGCGGCACGGGCACGGGCTGCGCACCGGTCGTGGCGGAAATTGCCCGCGAACAGGGCGCGCTGACCATCGCGGTTGTGACCAAGCCTTTCGCCTTTGAGGGCAAGCAGCGGATGCGCAATGCGGAAGCGGGCATCTCTGACCTCAAGCAGCGCGTCGATACGCTCGTTGTCATCCCGAATGACCGGCTCTTGCAGGTCGTCAGCAAGGGGACGAGCATGGTTGAGGCGTTCGGCATTGCGGACGAGGTGCTGCATCAGGGCATCCAGGGTATCAGCGACCTGATTGCTGTGCCTGCGCTGATCAACCTTGACTTCGCGGACGTCAAGACCGTCATGGAATCCGGCGGCATGGCGCATATGGGCATCGGCTACGGCGAAGGCGAGAACAAGATGATTGACGCCGCCAAGAACGCCATTTCCAGCCCGATGCTGGAGACGTCCATCAGCGGTGCGCGCGCGGTGCTGATCAACATCACTGGCGGCAAGGATATTTCCATCATTGATATCAACGAAGCGGCAAACCTCGTCATGGAGGAAGCCGATCCCGATGCGAACATCATCTTCGGCGCGGGCATCGACGAGTCCATGGGCGACAAGGTGCGCATCACCGTGATTGCGACGGGCTTTGAGAAAACGCCGTTCCCGCCGCGTGAGCCGGTTAAGTCGGCGCGCGATATCAACCGCGATCGCCTCTATGGCAGCAATTACGGCGCGACCGGTGCGACCGGTGCGACCGGCAGCTATACGCCCGGCAACTACGGTGCGACGGGCGAGTACACGCCGTCCTACACCAGCAGCGACAGTTACAGCAGCCATCCGACCATGGGCGTTCCGCAAGCGCCGATGACGCAGCAGCCGGCACAACCCGCATATTATGCGCCCCAGCAGCCCGCGCAGCCGCAGCAGCCTGCGTATGGTCAGCCGCAGCTGTTTGGCAATCAGCCCCAGCAGCTGGATTACGCGCAGCAAGGCTACACTGGCAATATGCAGCCTGTGCAGCAGCAGTATGCGGGCGGTGCAACCGGCCCGATGCCCTCTGTGCAGCCGCAGCACCGCCGCCGCGTGCGCGCGCTCGTACTGCGCGTAGCGCTTCTGAATGGGGTCGGTCGCCGCGTCGATGAAGTATTCGTCCGAAAGCACGGCGTTGTCGTCGCGGATGCGCAGCAGATAGCCGTAGGCGATCTTCGTGCTGGAATATTTGAGATCAAACATCTTGGCGAGCGCCGTGATGGGGAAGAACACCATGCCGCTGCGAACGATGGGCGAGCCGGTGTATTGCTCGCCGGTGCGGTTGTTCTCCATCGTGCCGGCGGTCAGGTCGCAGTAGAGCACGCGCTGCCCTTTGTAGAGGATAGCGACGGACTTTTCCTGGTTGTACGAGTAGCGGATGCCGAGGTCGTCCGGCCCGTCCACCGTCGCACCAGCGACATAGAGCAAGCCGTTCTGCCAGAACGGCATCGTTTCGTCGCTCAGGTCGCACATGCGGTCGTTCACGGCGGTGAAGTACAGCGTCGGCGCGGCAGAGGCGCGCGGCGGCAGCAGCGTACAGAGCATCAGCACGCTGAGCAGCAGGCTCAGCAGCTGTTTTCCTCGCGTCATCTACCACACCTCCCATGACTCAATAATCTTCTATATTATAGTATAACAAATCCGCGCGGCCTTTGCAATCCCTTATCCCGCCCACTGCACGACCTGCGCGCCGGTAAAGTAGTGCTCTAAGATCTCCTCGCAGGAATAGCCCTCCTTCGCCATCGCGTTCGCGCCGTACTGGCTCATGCCGACGCCGTGACCGTAGCCGGTGACGTGGAAGGTCAGCGTGTCGCCGCTGACCTCGACCGTGAAGGACGGCGAGCGCAGGCCGAGGATGGTGCGCAGCTCGTTGCCGCGCACCGTCACGCCGCCGACACGCAGCGTGGAGACAAAGCCCGCGTCGTTGCGCGTGATGTCCGTGAGGAAGCTGCCCGCGTCCCCGTTGAGCTTTGCCGAAGGGTAAGCCGCAAGAAAGCGGTCGCGGAATTCCTGCGCGGTAAAGGTCACGACGGAGTAGTAATTCGGCACGAGAGAATCGTCCTCGGGGCTGTCCACGCTCTGAAGATAGGGCAGGTCGGTCTGCCAGACCTCGCCCGCGCCCTGCGTGTGTCCGGCGGCGGAGGAGAAAAAGACCGCCAGCACCGGCTCGCCGTCGTAGACGATCACCTCACCGTCCGTCTCCGCCACGGCCCGCGCGAGCTTTTCCTCGTAGTAGAGCGCTCCAGCGCCCCATCCGGCCGCCGCATCCTCGGCGGTCTCGTAGGCCTTGCAGCAGGTGATGTCGTCGCAGGCGTCCGCGTCGGGATGGCGCGCAATGGCGCCCTGCACCATCTTGTGCAGCGTGTAGGTCCGCGCAGCGACCGCCTGCGCCTTGAGCGCCTCAAGCTCAAACGAGGCGGGCATCTCCGCACGCAGCACGCCGAGCAGGGATTCGTCCATCGCCATCTCCTCGACCGCGCCGCCGTGCAGCACGCGCAGCGTGCGCGTATGGTCGGGCACAGCGGCATCGGGACGCCGCACCTCGCCGGACGGCTCCGGCTCGTCCGACGCTTGCCGCGCGGGCGCGAAGCGCCACGCGAGGAGAAAGAGAAGGGCGATCAGCAATAAGCTGATGCGCAGGGCGTTTTTCATGTTGAAGCTCCTCCTTTGCAGGCTGTTTCTCATTTACTATATGAGGGGCTGTCCCAAGGATAGACCGCGGCGCGAAATGCGTGGACAAATCGCCTCCGCCGTGCTACAATAGCGTCGATCGGATATTTTACCGGAAAGGACGATGCCCTGTATGAAGACCTCCGACCGCCTTGCGACGATCCTTTTTCTCCTTGCCGCGCCCGCCGCGCGGTTTTTGGAGCTGAAAAACAATTATGACCCGGCCGGTCTGCCGACCGGCGGCTTCCCGTACCTGCCCGCCGTGCTGGCTGCTGCGGCGGTCGTGTTCCTGCTTTCGGCGCGCGGGCTGCCTGCGCGGGACGCGGTCACGGCGGACTTCGGCGGTATTTTCCGCTTTGACGGTCAGCTCACGCTGACCGCTGCGGTCCTGGGCGGCTTTCTGCTGCTGGCTGCGGCGGCGCTGCGGCTCGTGAGCGGGGGAATGGCGGGATTGGAGCTGATTCTTTCCGTGTTCCTCGCCTGCTCCGGCGCGGCGCTGCTCTACGCGTTCATCGCCCAGCGGCGCTCCGGTGCGTTTGCGCCGACCGCGCTGCTCGTGCCGGTGTGCTTCCTCGT
>OGXH01002151.1_pt1 | contig 13981 bp, 10 predicted proteins | sample 1576241 | NCBI WGS metagenome assembly OGXH01 (sample SAMEA3541529, study PRJEB24748) | human gut metagenome | biome: human gut; feature: human-associated habitat; material: faeces | place: China | collected 2012
CAAGCCTGTGAAAAGGCAGGAACAGGAACGATAAAAACCGCCCCAAAATGTAGACCCGCCACCAGCGCCCGATCGGTGCCGTGGCCGGAGCCGGTCTCGGCAAAGGAGCCGTGGAGGTGAATCCTGGCCTCCATCGGCTCACCGCCCAGCAGTGTACGGGCCATCTTGCCGATGCGGGCCGCTCCGGCGGTGTGGGAGCTGGAGGGACCCACCATCACCGGGCCTAAAATATCGAAAATGTCCATGTAACATGGCCTCCTGTCGTGATATGTACCATACGTTCGGTATCATACCACATCCCAATGCAAAAAGCGAGAGGGTTTCAGAAAAATTTTCAGCTTTGGGCAGGGCATATCATTTTTCTTGTTTTTTCGCCCGGTACGGAGTATGATGGAGATAGTATCATGCAGAGAGGAGCACTGCCTATGAAGATCGCACTGGTGGATGATGATCCCAGGGCTCTGGCGCAGCTGGAGCAGTATCTCACCGAGCAGCTGGGCCGGGAGACGGAGATCTCCCACTACGGCAGCGGGGAAGCGCTGCTGGCGGACTGGCGGCCCGGCGCCTTCGAGCTGGTGGTGCTGGATATCTACATGGGCGGCGCCACAGGCATGGAGGTGGCCCGGCGGCTGCGGGCCGGAGACGGACAGGTGCGGCTGGCCTTCGCCACCTCCAGCAACGACTTCGCCAGCGAGAGCTATGAGGTGGTGCCGCAGGTCTCGCTTTTCATTTACCTGACTTGCAATCTCCATTGCCTTCCGCTCGCTGATTCCTTTTACTTCCGCAAGCCGCTCCGGTTCTTCCTCAATGATCCGGAATGTATCTTCCCTAAACCTCCGCACAATACGGGCTGCCATTGCAAGCCCGATTCCCTTGATCGCACCCGATCCAAGGTAGCGTTCGATCGCCTCCTGATCTTCCGGCGCCTTCTCTTCAAAGCTCACCACTTTAAATTGTGTACCATACGTCGGATGATCGGTATAATCGCCAGCCGCCTCAATATTTTCCCCTTCTGCGATCGTCGAAAAAATGCCGACACAGGTGATCTCATCCTCGCCGCTCACCAGATTGAGTACTGTATAGCCATTGTCCGTATTGCGGTATATGATATGCTCCACATATCCTGCTAATTTCTCCATAACTTTCTAATCCATTTCTTTCTATCTGAAACCAAATGATTCGTAAAGTAAAAAGCTGCCGCATTAAGAAATAATCTCTTAAAGCGACAGCCTGTGATTCTTAATTTCTGTCATTCATACCAGACACTGTCTGAGTCCTGCTATGAATGGTATCGTTCTATGTACTCTGATCAATCAATATTATAATTACGTTTCATCTGCTCATACAATGACTGTGTAAAGTTACCACCAACCTGATCAATGAGTTCGTCTGCAATCTTTTCCACTGCAAAATCCATCGTATAATCTGTCATTGTGGATAATGATGCATCTTTCTCCTCATCATCCGGGAGTAAATTCTTTTTTACCTCTTTTATGACTTCTTCTACGAAATAAGATTCAAAATCTTTGCAAACCTGCATCAGTTCATCCGCAGATGTGTCGGAAGATACACCGTTTAATGATTTTTTCAATGCATTGGCATTGTAATTGGTTGTTGCATCTGTATTGGTCGTATTCAGCATGGATGCCATGCTGTCAATTGACATACTCATATTTTTTCAGCCTCCTGTAGAATGTAAAAAACTAACGTTTCAGGTTATTTGCCTGCTCTAACATATCATCGGATGTTGTGATCGCTTTTGAGTTTAACTGATATGCACGCTGTGCCACGATCAGATTTACCATCTCATCTGCTACCTGTACATTTGAGCCTTCCAGATAACCCTGATGGATTTTACTTCTTGTGAGGTTCGCATTGGTTGCTTCATTAAGTGCTGCCCCGGATGCATTTGTCGCTCTCAAAAGATTAGATCCTGCTTTTTCCAAGCCTGCAGGATTGTTAAACTGGCTGAGGCCAATTGTCCGGTTCATACTTACATAAGCACCCGCATTGTTATAATAGCCAACCTGACCATCCGTTGTCACTACCGCCTTCCCAGAATTGACATTATTCGGAAGAACAATGGTGTTTCCATTGGAATCCAGAACCGGATATCCATCGGTATTGGTAAGGGTTGTTCCTGTCGGACCAATACTCCAGTTAAAATTACCATTTCTGGTATAGTAAGTTGTCCCATCTGCCCCTCTCACCTGAAAGAATCCATTTCCTTCGATTGCAAAAGCAGATTTGCTCTCATCCTCGAGCAGCGCACCCTGCGTATAGCTTGTGGTGTTGGACGCAACTCTTGTTCCAAGTCCCACCTGCGCTCCGATCGGTTTTTCCTCACCATTTGCACTTGTCGTTCTGGTCTGAATGGTCTGATATAACAGTGATTTAAACTCTGTCTTCTGGGATTTAAATGCTGTTGTATTGACATTCGCAATGTTATTTGAAATATTATCTACGTTGGTCTGCTGCGCTCTCATTCCGGAAGCTGCAGTATAAAGTGCTCTCATCATAGTCTGATTTCCTCCAACTATACCTTATATTATACTTTTCCCACCTGATTTACGGTCTTGTCCAATGTCTCGTCTACTGTATTGATCACTTTCTGTCCTGCCTGATAAGCTCTTGAGATAGTGATCATCTTTACCATCTCATCCACAACATTCACATTAGAGCCTTCGATACATCCCTGCTGCACCTTTGCATCAGAAGCTGTGATCTGTCCTCCATCCACAAGCTCATACAGATTCTCACCATACTTGGAAATATAATTATAATCATCAAAATCAACAACGCCTATTCTTGTAACAAGCTGGTCATTCTGATAAATATTCCCTAACTCATCAATGGTAATCTTCGCATTCGGATTTAACCGGATTCTTGCATTCGGATCGGTATTCTGTGCCCCCGCCTGATTCAACACATAATCGCCATCCTTTGTCACCAGATAGCCCTCTGTATTCACGGTAAAAGCTCCATCTCTTGTATACTTCACAGAAGTTTCCCCTGCTTTATTCGTAAAAGCAATTGCAAAAAATCCATTTCCAGCCAATGCCACATCTGTCTCATTGTCCGTCACTTTGATACTTCCCTGATCATAATTGGTATAAGTCTCACCAAGGTGCACACCCATACTGATCACACCAAGTTTTTTATTCAGGCCATAAGAAGAGGTATCCTTTATCTTAATTGCCAGTTCATCCGCAAACGTCTGCGATGTTGTCCCTTCTTTTTTATAGCCATTTGTGTCTGCATTTGCCAGATTATTCGTGAGAACATCTAATCTCTTCTGTTCATTCACCATACCTGTATATGCTGTATATAAGCCTTTGATCATATATTACACCTCGCATCAATCGTTGTGTATCCACCTATCGGACACGTTTTATCCAATATTGTATTTCGGTCGATCTGACAGAAAAATTAGCTTAATCGTCATCACGTTTTCCAGATAAAAATTCTACATATTTTCCTGTACCAATCGCAACACATGTCATTGGATCATCTGCTGTCATAGTATTGATTCCGGTTCTGTCCTCGATCAGTTCTTCCAGACCACGAAGCAATGCACCGCCGCCGGTAAGTACGATACCGCGGTCTGCAACATCGGCAGCAAGCTCCGGTGGAGTTTTCTCCAATACAGAGTGTACTGCCTCGACGATCTGCAAAGTAGGCTCGCGCAGCGCTTCCTCTGTCTCCTCTGAAGAGACCGTTACTGTCTTTGGAAGACCTGTCACCAGATTACGTCCACGCACATCCATCGTCTCATTCTGTGCTAATGGGAAACATGTTCCAATCTTAATCTTGATATCCTCTGCGGTCCGCTCACCGATCAGAAGATTGTGTTTCTTTCTCATATAGCGGACGATTGCCTCGTCAAAATCATCCCCGGCGATCTTGACTGAAGTACTCACAACTGAGCCGCCCAGAGAAATGACAGCGATATCTGCTGTACCGCCACCGATATCTACGATCATATTACCACAAGGTCTTGCAATATCAATTCCGGCTCCGATAGCTGCTGCGATCGGCTCCTCAATAATAGAAACCTCTCTTGCTCCTGCCTGATAGGTCGCATCCTCAACGGCTTTCTTCTCAACCTCTGTCACACCACTTGGCACGCAGACACTGATTCTTGGCTTGCGGAATGTTTTCTTGCCAAGAGCCTTCTGAATGAAATATTTGATCATCTTCTCCGTAACTGTATAATCCGAGATAACGCCCTGGCGGAGTGGTCTTACAGCAACAATATTACCCGGTGTTCTGCCGAGCATTAATCTCGCCTCTTCCCCAATGGCTTTGATTTTATTTGTATCACGGTCAAAAGCGACAACAGACGGTTCTTTTAATACAACCCCCTTGCCCTTGATATATACTAATATACTTGCGGTACCCAGATCGATACCAATATCTGTACTCATCATAATTATGATATTCCCCTTTCTGGAATTGTTTGGAATGTATGTCAATATTTTCCTGTATGAGATATACGGAAATACATTAAAAATCACTTTTTTCTTCTGCACTATTAAAATAAGAAGTACGATACTACTCCTATTTTTACATATACAATCTTATTATATACAAAAAGTTATATTTTTCAAAGTTTTTTTTCCAGAAAATCCTATTTTTCAAGAAAAATAAGATTTTTTTAATAAATGATGCTTCATAAGATTTTTTTTATTTTTTCATCACAAAATGGTCACATTTTCTTTTTATATTATAACAGTACTAGCTAATATGACTTTTTAAGTCGGCTAATATAATTTTTCATAACTCATGCTTCTTCGATATCTACGGATATCGGAGGAGCACTCCCCGAAATTTTAAGGTGTCTCATGCGAGACACCTTTTTTGTTATGACGACCGCAAATCTGCAGTGTATCACATCTCTGTCCATTGCAGCAGAATGTACGCTAAGCGTACATCCTGCTATTTACTTCTTAAGATATTTTTTTACATACTGTCCGGTATAGGATCCTTTCACTTTGGCAACTTCCTCCGGTGTTCCTTTGGCGATCACAGTTCCGCCGCCGTCTCCACCTTCCGGTCCCATATCGATGATATAATCAGCGGTCTTGATGACATCCAGATTGTGTTCAATGACGACTACGGTATTACCTCCATCTGAAAGCCTGCGCAGAATCTCGATCAATTTGTGCACATCTGCGAAATGAAGTCCTGTTGTCGGCTCATCCAAAATGTAAATGGTCTTACCTGTGCTGCGCTTGCTGAGTTCTGTTGCAAGTTTGATACGCTGTGCTTCACCACCGGACAGTTCCGTAGATGGCTGTCCAAGTTTTACATAGGAAAGTCCCACATCATATAAAGTCTGGATCTTGCGTTCAATGGACGGCACGTTCTTGAAAAACTCCAATGCTTCCTCCACCGTCATATCCAGCACATCATAAATGCTTTTTCCTTTATATTTTACTTCAAGCGTCTCTCTGTTATACCGCTTTCCTTCGCACACGTCACAAGGCACATAGACATCCGGCAGGAAATGCATCTCAATTTTGATAATTCCATCCCCTGTGCATGCCTCACATCGTCCGCCTTTCACATTGAAACTGAAACGTCCTTTTTTATATCCTTTTGCCTTTGCATCCGGCGTTCCCGCAAAAAGATCGCGGATCATATCGAAGACACCGGTATAAGTCGCCGGATTTGAACGCGGCGTTCTGCCGATCGGAGACTGGTCAATATCGATCACCTTGTCCAGCTGCTCCAGTCCAAGGATATCGTCATGTTCTCCCGGAATGCACCTTGCACGGTTTAAATCCCTCGCCAGATGTTTGTACAAAATCTCATTTGTCAGCGAACTCTTTCCAGAACCCGAAACACCGGTAATGCAGGTCATAACGCCCAACGGAATATCCACGTCGATATTTTTTAAATTATTTTCCCTTGCGCCCTTGATCGTAAGAAAGCCTGTCGGTTTTCTGCGCTCCTTTGGAACCGGGATCTGGATTCTTCCACTCAGATATGCCCCCGTGACAGAATCCGGGTTCTGCATGATCTCTTCTGCAGTACCGCACGCAACCACTTGTCCACCATGTGAGCCGGCTCCCGGTCCGATATCCACAATGTAGTCCGCCGCCCGCATCGTATCCTCGTCATGTTCCACAACGATCAGCGTGTTGCCAAGGTCTCTTAAATTCATCAATGCCCCTAGAAGCTTATCATTGTCTCTCTGGTGCAGTCCGATCGACGGTTCGTCCAGAATGTAGGCAACCCCCACAAGACCGGAACCAATCTGAGTTGCAAGACGGATACGCTGTGCCTCACCGCCGGACAGTGTTCCTGTCGCTCTCGACAATGACAGATAATCCAGTCCAACCTCATTTAAAAATCCCACTCTTGCACGGATTTCTTTTAAAATCTGGTCGCCGATCAGATGCTGCTGTTTTGTGAGTTCCATCTGATCTACAAACGTCTTAAGATTCTTCACCGACATGGAAGTCATCTCATAAATATTTTTGTCTGCAACCGTTACTGCGAGGGATTCCGGTTTCAGGCGCTGTCCATGGCAGGCTTCACACGGCGTGATACGCATAAACTGTTCATACTCTGCTTTCATCGTCTCAGAGGAAGTCTCACGGTATCTTCTCTGCACATTGCGGATCAGACCGTCAAATGCGACATCATACACGCCCTCACCGCGCTGTCCTTTATAGCGTACTTTCAGTTCTTTTCCGTGTGTTCCATTGATCAAAACATCTTTTATCTCATCCGGATATTCCCGGAACGGTGTATCCAGTGAAAAATGATATTCTTCCGTCAGCGCTTTTAAAATCGCATAGGTGAAGCTGCTCTTATCGGTGCAGGACTGCCAGCCCATCACCTGGATTGCCCCCTCCGAAATGCTCAACCTCTTATCCGGGATCATCAGATCAATGTCAAACTCCATTTTATATCCAAGCCCAAAGCAGGTCGGACACGCACCAAACGGATTGTTGAAAGAGAAACTTCTCGGCTCCACTTCATCGATACTGATACCGCAGTCCGGGCATGAAAAACTCTCAGAAAACTGAATTGGTTCTCCATCGATCACATCCACGATCATCAATCCATCTGCCAGCTGCAGCACATTCTCAATGGAATCTGTCAGTCGTTTTTCGATCCCCGGTTTTACCATAAGACGATCCACAACAATCTCGATGTTGTGCTTTTTATTCTTCTCTAACTTGATCTCCTCAGACAGTTCATAAAGATTTCCATCTACAACGACACGGACATAACCGCTTCGCTTTGCCTGCTCGAAAAACTTCTGATGCTCTCCTTTTCTTCCTCTGACCACCGGTGCTAAAAGCTGGATCTTAGTACGCTCCGGCAGCTCCATGATCTGATCGACCATCTGATCGACCGTCTGCTTTTTGATCTCTTTTCCACACTTTGGACAATGCGGTACCCCGATCCTTGCGTAAAGCAGCCGGAAATAGTCGTAGATCTCCGTGACCGTTCCGACCGTTGACCTCGGATTCCGGTTTGTAGATTTCTGATCGATGGAAATTGCCGGAGAAAGCCCTTCGATTTTCTCAACATTTGGTTTTTCCATCTGTCCTAAAAACTGTCTTGCATAGGAGGACAACGACTCCATATACCGTCTCTGTCCCTCCGCATAAATTGTGTCAAACGCAAGAGATGATTTACCGGAACCGGAAAGTCCGGTCAGCACAACAAATTCATCCCTCGGAATATCCACATCAATATTCTTCAAATTATGTTCATTCGCACCGCGTATCTTGATGTATTTGCGGTTCTCTGATGTTTTCATATATCTGCACCCTTCTATATTTTATTAAGCAATTGCCCTTCCACCTTATTATAAATCCTGAAGCATTGTTTTCAATTGCAGCATCTGGTCGCGGTATTCTGCTGCCGCCTCGAAGTTCAGATCTGCCGCTGCTCTCTGCATTTTCTTCTGAATATCTGCGATCAGCTTCGTCAGTTCCTCCTTGTTCATGGACTCCGGATCTTTCTTGAAGTTCAGTTCCTCCTGTGCCACTTTCTTAGATACACTGATCAGATCACGGACAGACTTCTGAATTGTTTTCGGCGTGATGTTATGTTCTTTATTATATTCCTGCTGGATCCTGCGTCGCCGTTCTGTCTCGTCGATCGCATTGCGCATGGAATCGGTAATCTTATCCGCATACATGATGACATGTCCCTCGCTGTTACGCGCCGCACGTCCAATGGTCTGGATCAGGGATGTCTCAGAACGTAAGAATCCCTCTTTGTCTGCATCCAGAATCGCCACAAGTGTGATCTCCGGAATATCCAGTCCTTCCCGGAGCAGGTTAATTCCAACCAGAACATCAAACACATCCAGACGCAGGTCACGGATAATCTCTGCACGTTCCAGAGTATCAATATCCGAATGCAGATATTTTACACGGATACCGAGTTCTTTCATATAGTCCGTCAGATCTTCTGCCATTCTTTTGGTCAGAGTTGTGATCAAAACCTTATGCTTCTTTGCCGTCTCTTTATTCACTTCTCCGATCAGATCATCAATCTGTCCCTCTACCGGCCGGACTACCACCTCAGGATCAAGCAGACCGGTTGGCCGGATAATCTGCTCTGCACGAAGTAACTCATGCTCATCTTCATACGTATTTGGTGTCGCGGAAACAAAAAGCATCTGGTCGATTTTGCTCTCAAACTCTTCAAAATTCAAAGGTCTGTTATCTTTTGCAGAAGGAAGTCTGAATCCATAATCAACAAGTGTGGATTTTCTGGACTGGTCACCCGCATACATTCCTCCAATCTGTGGAATCGTGATATGCGACTCATCCACAATGATCAGGAAGTCGTCCTTAAAATAGTCCATCAATGTATGTGGCGTTGCTCCCGCCGGAAGTCCTGCAAGATGTCTGGAATAATTTTCAATGCCGCTGCAGAATCCTGTTTCTTTCAACATCTCAATGTCAAAATTGGTTCTCTCTGCAATACGCTGTGCCTCCAGCAGCTTGTCCTCTCCCTTGAAATACTTTACACGCTCTTCCATTTCCGCTTCGATATTCACACATGCCTTCTGAATCTTTTCCATCGGAACAACATAGTGTGAAGCAGGAAAAACCGCAAAATGTTCCAGACTGCACTTGACCTCCCCGGTCAGCACATCGATCTCCGTAATCCGGTCAATCTCATCTCCGAAAAATTCTACCCGGATCGCCGTATCGCTGTAGTTTGCCGGAAAAATCTCTACCGTGTCACCGCGCACACGGAATGTACCACGGTGAAAATCCATGTCATTTCTTGTGTACTGGATATCGACCAGTGCACGGATGACCTCATCTCTGTCCTTCTCCATTCCCGGACGCAGAGAAACCATCATTCCAAGGTAGTCCTCCGGGCTGCCCAGGCCATAGATACAGGAAACCGAGGCGATCACGATCACATCTTTACGCTCTACAAGTGCCGCCGTGGCAGACAAGCGCAATTTATCAATCTCCTCATTGATCGCAGAATCCTTGGCAATATAAGTGTCCGTCTGTGGTACATAAGCCTCCGGCTGATAATAATCGTAATAGGAGACAAAGTACTCCACTGCATTCTCCGGGAAGAATTCCTTGAACTCACCGTAAAGCTGCGCCGCCAGTGTCTTATTGTGCGAAATGATGAGAGTCGGCTTATTCAGCTGTGCGATGACGTTCGCCATCGTAAAGGTCTTACCGGAACCGGTCACACCGAGCAAAGTCTCGAACTGATTGCCTTCTTTGAAGCCTCTTACCAGTTCTTCGATCGCCTGCGGCTGGTCACCGGTGGGTTGGTATGGGGCGTGTAGTTTGAATATTTGTTGTTCATTTTGCACAAAAGTCACCTCCGGGGTTTATAGTAAAAATTTCATTGAAATCAATTTTCCGACACCATAGTATGATGTAATTTCAATTGGAATATACAAGTAAATATCTTTTAAGAATATAACACATTTCCATCGATTTGTATATAGTTTATTCGAACACTCGTTCTTTTTATATGTATAAAAACAGAGCATTCAGACTCTTGTGAATCTAAATGCTCTGCACATTTTATTTCTATTCTGCAAATCTTCCGCAGCACTGTTTGTATTTCTTTCCGGAACCACATGGGCATGGATCGTTTGGATAAATCTTTGCTGCTGCACGTTTCTTCGGTTCAGCAGGAGTTGAATCATCCTTGTTCGTTCCTGTTACTTTTGCAACCTGCTCACGCTCTACTTTCTGTTCAATCTTCACATGATATAACAGGCGGATCGTATCTTCCTGAATATTCGCTGTCATCTCATCGAACATATCAAATCCTGCCATCTTGTACTCAACAAGCGGATCTCTCTGTCCATATGCCTGAAGTCCGATGCCCTGACGAAGCTGATCCATGTCATCAATGTGATCCATCCATTTTTGATCAATCACTTTCAATAAGACAACTCGCTCTAACTCACGGAACTGTTCCGGTTCAGGGAACTCTGTCTCTTTTGCTTCATATAACTTCACAGCTTTCTCTTTCAGGAGATGCTTAAGTTCTTTGTTATTCCTGATATCAGCAATCGTTTCTTCCGTTATAGGTTCCAGAGGAATGATAGGAAGCAGTAACTGATTCAGTTCATTTAAATCCCACTCATCTTTTGGAATCTCAGAAGAAATACAGGTGTCCACACAACTCTCTACGCGGTCTGTGATCATCTTGAAAATCGCATCTCTCATGCTCTCTCCATTTAACACGCGCAGACGCTCTTTGTAAATAATCTCTCTCTGATCATTCATAACCTGATCGTACTCCAACAGATTCTTTCGGATTCCGTAGTTATTAGCCTCAATCTTCTGCTGTGCTTTCTCGATGGCAGAGGTAAGCATCTTGTGCTGGATCTGTTCATTTTCCGGAACACCAAGTGCATTGAACACATCCATCAGTTTATCAGAGCCAAAGAGTCTCATCAGATCATCTTCAAGCGAAATGAAGAACTGTGATTCTCCCACATCTCCCTGACGTCCGGAACGACCGCGGAGCTGATTGTCAATACGTCTTGATTCATGACGTTCCGTACCAATGATCTTTAAACCGCCTGCTGCTCTTGCGTCGTCATCAAGCTTAATATCCGTACCACGGCCTGCCATGTTTGTCGCGATCGTAACTGCTCCATGCTGTCCGGCACCTGCTACGATCTCAGCCTCCAGTTCGTGGAACTTCGCATTTAATACAGTATGAGGGATTCCCTCTCTTTTTAACATGCCGCTGAGTAACTCAGAAGTATCAATGTTGATCGTACCAACCAGTACCGGCTGTCCTTTCTCATGTGCCTTCTTCACTTCCTCAACAACTGCACGATATTTTTCTTTCTTGGTCTTATATACGGCATCATGATGATCGATACGCTGGACCGGTTTATTGGTCGGGATTTCAATAACGTCCATACCGTAAATATCACGGAACTCCTTTTCCTCTGTGAGTGCTGTACCAGTCATACCGGCCTTTTTGTCAAATTTGTTAAAGAAGTTCTGGAATGTGATCGTTGCAAGCGTCTTGCTCTCACGTTTTACTTTTACATGCTCCTTCGCTTCGATCGCCTGATGAAGTCCGTCTGAATAACGGCGTCCCGGCATAATACGTCCGGTAAATTCATCAACGATCATGACCTCGTTATCTTTTACCACGTAGTCCTGATCGCGGAACATCAGATTATGTGCTCTCAGAGCAAGGATCACATTGTGCTGGATCTCAAGGTTCTCTGCATCTGCAAGGTTATCGATCTTGAAGAACTGCTCAACCTTTTTCACACCTTCCTGTGTCAGGTTGACAACTTTGTCCTTCTCATTGACAACAAAGTCTCCTGTCTCCTCCTGTTCAATTCCCATGATGGCATCCATCTTGGAGTACTCCGGCACATCCTCTCCACGTTTTAACTGTGTTGCGAGAATATCGCACGCTTCATATAGCTTGGTAGATTTACCACTCTGACCGGAAATGATCAGTGGTGTTCTCGCCTCGTCGATCAATACTGAGTCGACCTCATCAATGATGGCATAATGCAATCCACGCTGAACAAGCTGCTCTTTGTAGATCACCATGTTATCTCTCAGATAATCGAAACCAAGTTCATTATTTGTAACATAAGTAATATCGCAGTTATATGCTTCCCTGCGCTCATCGTTCGTCATGGAATTTAACACGACACCTACTTTCAGTCCAAGAAATTCATGAACCTGTCCCATCCACTCAGAATCTCGTTTTGCAAGGTAATCATTGACGGTTACGATGCAGACACCTTTGCCTTCCAGTGCATTCAGGTATGCCGGCAGTGTAGAAACAAGTGTCTTACCTTCACCGGTCTTCATCTCTGCAATACGTCCCTGGTGAAGAATGATACCACCGATAATCTGTACGCGGTAATGCTCCATGCCGAGCACACGTTTTGCTGCTTCACGAACCGTTGCAAATGCTTCCGGCAAAAGGTCATCCAAAGTCTCGCCCTTTTCCAGACGCTCTTTATATTCTTTTGTTTTGTTTCTTAATTCTTCATCGGAAAGTTTCTGCATAGAGTCACGATATGCCTCTACTTTGTCAACAAGCGGATAGATTCTTTTCAGCTCTCTCTCGCTGTGTGTTCCGAAGATTTTTGTCAATGCTCCCATAAAAACTCCTATTCCTGACCCGGCTCTGTTATTTGAAAAATTTCTGCCATTTATGCAGAAACCTCGCACGGTATCGCTATTGTAACACTTTTTAGGCTTCACCACAACCAAAATAGGCGTAAACGATTTGTGAATTTTTTATTAACTGAAAAATATCCTGTTGGATTTATGTATACGTAATTTAATTGCCGTCCTCCGCAGCAAAACAGCAAGTATTTTACTGCTAAGCCAACAGTAACCCTCCACAAACAGATATCTTTATTTTTTTATATTATGTACATATTTTTAATTATAAGCTATAATTCTATTGCAAGATGATGAAGATACTCTTATCCCCTATTATTTATGAAAGGTGGTGTTCTAATGACTTTACCACAGGAAAGAATCTATACTACAGATGATATTTATAACCTCCCGGATGGGGAACGCGCCGAACTGATCGATGGTCAAATCTATTACATGGCTCCACCCACACGCAGACATCAGCTTATAACCGGCAATCTCTTTACCATCATTAACACCTATATAAAATCAAGAGAGGGTTCGTGTGAGCCATATATCGCTCCATTTGCCGTTTTTCTAAATGCAGATGATAAAAATTATGTTGAACCGGATATAAGCGTCATCTGCGACAAATCCAAACTCACAGATAAAGGCTGCAATGGTGCACCAGATTGGATTATAGAAATAGTATCATCTGGCAGCAGACGAATGGACTATTACACAAAACTATTCAAATACCGTACTGCTGGTGTTCGTGAATACTGGATTGTTGATCCAGACAAAAAACGGATTACTGTATACGATCTGGAACATGGGGATATTGACGAATACTCATTCTCAGATACGATTAACGTAGGAATCTATCCAGATTTATGTATCGACTTTAACAATATAAACAACTAACTCATGCCCGGTATAACATCCGGGGTATTTTGATTTTCCAAAAAAAGAACTTGTCGAACACTTCCGGGATGATATATAATGTATGGAATCGTATCATCAAAAGAGGAGGTCTGCATATATTATGAAGTATGTATACAAAACAAAAGGTACATGTTCCACTCTGATTGAGTTGGAATTAGAGGGAAATATTGTTCACAATGTAAAATTCACCGGTGGATGTAATGGAAATCTTCAGGCAATTCCAAAGCTTGTGGAAGGTCTTACCGTTGAGCAGGTAGAACAGAAAATCGGTGGAATTTCCTGCAACGGACGCGGAACTTCCTGCGGAGACCAGCTTGCCAAAGCCTGTCGCGAAGCCTATGAAGCAGAGCAGAAATAAACCGGAGTTTCACTAGCATAGTGTCGCAGATTCTGTGGTGCTTTCTTAGGGCTTGAAGGGCAGATATAAGCGT
>OGXH01002152.1_pt1 | contig 13972 bp, 12 predicted proteins | sample 1576241 | NCBI WGS metagenome assembly OGXH01 (sample SAMEA3541529, study PRJEB24748) | human gut metagenome | biome: human gut; feature: human-associated habitat; material: faeces | place: China | collected 2012
CCTTGCACACTTTGCATAGGACATCAGTGGTGACGTTATCCCCATGTGTCAACTTGTTCATTACATAATGACTAACGCCAGCCATTTCCTCAAGATCCTTCTTCTTTAGATCTCGGTCTATTAAGAGCTTCCATAATTTTTTATAACTCACAGTCATATAGCAAACCTCATTTACTTTATTGCTTGTGCCAATAGTATTGGGAGTGCCGCTTTTCAACATATAAATCTGTATTTTGATAATTATATCACAGCCCGCACAAAAAGTCCACATATTTCAACAAATGTTTTCGTTCGAAAACTCAATCAAGGTATAACGTCATAAGGACATACAAACCCTTCAATTTGGCAAATATTAACCTGCGTTTCTGAGGGAGTTTCTATGATGTCAAATCTGCAAATCTGTTTTTCGCACATTGGGCTTTTCCTTCGGGTTGCGCCATCATGTGGATGATGATAGAAACCCGCACGGCGGGCGCAAAAGGAGGAAGAATATGTACAACAGATTCGCAGAAAAGCGCAGGCGGTATCTGCGCGAGTACAGAGACGGCATCTACACGGGGATGCTGCTGACCGGCAAACTGGACGAGCATCTCAAGGAAATCGGCGACACTGCACAAGAAATGTTTGATCAGCTGGTCGAACAGATGAAGAAAGCCGAAGGTGTCACTGAGCGGCTGAAGACCGAGAATCAAATGGAATGGGTGGGACGGATGAACAGCATCTGCAGCCGTGCGGAGGAAGTTGTCCTTTCTGAGCTGGTTTATTGCTGAGGTGTGGTGATGTTCAAGTATAGAAGAAATCGAGTGTTAGCACTCTGCGACGGCGAGCGACGGCTGCTGACAAAGGCCCTGTTGTCCTTTCGGAACAAGCTGGTAGCAAGCGGCAAGCCCACCGAGGATATCAATGAGCTGCTGATCCGGCTGCTACGGTAAAAAAGGAATACGAAAAACGAGCGTCTGCTTCTGAAAAGAGGCAGGCGCTTATTTTTATGGCATCAATTTTGCTGCCACACCGATGAAATCCGGAATGGACATGGCATCAATTTTGATGCCATAGACGAAAAATGGCTCCATTTCGGAGCCACGAGCAGTCCTGCATAGGAAAATGGCTCCGATTTGGAGCCAAAACAAAAAATTTTTCAGGGGGGTTAATTTTTCGGCCTTCTCACTGCCTACCAAGTGAGGGGAACTTTGAAAAAGCTCTGCACAAGCTCGGCTTTTTATAATTTACCAGCTCAAAAGAAAAAATTTTGAAAAGCAGCGGGAAAATCCGAAAAAAATTCGGCAAAGGGAAAGTGAGAGGAGCTTCTAAGCTTCCCCCGTGTACCTCGATAACTGAATAGCCGTTACCGAGACAGATATGACTGTGCGACGACCGCAAAAGAGCGAGCACGGCAACGCCGCGGAGGCCCCGGGGCAGGCATATAAAAAACGATATCGGAAATACGGCGCCAAACCAAAAAACACAATTACCAGCGAAAGAAAGAAGGTGAAACACATGAACAAGCTACAACTGATCGATGCCGATACCCTGTATTACAAACCTCTTGCCCACCCCAAAATGCTCATCGACGGTGTTCTCTCCGACGGGCTCGCCATTTTAGCGGGTGACTCCAAGATCGGCAAGAGCTGGATGGTACTGTGGCTGTGCCTGCAAATCAGCCGCGGCGAGGCAGTGTGGGGGCTACCCACCAGAAAAACCGATGTGGTATATCTGGCCTTGGAGGACCGGGAATGGCGCGTTCAGCAGCGTATGCAGGAGCTGACGGATTCTCCGCCGGAGAATCTCCGCTTCGGCTTTTCCTGCGGGCAGCTGGGCGCGGAGCTGGACGCCATGAACGCCTGCATGCCGCACTACTACCGGCTCACAAACGGGCACGGGCAGGGCGCGGAGCAGATCATGGACGCCGAGGCGGCTCTGCTGCAGGGCCGCTTTGCCGACGCGGCCATTTTTCTCGAGCGCGCCCGCGCCGCCATCGCCGGAAACGGGCAGGAGAATATGGCACTCTGCTGCGACTTCCTCGCGCAGCGCCTCTCCCGGTACGCGGAGGTCGGGCCGCACCGCAGCTTTGCCGAGCGCCGCACGGAGCTGCTGCGGCACCACAACGCCTCGTGGCTCAACCTCTGGAACGCCGTCAGCGCCTACTGCCACGCCCTGTCGGGCGAGATGGAACAAATTCCGGAGGTCTTTGCCGAGCACCGCCTCGCCTCGGTCAGCATCCTCGCGCCGGGCCGGCCGATGATCGAGATGATCGAAAATCAGGTGTATCTTGCCCAGGGCGCTTACGCCAAGGTGATCGGCCGCAGCGAAGGTCTGCTCGCCCTGTGCGAGGGGATGCACTATGCGCTCGTCGCACTGCACGTTCGCCTTCAGACCGCGTCGGCCTATGAGCGGCTGGGCAAGCGCAGGGAAGCTGAGGCGCTGCTGGCGCAGGCGCTTACCGACGCCGCGCCGGACGGTATCGTGATGCCGTTTGCGGAGAACTACCGCTATCTCAAGCCGCTGCTTGCCGCAGGACCGCAGACCGCGCTCACGGCGCAGGTGCTCGCACTGGGCGAGGCAGGGGAGCGGCGGCAGAGCGGGACGGTCCGCCCCGCAGCGTTCGCCGCGCTGACGGAGCGGGAATATGCGCTGGTCGGCCTGATGGCACAGCGGCTGACGAACCGGGAGATCGCGGAAAAGCTGTTTCTCTCCGAGGGAAGCGTCAAGCAATATGTAAACCAGATCTATTCCAAGCTCCACATCGAGGGCGACCAGCGCACGAAGCGCAGGCGGCTCGCGGAGCTGCTCGCACATAAGTCCTGACATCGGGAGGACGTCCGCAGGGACGCCCTCCCGTTCCTTTATCGGTCGAAGCTGGGGTTGACGAAGTAGACGTTCTTCTCGTCAAGCTTTTCCTTGGCAAGCCGAAGCCCCTCGCCGAAGCGTACAAGATGGAGTAACTGTATTTGCTTAAATGCGCCATTCGATCTTGATGGAATCGCTGGTCGCATAGATGACACGGATGAGCTGGTCTACCGTCTGTCGCTTATCATTGAAGCTCAACTCGTCCCACATAGTCAGGTGATTATAGATCTCCGTATAGTCCGCTTCCTTGTGCAGCTTCAATTCAGAGATACGCTTCATCAGCTCCTGCTTTTTCCCATCCAGCTCTTTGACGCGCCCACTGATGTAACGAAACAGGGTATCGTCCGCAGCCGACAGGCGATCCATCAGAGAGCCAATCTCAGTCTCAACTTGCGTAAGTTGAACATTCAACGCCGTTAGCTCGGGGTTAATGTAATTTCCTTTACACCTTCTGAGCGTTTTGAACTGAGCCATCTTTTTACGCATTTCATTGTAGATGATTTGTTCAAACTCATCGGTATAAATCGTTCCGGGACCCTCGCAGGCTTTGGAGTTCATTTTGTTCGAACAGAGGAGGTAGCGGGAGCGTGTGGTCGAGTAGTGCTTATCCACCAAAGCGTACCCACAGATGCCGCATTTGATCTTTCCCGCCAGCCATGTGTTCTTGGCTTTCTGATATGGCTTGATCTGCTGCGCTTCCAAGCACTTTGCACGGCATTTCAGCCACAGGTCAGAGGAAATAATACCTTCATGCGGAGCCAGCACCAGATGGTTGCCTTCCAAATTCATTTGCTTGCGTCCGGCAGTGTCCTGTCCCTTGTAGTAGTAGCACCCGTTCGTGCCGATAAAATCGGCAGGGTCGTTTGCCATGATTGCACCTTGGTCACGGTAGAACGCATAAACGGATGGGTCCGCACGAACATAGATGGGATTCCGAAGGATGTCTGCAAGGCGTGTGCGTCCCCACGGCTTTCCGTTTTTGAGAATGCCGTGGGCCTGAAAGTAGCGGATGATGTCACCGTAAGAGCATTCCGGCTTGGAGTAGAGCTCATAGATCAATTGCACCTGCTCTGCTTCCTCTGCGTTGATCTCATACATGGAGGTCTTAATACCCTCAATGGTCGTTGGAATCAGCCTAAACCCATACGGAACTCTGCCGCCCATATAAAAACTTTTTTGACTGCGGGAGTAGTAGGCATCTGCCACACGCTTTTGAATGGTTTCCCGTTCCAGTTGTGCGAATACGATGCAGATGTTGAGCATAGCGCGCCCCATAGGGGAGGAGGTGTCGAACTTTTCCGTCGTGGATACGAACTCGACCTTGTGCTTCCCAAATTGCTCCATCATATTGGAAAAGTCAAGAATGGAACGGCTGATACGGTCCAGCTTATAAACAACGACCTTACCGATCACTCCATTTTCGATGTCGTTCATCATTTCCGCAAAGGCCGGACGATCTGTATTTTTACCGCTGTAACCTCTGTCGGTATAGACCTTGTACTGTTCACCTCTCATTTCGTATTGGCAGAACTCAATTTGGCTTTCGATGGAAATGCTATCGGCTCTGTCAACGGATTGTCTTGCGTAGATTGCGTTCATTTTGTAGCTCCTTTCTCTCATAGAAAAGAGCTGCTGACAGGTACATCATACCGCAGCAGCTCCTAAATAGCTATCATTTTCGTTGTATTTTTCATATTTTATAAAGACCTCAAATAGACCTTCCTCGATACATCGCCGCTGTTCCATGCACTCCTCGGCGGTAAGCTGCGGGGTAAGGTTTTCGATTCTAATCATGTTTTTTCTGCCGGAAACAAGGTGCGCATCACTATCGTAAGTGAAAGGGCGGACAATAATAACTATCACCTCCCGCGGTGCTAATATTTTATTTGTGGGAAACTTGTCCTATGCAAAAGAGACAGACTGACTTGGTCTGTCTCTTTCATTCGTATGATTCAGGACAGGGGAGTACATGATTCCTATAACCCACCCATCGTTTGCCCATGTGATTGTTCTTCCTGCTCCTTTTGCGCGGCGTGTTCGTCGTGCTTTTCTTTTGCCACGATAACCACACCTGCCGCAAGTCCGACCACTGCGCCGAAGTTCTCCGCGGCGATCCTGGCCTCGATGCGCCGACGCTGCTCTTCGGCATCGCCGCTTTCCTCGTCCAGCAGCAGGCCGAGTGCTGCCAGCCCCGCCGCGCCGGTATGTCCGACCAGGTCTGCAGCCATGCGGTCATGATGCGGCGGCCATCCGGGGCAAGGGTGGTCTGGGTGGCGTAGAAGTCGATGCCGCCATCCATCAGCTGCACGTTTTCCTTGGTGAAGGTGTGGGTGGCTTCGTCGTAGCTGCCGATGAAGGCAATCACGTTGTGACCGTTGTGGAACTCGCCCTTGGGCAGCATCTCCATGGGGCCGAGCATCAAGACCTGTTTGCCGTCCAGTGGGAAGAAGTCCGGGCACTCCCACATTTTGCCGTACTGATTGTTGCAGCGTTCCAGCACCGTGACAAAGTGCCAGTCGAAGCCGTCCTTGCTCTGGAATAGTGCCGCTGCGCCGCTGCCGTCCTCGGCCAGGCAGACGGTGACGGCGGAGTAGGTGCCGTCGGCCTCACGCCAGATCTTGGGATCCCGGAAATCAAACTTGCTGAAGCCCTCCGGCAGATCTTTCTGGGTCAGCACCGGGTTGCAGGCAGGCTTTTCGTAGTTGAGACCGTCACCGATGGCAATGCTCTGGGTCTGGATGTCCCGCATCTCCCCATTGGGCTGCTTTTCTGCAATCACGCTGGTGTACATCAGCAGCTGCTTGCCGTCATCCATCACGGTGGCAGAGCCGGAGAAGCAGCCGGGGCCGTTGTCCACCGGGGAATCCGGTGCAAGCGCACAGGGCAGATACTCCCAGTGCAGCAGGTCGGTGCTGACGGCGTGACCCCAGTGCATGGGCGCCCACCGCACATCGTAGGGGTTATACTGATAGAACTGGTGATACTTGCCCTGATAGAACGAGAAACCGTTGGGGTCGTTGAGCCAGCCCACATAAGGAGTCATGTGGTAAGCAGGGCGTTCCTCCGGGGAAATGGCAGCGCCGTGCTCGGCCTCGTAGGCACGGGCTTTTTGTAAAGTCAAATCGTTCATGGAATCCTCCAAAGGAAAGAATTCTTATGCGTAGTAAGCATCCAGATATTTCTGCATAATGCCCAGATAGTCGGACAGGCCGTAGTCTTCCAGCTTGCTCAGATATTCGTTCCACTCTGCATCCGTAGTGCCGTTCATGATCCAGTCGGCCTTCTGCGTATTCATGTAGGTCTGCAGATCTGCCTGCAGGTTAGAGACCTGCTCGGTGTCCTCGTTGCTCATAAAGACATTGGGATAGACATAATCGTTGTTCATATCCGGGGTGTAGATCTCCTTGATCCAGTCCAGACGATACTGTGCATCGTCCGGGCAGGTAACGTATACACCATAGTAATCATCCAGAACCGCCAGAGGTCCACTGACACACTGCGCTTCACGGACTTCCACGGGAGAAGCATCGCCCAGAGGAGCGTGCTTCAGCATGGGCTCGCCCTTATCGTTGGTGGACAGTTCAAAAATGTTAAAGCCTTCCGCATCGCCGTAGGTGCCCCAGTTGTTCTGCGGAGACTGGAGGGGTGCGTACATCTGATCCAGCCATGCGCAAACCAGTGCGGGGTTCTCCGCCTTTGCGGTGACAACGCATCTGCCGCGGGCAAAGCCGCTGGTGAAAGAGCCGTTCTGCGGGGTGATATTGCGGGTATCGGCGGTCAGGGCGGGCAGCGGCTCCCAGTCGGTCAGGTTGTCAATGTTGGCAACATCCCAGCTGAAGCAGACACCATAGCGGCCAGCCTTGCCCTTGGAAACATAGGTGGACCACTCCTGCGTGAAGCACTCCGGGTCAATGAGCTTCTCGGCATACAGCTTGTGCAGCCAGTCCAGACCATCGCGGTAGCCCTGCTGGGTGGCGGCACAGATAACTTTCCGGTCGTTGGTAACGGCAATATGGCGGTCTTTGTCAGCATCGCCGTAGCCTTCGCCAAAGCCATTGATGAGGATGCTGGGGTCCTGATCGCCGTTGTTGACGATGCAGGACATGGGGATGATGTCGCCGTCAATGCCATACTCTGCCTTGATAGAAGCAGCGTTATCACGGAATGCAATCAGCACCTGCTCAAACTCGTCCACCGTGGTGGGCATCGACAGACCGAGGAAGTTCAGCCACTTGGTATTGATGAAGCTCATGTTGCCAATGGTCTGGATGGCGGTCTTTTCTGAGCCGAGCTGCTCGATCCAGGGCAGTGCCCAGATGTGGCCATCGCTGTCGGTGCACATGGTGCGGTACTCCGGGTACTGCTCAAAGACCTTCTGGAGATAAGGCATATTGTTGTCAATGTAGTCTTCCAGATTGAGGATGACACCCTGATCTGCGTAGCGCAGCAGATTGCTGTCGGTAAAATCAGCAGTAAAAACAAAATCCGTCAGGGTGTTGGGGTTGGACATATTCAGGGTGATCTTATCGCTCCACTGGTCGGACTGGATGGCGGTCCAGTCGATGTGCACATTGGTCTGCTCTTCCAGACGCTTAAAGATGGTGCGGTTGTTCGGCTCGGGTTCGCTGCCCACAGGGAAGCTGGTCATACCGGTAAAGGTGACCTTTTCAGACAGCGGAAATGTAACGGCACCGGTCGTGTCCACAGCTGCGGCAGCAGAATTACCGCTGCCGGTGGATTTGCCGCCACCACAGGCAGACAGAGCAGCGGCAGAGCCCGCCAGAGCGCAGACCTTGAGGAAGTTGCGGCGAGAGATCAGCTTTTTCATGGTATTTTCTCCTTTTTTATGTTTCTTTTTTCGTGTAACAGATGAGCGTACCTGCTTATAAAATTCTGGAATATCCTCAGCCTTTAATGGAACCAGCCATGATGCCGGCATCAAAATACTTCTGGAAGAAGGGATACATCACCAGCAGCGGCAGACTGGAAATAATAATGGTTGCATATTTGAGCAGCTCTGCCATCTTGGCACGTTCGGCAGTGCTCTGGATATCTGCGATCATGCCGGATTCCGGCTGGCTCTGGATCAGGATGGAACGCAGCACCAGCTGCAGCGGCTGCTTCGATGCGCTGTTCAGGTAGATCATGGCGTCAAAGTAGCTGTTCCACATTGCCACGAACTGCCACAGGGCCAGAACTGCCACCACCGGCATACAGACGGGCAGCAGGATCTTGAAGAAGTAAAGCATCTCGCTGGCTCCATCCACATCCGCAGCTTCACGCAGCTCACGCGGGATGCCTTGATAATAGGTACGGGCAATGATCATGTTCCACACGCTGAATGCTCCCGGCAGAATGACCGCCCACATGGAATCCAGCAGACCCAGATTGTTGATGAGCAGGTAGGTGGGGATCAGACCGCCGCTGAAAAACATCGTGATCACAAACAAGGTGTTGAAGATTGCTTTGCCTTTGAAGTCCGGCAGCGACATGGGATAAGCGGCAAGCATCGTCACAGCTACCGAGATGATGGTGAAGATGATCGAGTAAAGTATTGCGTTCTTGAAGCCGACCCAGATCTGCTTGTCCGAAACGACACGCTGGTAAGCATCCAGACTCCACTTGCTGAAATCAAAGGAGATACCCTTGTTTTGCAGAGTGACCGGGTCCATAAAGGACGCGATGACGATGTAGATCATCGGAACGATGATCGCCAGCAGGAACAAGCCCAGAAGTGCGTAGCCGCAGTACAGGATGATCTTATCTTGTCTGGTGTAGAGGGCCATTTTTGATTTTTTCTGTTTTGCCATGGTAAACCCCTCCTTACAAGCCCTTGCCATCGTTCATTTTGGCAACGACCTTGTTCACTGCGATCAGCAGGATGACGTTGACAACGGTGTTGAACAGACCGACTGCCGTGGAGAAGCTGTAATCGCCGTCCAACAGGCCCTTTTTATAAACGTACGTTGCAATGATCTCGGCAGTGTTCAGGTTCAGGTCAGTTTGCAGGGCATAGGCCTTTTCAAAACCGATGCTCATGATGTTGCCTGCCTGCAGGATGAACTGAATAACGACCATATCCTTAATGGCGGGCCACTCCACTGTCATGATCTGCTGGATCAGGTTTGCGCCGTCGATCATAGCAGCTTCCTTCAGATCTTTGCTGGCGTTAGAAAGGGATGCGGTGTACATGATGGATGCCCAGCCGGCACCCTGCCAGATGCCGCTGATGATGTAGATGGGGCGGAACGCTTCCGGCAGCGTCATGAAGTTGATGCTGGTGTGAAGCAGGCCGTTCACCGGACCGGTGACACTCAGCAGCACCCGGACGATGCCGCACAGCACGATGACCGAGATGAAGTTGGGCATATACAGCACCAGCTGCACCTTCTGCTTGATCTTCTTGCTCTCGATACGGTTGAGCAGGAATGCCAGCAGAATGGGGATCGGGAAGCCCCACAGCAGACCGTAGACGCTCAGCTTCAGGGTGTTGATCAGATAGCGCTGGAAGTCCGGCGAGGACATGAAGCGGGTAAAGTTTTTGAAGCCTACCCACTCGCTGCCCCAGATACCTTTGAAGGGATTGTACTTCTGGAACGCGATCAGCACACCGCCCATGGGAGCGTACTTGAACACCAGCGTCAGCACCACAGCAGGCAGCAGAAACAACAGGTAAAGCTGCCAATGCCGTTTAATGTAGACCCATGTGTTGTGCAGCTTGCGTTCTGCTGTCAGCACAGCCGTTTCCGGCGAGGCCATCTTTGCTTTCATGAATCATTCTCCTCCTTTTGATTTGTACTTTACATTTGCACCTTTGAATTTTACGTTTTTTCATTTCGATTGTGCAAATGTAAAATTCTCTAATTCATTTATACCACGCATACAAGCGAATGTCAACGATAATTCATGGTATACATCAAAAATTATTGTGGATTTGTACAGATGCACAAATCCGAACGTGCGCAAATATGCAAAATGATGATTTGCATTTTTACGTTTGACTAATTTGTGCATTTGCACTATACTGGAGGCATAAAGAATAAGATCCGTCACCAGACTTTATCTATAAAAGAAAGAAAGAACATCCGCCCCTATACTATAAGGAAAGAGGTTGACTTATGGCAACCAAAGTCACCATTCAGGATATTGCAAACGAACTGCAGCTTTCCCGCAACACAGTTTCAAAGGCCATCAACAACACCGGTGTGCTGGCAGATGCCACACGGGAGAAGATCCTGCGCAAAGCCGCCGAAATGGGCTATAAGCAGTTTGCCTATCTGCCGCTGTTTCAGGAAGACGCTGCAAAAGCAGCAGAGCCTTTCCTTCTGCCGAGTGACAAACGGGAGATCGCCATGCTGACGACCCAGTTTCTGAGCAGCTCTCACTTTTCCTCCATGATGCTGGATCGTTTCCAGGCGGAAATCGACCATCTGCACAGCGGCATGACCATTCATCGCATTTCTCCCATAGAGCTGAAAGAGAAAAAACTTCCATCTTCTCTCAACATCCAGCGCACAGCCGGCATCATCTGCTTTGAAGTATTCGACTATGACTACGCACAGATGCTGTGCGATCTGGATGTTCCGCTGCTGTTTGTAGACACCCCTGTGATGGATATGCGTCCTCCTCTTAAAGCTGACCGCCTTTATATGGAAAACCGCATTGAGATCCAGAATGCGGTGGCCCACATGGTCCAGCGCGGCAAAAAACGCATCAGCTTTGCGGGGGATAAAAACCACTGTCAGTCCTTCTTTGAGCGTTATATGGCTTATAAGGATGCAGTGGAGTACTTTGGTCTGACAGAAGGCCTGAGCACCTGTGCGATGCCATCTGGACAGCAGAACTATCCGGCAACCCTGTACGAAACCATACGTCGGTTCAAAACGATGCCGGATGCCTTTGTCTGCGCCAATGACTTTGTTGCCATGGATCTGGTCAAGGCATTGAATGAGCTGGGGTATTCGGTTCCCGATGATATCTGGGTCTGCGGCTTCGATGACAGTCAGGAGGCTTCCTACTTTGTCCCCCGTCTGACTTCGATCCATATCCATGAACAGATCATGGGCTACACCGCTGCCAATCTGCTTATGACCCGCATCGAAGAGCCATCGCTGAACTATCGCACCGTCTATACGGAAACCAACCTGATCCTGCGCGAATCCACAGGAGATTGAGCGAAAGGAGACCCCCCATGCGTGACCTGTGCAATACGGACAAGCCGCTGTTTGCTGTGCTGACGAAATTGACTTACAGTGCTTACCTGAACATCTTATGGCTCGTGTGCAGCCTGCCCATCGTTACCATAGGGGCTTCTACGACCGCATTGTTCTACGTCACACTCAAAATGGCGGAAGATCGGGACGATGGTCTGACCCGGATGTTTTTTAAGGCGTTCCGGGAAAATTTTAAGCCTGCCACAAAACTCTGGCTTATCCTGCTGGCAGTCGGCAGTTTCCTGGCTGCGGATGGCTTTGTGCTGCGCCGAATGTGGAGCGAAAACATTTTCTGGACGCTGCTCACTGCAACGCTTATTGGTGCGGCAGTTCTGTACGGCATCGTTCTGCTGTATGCCTTTCCTCTGCTGGCACGGTTTGAAAACACCACCTTCGGCATCCTGAAAACAGCGCTTCTCGTGGGTGTCCGGTATCTGTTTTGCACCCTGCTGATGGCGGCGATCTATGGCATCATGGGGTACGTCATTGTGTTTGTGTTCACACCTGCATTCCTGCTGGGCATGGGCTTCTGTGCCATGCTCTGCTCCTTTCTGATGCTTCGGATCCTCTATCTGATCGGTGGAGACCCCGATGCAGTACACGAGGAATACGACCATGACAAAAACTGACCGGGATACGCTCCGCTCCCTCCATGGGCGCAAAAAGTGGGAGCACATCTGGGCATATTACAAGCTGCCCATTGCGATCATACTCATCGTCGTCTATATCCTTGGCTATACAGCCTACCGCCATGTGACGAAAAAAGAGGATGTGCTTTACCTTGGTCTGGTAAATATCACTGCCGGGTCTGATCTGACGGAACAGCTTACCACCGGCTTTGCCGAGGCGCAGGGACTGACCAAAAAGCAACAGGTCGATCTGCTGTCCGGCTTGCTGCTCAGCGAAAGCGACCGCGCAGAGGAGCAATATGTATATGCTTCGGAGATGAAGCTGCTGGGTGCAGTCAGTGCCCAGCGGTTAGATGTTGTTCTGATGGACGAATATGCACGGGACCGACTGTTGGCAGATGATTATTTTCTCGATCTGCGGACACTGGATGCGTCTTTCCGTGCACTGTCGGGTCTGAACGCCGGTGGGACCGTGCTGGATATTTCGGACACGCCGTTTGTCAGGCAGGCAGGTTTTTCTGGCAAGGTCTATCTTGGGGTGGTGCAGAATGCACCGCACCCGGAGCGTGCAGCCGCTTACATTCATTATCTGTTCCAGCGGTGATCGTTGGGTTTCACATCAAGAATAAGGAGAAGTATCATGGACATTTTAACGATTGGTGAAGTTTTGATCGACCTGACCCAGACCGGCAAGGATGCGCGCGGCATTCCGCAGTTTGCCGCAAACCCCGGCGGTGCCCCGGCAAATCTGGCTGTGGCTGCTTCCAGACTGGGCGCACAGACCGCCTTTATCGGTAAGGTGGGTGCGGATGCCTTTGGCCGCTACCTGAAAGAGGTTCTGGCGGAAAACAAGGTGGACGTTTCCGGCATGGCGGTGGATGCAGACCACCCCACCACCATGGCGGTGGTCTCGGTAGATGCCACCGGTGAGCGGGATTTCAGCTTTTACCGCAGTGCCAACGCTGATGTGATGCTGAGCAAAGAGGACATTTCGGACGAGGCTCTGAAAGCTGCCAAAATCGTCCACTTTGGTTCTGTCAGCCTGACCGCCGACCCCTCCCGCACTGCCACGCTGGATGCCGCTGCCCGTGCCAAAAAGCTGGGTGCTACCATCACCTACGACCCCAACTACCGTGCCAACCTCTGGAAGAACAAAGAGGATGCCATTGCCCAGATGAAGGCTCCCCTGCCGCTGGTGGATATCCTGAAAGTGTCCGATGAAGAGCTGCCCCTGCTCACCGGCACCACCGACTGCGAAAGCGGCACGGCACAACTGGCCCAGAACGGCATCCAGCTGATTTTTGTCACTTTGGGTGCAAACGGCGTGTTCTACCGCTTTGGGGACAAGACCGGCCATGTGGCAGGTGTTCCCTGCAAGGTGGGCGACACCAACGGCGCAGGCGATACCTTCTTTGGGGCTGCCCTGTCCAAGCTCTGCAAGGAGGAGCTGGACACCCTGACTGTGGACAAACTGGAAAGCATTCTGGCTTTTGCCAACAAGGCCGCCAGTATCACCACCAGCCGCCACGGTGCTATTCCTGCCATGCCCACCCTTGCGGAAGTGGAGGGCTGAACCATGGCAGTAAAGCAGGAATTTGCGTCCCGGTTTGCCAAGCGCAAGGACGAGCTGGAATGGCTGTTCATGGAACTGTACCACAACCGGGAAGGGCTGGAGGTTCTGGAGCGGGAGATGGCAGAAGCCTACAACGCCCGCAGCGCCGAGCTGAAAGCACTGGACAAGGCACGCTCTGCCGACCCGGAGTGGTACAAGCGGGGCAATATGTTCGGCATGACCATGTACACCGACCTCTTTGCCGGAAATCTGAAAGAACTGGCAAAGAAACTGCCCTACCTCAAGGAGCAGAAGCTGACCTATCTGCACCTGATGCCCCTTTTGCAGATGCCCCACCCCCACAACGACGGCGGCTATGCGGTGGAGGATTTTGACACCGTAGACCCGGCCCTTGGCACCAACAAGGATCTGGAAAACCTGACACGGGAGCTGCGGAAAGCCGGCATCAGCCTGTGTCTGGATTTTGTCATGAACCACACCGCCAGCACCCACCGCTGGGCTATGGCGGCAAAGGCGGGCGATCCGTGGTTTCAGGCGTATTACCACCTCTATGACGACCGCACCATCCCCGACCAGTACGAGCAGACTGTGCCCCAGGTGTTCCCCAACACCGCGCCCGGCAACTTTACATGGTGTGAGGAGATGCACAAGTGGGTGCTGACCACCTTCCACGATTATCAGTGGGATCTGAATTATGCAAACCCGGCGGT
>OGXH01002153.1_pt1 | contig 13972 bp, 9 predicted proteins | sample 1576241 | NCBI WGS metagenome assembly OGXH01 (sample SAMEA3541529, study PRJEB24748) | human gut metagenome | biome: human gut; feature: human-associated habitat; material: faeces | place: China | collected 2012
TCTTGAGCAGTGCTGTACCCAAAGACCAAAGGGAGGTACTGTATTTACAAAAGAAGAGGCAATCAAGACAGCCAACGAGATTGGTTATCCAGTATTAATCCGTCCTTCCTACGTACTTGGTGGACAGGGTATGCAGATTGCTATTTCAGATGAGGATATTTCAGAATTTATGGATGTTATCCAGAGATATGCACAGGAACATCCAATCCTTATCGATAAATACCTGATGGGTGTTGAGGTAGAGGTTGATGCCGTATGTGATGGTGAAGAAATCGTTATCCCAGGTATCATGCAGCATGTAGAGAGAGCCGGAATCCATTCTGGAGACAGTATTTCCGTATATCCTGCAAGAGACCTTTCTCCTAAGATTAAAAAGGTTATCGGACATTATACAAAGTTACTGGCAAAGGCTTTACACGTTATCGGTCTTATCAATATCCAGTTCATTGTATATCAGGATGAAGTATATGTCATTGAGGTTAACCCTCGTTCTTCAAGAACCGTTCCTTATATCAGTAAGGTAACAGGTATTCCTATCGTTGACCTTGCAACAAAGGTTATGACAGGAATGAAGTTAAAAGACTTAGGTTACGAGCCAGGACTTCAGCCAGAATCTCCATACTGGGCAATCAAGATGCCAGTATTCTCATTCGAGAAGATTCGTGGTGCGGATATCAGCCTTGGACCAGAAATGAAGTCTACAGGTGAGTGCCTTGGTATATCTAAGAGCTTTGATGAAGCACTTTACAAGGCATTTGAGGGAGCTGGAATAAGACTTCCAAAGCATAAGCAGATTATTATGACTCTTGCAGATAAGGATAAGCAGGACGGTATTGATATAGCACAGAGATTTGAAGCACTTGGATACAAGATATATGCTTCAAGAGGTACAGCTAAGGTTCTTAAAGAAAATGGTGTACACGCTATTCAGGTTAATAAGATTGGACAGGAAGCTCCAACACTCCTTGACCTTATATTAGAGCATAAGATTGATCTTGTTATTGATACACCAGAAAATGGTATTGAGAGAGCAAAGGATGGTTTCCTTATAAGAAGATATGCTATCGAGACAGGCGTTCACTGCCTTACAAGTCTTGATACAGCTCACGCACTTATCTCAAGTCTTGAGCATGCATTTAATAATCAGGAACTTTCAATAGTAGATATTGCTACAATTGATAACAGAGGTTAATTGCATTAATATAGACGGCATAATTATGCAGAGTGATATAATGTTTATATAATACATTTTATAATTAATATTATAGTCCTCCAGAAGCTAAGTAAGGCGAATGTGCCTTAAAAGCTTTTGGGGGACTTTTATAATCAGGGGGATTATGTTAAAATGCTTAATATGTCCTGAATAATATATTTGATAATCAGGGCAAAAAGGAGAATATATGAGATTATTAAATATTAGTGATAAGCTTATTAATCTAAAGAATAAATTGAAGTTAAAAAATGCAGTGTCAATAGCGGCAGCTGTTATGCTTGGTGTAACTTCACTTGCAGGCTGTGGCTTTGTGTCTAACCCGGTTGAATATATGAGCCAGGCAGATAATGAGAATGGTACGGGCAGCGATAACACTGATAAGATAACAAATAATAGTGGAAATAATGCGGGCGGTATGAAAGATAACAGCTCTGATGCCGGCAGTATTGTAAATGGCAGCGACAATAGTAATGGTAATAACCAGACCAGTGGTAAGAGAAAGGCTTGTATTGTTGGGACATATGGAAGTGTGAGTGAGCTTGTTAATACAGCAGATTATGAGAATAAAATAGATATTGAATTAATTCAGGAAAATAAAGATTTTGATGAAACAAAGGATTTAATATCATTGGCTTCTAAAGTCCAGGAAATATGTAGTGGTGATGCGGATATAGTTATCGTATCGGCGAGGAAAAGATTTGCAGACCAGATTAGATATTTTCTTACTTATACAATAGATACAGATAAGAGTATATATGTTGTTGAGGAAGATAATAACAATTATAAGACAGAAATAGCTGATATTGTTGATAATAAAGCGAATAAGGTTAATGATAGTGCAAAACATCATTTTGACGTGACAGGGATTAAGGATATGGGCTATGTCGGTATGGTTAATGATTATATAGGCAATGATGTGTATACAGCACAGAAAATAATGGCTTCATATGAGTCTGTAGTAGTAGTCAGCGATACTGCTGACGGAAGTCTGTCGCCAGCAATGACACAGCTTGTAAAAGATGTATCAGGTTATATTAAGGTAATTGTTGTTAATAATTCTGGAAGTGAATATGACTATGCGGCTGATGGTTTAAATGTCATCACAGCACAGACAATGACAAGCTGGCAGGCAAGAATAATGGCAATGTTATGTCTTACAGATAAGAATATAACTGACTGGCAGGAGTTCTTTAATTAATGGCAGTTGTGAAGCTGTAATATGGCAGTGCAATTTGCAGATGCGGTATATTACATAATTCGTGCAGTTATATCAGGGCAGCTGAATTAAATAAAACAGAGTAAAGATTTTGTGAGTTGAATCATTAAATAAAGTTGAATTGATAATTGTACACAAATATGTTACTATTATACATATGATGCAATTCGGAAAGGGTATATATATTATGAATCAGACAAAAATACAGGACGTAATAAGACATATCAGCAAAGATGAAGACTACGGCGTAGATATGATGGAGAAGCTTTCTTTAGCTGATGCAGTAGAGGTTATGGCTGTTGTACTGCCATCTTTAAAGAAAAGAGCCAAGGAGATGGGCAATACTAACGATTTAGCATATTTTGGAAGAATTGAAGAGATATATGCAAAGGTTATGGCTGATAAATTAAGAAAAGAGGAACATTTATGGGTTGTATATTCAAGTACAACAGCGTACCCATATATGGTAGACAGTGATTTATTTGTTCTTTTTAATCCTAAGAATTCTTCACTTATTGAGAAAAAGCTTAAGCTCAGTGGTTACGAAGTATCAGTTGGTGTTGAGAATAATGATGCGTTTGCTATGGAGTTATGCCATATGTACCGTAATGGATATAAGAATATAAGACTTACAGATGGTGACAAGCTTGAATATGTAATACCAAGAGAAGCATTTGGGACATATGATGAGTTCTTTAGGGATGATTATGTAACTAACCCAGGTTTACAGAATACAATGATTTCTTATTTTCAGGAGTTCAGAAAGAATACAGACAAAGATACAATAAAAGAGCTTCTTGATAAGAGAGAAAATGCTATGTTAAATGCTATGGTTAATTCTGAATATATGGTTCCATGTGTTAAGGAGGAGACAGAGGAAGAAGTATCTATAGCACATCATTTTATTGATGTTACAGACAGGGTTAAGCATAAGGAAGACGAGCAGGTTATAGCAATACCGGCATTTACAGATGGTTTTGAGATGGACAAATGCTATAAGGGACAGTATGAGAATATGCTCTATACATATAAGGAGCTTGTTGGGGTTATAGACGAACTTGGAGCCTCTGGAGCAATATTTAATCCACTTGGAATAAGTTATTATATTCCACTTGAAACACTTAAGAAAATAGAAAAAGATTTCAATAAATAGAATAATATGTAAGCCTGCTTGTATCGGGTTTTATGATTGTATCAAAATTATGTGATATATTGTAAAATGTGATACTGGCAGGCTTTTTATGCAATAGGGAAGTCTAATTAATTTAATTCATTATACATAAAAAGTCCTATATACAAGTTCGTACTGCAGTGCAAATATAGGCACCTATAAAAAATACTTATGTAAAAACACTTTTGTAAAATTACTTTATGAAAGTATTGGCAAATTACTTATAATGATGTAAACTAATATTAACTTATGAAATATTATGTATGATTATGGAGGTAATGTTTATGTGGTTAGCTGATTTGGGCAATGGAAATTATAGGAATCCGATACTTTATGCAGATTATTCTGACCCTGATGCTATAAGAGTGGGAGAAGATTATTTTATGGTGGCATCAAGCTTTTCTAATTCGCCAGCACTTCCAATATTACATTCAAAAGATTTAGTAAATTGGAAGGTTGTTAATTATTGCTTGAAACACATTCCGGAATTCAGATATAACAATCCGTTGCACGGATGTGGTGTGTGGGCACCATCTATAAGATACAACGAGGGTACATATTATGTATGTTTTCCAATGCCAGATGAGGGAATATATATGACAACAACCAAAGATCCGTTTGGTGAATGGAGCGAGCCTGTCAATATAAGACCAGGTGCAGGCTGGATTGACCCTTGTCCATTCTGGGATGATGACGGTAATGCTTATCTTGTGGCAGGTGTTGCAAAGAGCAGAATTGGATATAAGAGTGTTCTTCATATAGTAAGAATGAGACCGGACGGTATGGGGATATTTGGAGATGAAGTAAAGATATTTGATGGTAATGAGAATGGTCAGATAACAATAGAAGGACCTAAAATGTATAAACGTAACGGATATTATTATATATTTGCACCAGCAGGAGGTGTTAAGACAGGCTGGCAGACGATACTCCGTTCCAAAAATCCATTTGGACCATATGAACATAAGGTTGTATTAAGACAGGGTGATTCTTTAGTCAACGGACCTCATCAGGGTGCGTGGGTAGATACAGTTACTGGTGAGGACTGGTTCTTACATTTTCAGGATGTGTATGCTGCAGGCAGAATAACACATTTACAGCCAATGCATTGGGAAAATGACTGGCCAATAATTGGCGTTAATAAAGAGGGCAATGATTACGGTGAACCAGTTATGCAGTATGTAAAGCCCAATATTGGAAAGACAGCAGAGGAGATTAATGATACAGATAAATATCCAGTATGTGAGCCAGACACAACAGATGAATTTGATACTGATAAGATGATGTTACAGTGGCAGTGGAATTCTAATTATGATGACAGCTGGTATGTGACTAAGACAGATGCCTATGGTAAGAAAGTACCAGACGGCTCGTATATAAGACTTAATGCACTTGCATCAACACCTCTTAGACCAGTGAGCGATTACAGAAATCTTCTCTTACAGAAATGGCCTGCACCTGAATTTGAGTGTGTTACTAAAATGTGCGTGAATGGTCTTGAAAATGGAGATTATGCAGGAATTGTGTCATTAGGCGTGGAATATGGAGCAGTAGGAATTGTTAAGAATTTCGGGGAATATTCAATAAGGACAGTCAGAGGCACTCAGAGCTTTGATTGTGAGGCGGCATATTCTAAGGAAGATGTTAAGGACTATCCTATAGCTAAAGATACATTTGCTGATAAGGAAAAGACTGTATATTTAAGATATACAGTTAAGAGAACAGGAACTAAGGATACTAAGGAAATGGCACTGGCTGTTAAAAATGTTCCTGTAGAAGAGGTGACTTTGGAAATAAGCTTTGACGGAAAGGCTTATGAGAAGCAGGTGAGCTTTACAGCAAAGGCAGGACGCTGGGTTGGCGTTAAGAATGGAATGTTTGTTAATCATAATAATGAGATTAAGAATGAGAATGAAGGGGATGGATTTGTGACGGCTGATTATATCAGGTATAGATGTATAGACAACGGGCGATTGGATTAAATTAACATAAGCAACAAAGATATGCTTTCGCTGAGTGTCGCTATCAGCGGTACTAAAGTGCTAAAGTACAGCACTTAAGTGACGGTGGCTCCCCACCTGGAGGGGACATAGGATGTATGGCAGGAGTTATTTTAGTTGTTGGAGATGTTTAATTAAATAGTTATGAAGAGTGTGTATTTTGCTGTAGTGGCGGAGTGCACACTTTTTTGTGGGAAGGTTTGGAAGCTGACATTAGAATATTTATGAGAATTTTGCTTGCATTGGAGAGCAGGGTGGTATATAGTATCTTAAATGATAAATTTTATGAGATTTGAGTATAAATATTGCGATTTAAGGAAGTACTATGATGGTTAATTTAATAAGAAAGCAGTCGCCTGCAAGAATAATAGCGTTTGGGTTTATATTTGTGATTATAGTAGGGTCAGTGCTTTTGTCTTTGCCGTTTAGTGTTAGGGATGGTGTTGATTTAAAATACACGGATGCTTTGTATACATCAACGAGTGCAGTATGTGTAACGGGGCTTGTGGTGGTTGACTCATATGACACATTTACACCTGTGGGGCAATTTATACTAGGGGCACTTATTCAGATAGGTGGTCTTGGTGTGACGACTATGGGGGCTGGAATAATACTTGTTATGGGTAAAAAGGTAGATATAAAAGGACGTACTCTTTTAAAGGAAGCACTGAATATGGATACGGCAAAGGGGCTTGTAAGGCTTATACATAAGATATTTATTGTTACGCTTATATTTGAGGGGGCTGGTGCAATAGCAGGTTTTCTGGTGTTTATAAGAGATTATCCATTTTTTAGGGCATTGGGAATAAGCATGTTTCATTCGGTAGCAGCGTTTAATAATTCTGGTTTTGATATTCTTGGAAATAACCAGAACCTTATTAATTACAGTGGTAATATAGCACTTAATATTATAACCTGTACGCTTGTATTTTTTGGAGGTATTGGCTTTTTTGTAATATGTGAATTGTGGGAAAAGAGATTTAAGTGGAAGAAATTCTCAATGCACACAAGGATTGTAATATCAGTGAGTATTGTGCTTATTATCGCTGGTGCTCTGCTTCTTAAGATTACAGAAAATATCTCGTGGATGGGAGCATTCTTTATGAGTGTATCAGCCAGAACGGCTGGATTTGCAACATATTCACTTGGGACATTTTCAAAATCGGGACTACTTGTGATTATAATACTTATGATTATAGGAGCTTCGCCGGGATCTACAGGAGGTGGAATAAAGACAAGCACATTTTTTGTCCTCATACAGGGTGTTAAGTCGGCAGCAACTAATAAGTCGGAGAAAGCATTTCATTATGCAGTACCTAAGGAAGCGTTCAGAAAGGCTTCGGTTATTATGATACTTGCTATGTGTGTTGTGACCGTGGGAGCTTATCTTATGGGAATATTTGAGCCGGATATTGATTTTATTGATATATTATTTGAGGTTGCAAGTGCATTTGGAACGGTAGGGCTTTCAACAGGAATTACACAACAGATAGGAATTGCAGGAAAGCTGTTATCAATTGTTATTATGTACATAGGAAGACTTGGACCGCTTACGATTGCTACATTGTGGCATTTCTCTAAGGGAGAGAGGATTAATTATCCGGAGGGTAATATAACTATAGGGTGATGATTGTGAAATATATGTGGAGAGAGTATTGATGCACTGTTTTGGTGAATGTTGTTATTGAAACGAAACAGTTGTGAGGGCGGACTATATTGCAAGCTGGGTACTGTTGAAGCCGCCGGCACTTAGCGGCTGTATTTTAGCCGCTTAGTGTCCGCTGCGGTTTCAAGTAGCGAAAGCGTGCCCAGCGGTAATATAGTCCGCCCTCACAACGTCCGTTAGCCAACACCCAATCATCAATACACACCCAACAATAATACGTGAATTCGGAGGTAATTATGTTTAAAACTAGAATATCAAATAAAAATACTACTTATGGAATTATAGGTTTAGGAAGATTTGGCGAGTCGCTCGCATTATCGCTTGCTAACAGCGGTGCTGAATTTATGGTTATAGACAAAGATGAGGAAAAGGTAAGAGAAATGCGCGATTATACGGAAAATGCCTATGTCGTGCAGACACTTGACAAGAAAAGCCTTAGCGCAACAGGAATACAGAATTGTGATGTTGCAGTTGTGTGTATAGGTGAACATATTGATACGTCAATTCTTACAACGCTTAATCTTGTCAGTATGGGAATAAAAAAGGTTATAGCGAAAGCAAGAGGTCTTGAACACGGAGAAATATTGGCTAAGCTTGGGGCAGAAGTTGTATATCCTGAGAAGGATATGGCAGAAAGACTTGCTAACCGTCTTATAGCTTCGCAGGTTATAGATGTCATTCAGCTTAGTGAGAAAATTAATATATCTAAGGTTATGCTTCCTGACAGGCTTGAGGGGAAAACAGTTGTGGATATTAATATGCGTAAGAAATTTAATGTTAATATAATTGCAATTGAGAATAATGGGGAAGTTATGCAGGTTGTAAATCCAGAGTATGTGTTTAGAAATGGGGATATATTGTATCTTTCGGGTAGTTCGGAAGGGCTTAATAAGTTTGCTGAGTGGATAGGCTAGATAGGACAGACAATTAGATTAAATCAACATAAGCAGCAAAGACAAGCTTATGTTGATTTAATGCAGCCTGACACCTTACAGGGGTGCCTTTTTGGCAGGAGATGGTTAGCTAATAGAAGACATGGTCGCCTATTATTGTGCCGCCTTTATCGACAGTGCTGTCGTAGACGTGAAAGTACAGAGCGGCGATTGTTATATGACCATTAAGAACCTCATTAGCGGCTCTGGTACATTCAGCGTTAGCACCTCTGGCAAGGACAATTGCGAAACGTCCACTTGCGACAGGGCTGAACTGGGAAGGGGCGTAGAGTACGGATTGGATTGTGTTACCGAATTTAGGACTGTTTACACGGTTTACTATAACACTTCCAACGGCAAGCTTGCCCTCATAAGGCTGGTTGGCAGCTTCACATTCTATCATAGCGGATACCATTGCAAGATCGCTTGTATCATATGCTATAGGTGTATTATTAATGACTTCATCAACTGATGGGGTCATTTTTTTGATTTCTTCAAGCTGTCTTTGGATTTCTTCCTGACGGATACGTTCCTCGTATTCTAATGCAAGGGCTTCAGCTTTGGCAATATTTTCAGAGTTAGTATCTATTTTTGACTGCTTTGAAGCTATGAGCCTTTTAATATTATTAGACTCAGCTATTGACTGCTCTTTTAAAGACACAAGTTCTGTCATATTAGTCTGTAGACTTAGCTGGTTCTGGTTAAGCACAGCAATAAGAGAACTTAATTCTTCAAGCATTTTGCGGTCATATTGGGAAATGCGCGAAACATATTCGTTTCTTTGCAATAAATCAGCCATACTTGAAGAAGAAAGCAATACATCAAGAAAACTATAGTCGCTGTTCTCGTACATATATTGTATACGAAGCTTCATAGTATCGAACTGGTGTTGTTTCTCAATCTCAATATTGCTTATGTCTTCATTAAGGCTGTCAATCTGTTCCTGTGTATCAGCAATTCTGTCATTAATAGAGTTCAGCTTTTCACCAGCATTATCAAGCTCTGAATTAAGGTCGTTAAGTTCACTTGAGAGCTGCGACTGCTCATTTCTTAAGCGTTCAAGTTCTTTGTTATTATCATCATATTCTGTCTTGGTATCAGCAAGTGAATATACAGGTGATGTAACGGATATGAAAGTCAGGCAGACAATGAGTGCCAACGCTATGTATTTAGTTACTGCATTAAAATGTTTCAACTGCAAGTTATATCCTTTCTGATTCTATAAATTTGATGTCAGGAGTGGCTGAAAGTCAAAAGTCTTATCGTGCAGGCAAGAACAACTGTCAGACATTTTATACCTGATATCGTATTATTAATATTTTTTAGCTATAACACCAAAATCTTAATATAGTATAAAATGTGTCCACATAAATTGCAAGCAGCCACAATGGGTGTTATTATTATTTAATATATCAAATTAATGGTAATGAGATGATGAGAGTTTTATAGTGGTATACTAAATTATAGAAAGAAAGAGGAATTATATGCTTGAATTAATTAATATTAAGAAAGATTATGAAACTGGTGATACAAAGGTTGCAGCTTTAAAGGGCATTAACTTAAGGTTCAGGGACTGCGAATTTGTATCAATACTCGGTCAGTCGGGCTGTGGTAAGACAACTATGCTTAATATTATCGGAGGACTTGATAAGTATACAAGTGGTGATTTAAGAATTAATGGTGTGTCTACTAAAGATTATAAGGACAGGGATTGGGATGCATACAGGAATAATTCAATTGGTTTTGTATTCCAGAGCTATAATCTTATACCACACCAGACAGTTCTTTCTAATGTAGAGCTTGCACTTACATTATCAGGTGTATCAAAGGCAGAGAGAAGGAAAAGAGCAGTTGAGGCACTTGAGAAGGTAGGACTTGGTGAACAGATTCATAAGAAGCCTAACCAGATGTCAGGTGGACAAATGCAGAGAGTAGCCATAGCGAGAGCACTTGTCAATAATCCTGATATTCTTCTTGCAGATGAACCGACAGGTGCACTTGATACAGAGACAAGTGTACAGATTATGGAGCTTCTTAAGGAGATTTCCAAAGACAGGCTTATAATTATGGTTACGCATAACCCGGAACTTGCTATGAAATATTCAACAAGAATTGTAAGGCTTCTTGACGGAACTATTGTTGATGACTCAGATCCATATACAGAGGAACAGCTTAAAAAAGACATAGCAGAGGGAACAGATAAGTCAGGCACAGCAACAGCCAATGGTTCAGCATATAATTCAGGCGTGTCAGGTCAGGGAACAAGTATATCTGTCTCAAAGACTCAAAGAAAGAAAAAGCCAAAGACCTCAATGTCATTTTTTACAGCATTATCTTTAAGTTTTAACAATCTGATGACAAAAAAGACAAGAACAATTCTTACAGCCTTTGCAGGAAGTATAGGAATTATCGGTATAGCACTCATTTTATCAATATCAAATGGTATCCAGTTATATATTGACAGGGTGCAGAGGGATACATTATCAAGTTATCCAATCCAGTTACAGTCAGAAACTGTAGATATAAGTAGTATGGTTTCAAGTATGACAGATAATGGCGGCAGTGGTGAAACACATGAGGATATGGATAAAATATATAGCAACAATATAATGTCTGATATGATGAATACTATGGTTGCAGAGGTTCAGAGCAATAACCTTAATGAATTCAAGCATTATATAGAGAATGGTGGAAGCGATATAAAGGATTATGCGAGTGCCATAGAATATACTTATGATATTCCAGTTAATATATATAAGTCAGATACATCTGATAAGGTAACACAGCTTAACCCTAATACAATGTTTGATGCGATGTATGGCGGTTCTTCACAGAGCAGTATGAGTGGAATGAGCATGTACTCTAATTCAAGCGTATGGTCACAGTTATTTGATAATAAAGAGATACTTGAGTCGCAGTATACTGTACTTGCCGGACACTGGCCGGAAAGCTATAACGAGGTTGTACTTGTTGTTAATGAGAACAATGAAATTGATGATTATACTTTGTATTCAATAGGACTTAAAGACCCTGACGAGATTACAGAGATGATTAAGGCTATGATGTCAGGAAAGAGCTATACTCTTGATAATGATGAAACAACTTACACATTTGACGAGATATTAAATACAACATTTAAGCTTATACTTCCAACTGATGTATATTCGTATAATGAAAGTAAGGAAATCTGGGAAGATAAGTCTGATAATGATATATTTATGAAAAATGTTGTCAACAACGGAACAGATATAAAGATTGCAGGAATTATTAAACCTTCAGAAGAAGCAGTAAGTACATCTTTAAGCCGTGGAATTGGTTATACAAAGGAACTTACAGAATATATTATCAATGGTGTTAATGACAGTGCTATAGCTAAGGCACAGCTTGCAGATGAGGATACAGATATATTCACAGGTGTTCCATTTGATAATAATAAAGATACACCTATAACAATGGATGATGTGCAGGCATATCTTGAGAGTATTCCATCAGATGAGCAGGCACAGACAAGAATGTTCTTATCGACTATGACAGATGAGCAGATACTTGATATGTTCTCGCAGTCAGTTAAGGCACAGACAACTGATGCGACACTAGAAACTAATAAAAGCAAGCTTGGAATAACTGATTTGGACGATCCGTCAGGAATTAATATATATCCATCAGATTTTGACTCTAAGGAGCATATTCAGAACATAATATCAGATTATAATACAAGCCAGCAGAAAGATGGCAAAGATGAAAATGTTATCAACTACACAGACTATGTAGGAATAATAATGTCATCAGTAACAGTTATAATTAATGCTATTTCATATGTATTAATAGCATTTGTTGGAATATCACTTATCGTATCTTCAATAATGATAGGAATTATCACTTACATTTCAGTTCTTGAAAGAACTAAGGAGATTGGCATACTTAGAAGTATAGGAGCATCAAAGAAGGATATATCAAGAATATTTAACGCAGAGACACTTATTGAGGGTTTTGTTGCAGGTGCACTTGGTATAATTGTCACACTTATTTTATGTGTGCCAGCTAATGCAATTATTAAAAATGTTACATCGATTGCCAATGTTGCACAGCTTCCTGTTGCAGGTGGAGTTATTCTTGTTATAATAAGTATGCTTCTTACGCTTATTGCAGGACTTATACCGGCACGACTTGCAGCAAAGAAAGACCCGGTAGTTGCATTGCGTTCGGAGTAGAAACGAGGATTAATATGAGATTTACATTAGATACACATACGCACACAATTGCAAGCGGACACGCATATAATACAATAGACGAGATGGCAGTATATGCTGCAGGACAGGGGGTTACACATCTTGCAATAACAGACCACGCACCTAAGATGCCGGGAAGTGCAGGTGTATTATATTTTTCTAATATGGGAATAATTCCAAGAAAGAAATATGGCGTTAATATATATATGGGCTGTGAAGTTAATATTATGGATTATGACGGCAGAATAGACTTATCAGAGTATGGACTTAAGGGCTGTGATGTAGTTATAGCAAGCCTTCACATTCCGTGTATTAAGCCAGGAAGCATTGAACAGAATACTAAAGCTTTAATAAATGCTATGGATAATCCATATGTTAATATAATAGGACACCCTGATGATTCAAGATACCCGGTTGATTATGAACAGCTTGTAAGGGCAGCGGGGGAAAAGCACGTCTTATTAGAACTTAACAATACATCATTATCACCTACAGGACCAAGACAGGGAGCATATGATAATGATGTTACAATGCTTAAGCTTTGCAAAGAAGCCGGCGTATGTATATCTATTGGAAGTGATGCCCATATTAAAGAGTCAATATGTGATTTTGACAGGGCTTATAAGGTGATTGAGGAAGTAGGTTTCCCGAAGGAGCTGATTGTGAACAGTAATACAGAATTATATGAGTCATATATAGGAAAAAGACAGTAAAATTAATAAAATGTATTTACTGTATGACTTTACTGTGTTAAACTGTACAATATATTATAAATGCAGATTAGCAAAAGTTGAGGGTTAATATGAACGATAAGTTAAAATCAAAAGAAGTTGAGCAATTATTTGAGGCTATATTAAGTCTTAATGATGTTAAAGAGTGCTATGATTTTTTTGAGGATGTATGCACAATTAATGAACTTTTATCTTTAGCTCAGAGATTTGAGGTAGCCAAAATGTTAAGAGAACAGAAGACATATCTTGAGATAGCGGAAAAGACAGGTGCTTCAACAGCTACAATAAGCAGCTCGCTTGGCAAAGTGGAAACGAATCAGATGGTTGACGGGCTCGCGGAAGAAGCTCGAGCCCGGAACGGCGCCCACGCCCACCTTGGAGGCCAAATCCTCACAGAAGTCGAGGTCGCTGTCATAGCCAAACTCCGAGATATCCATCATCACATAGTAGGCGCCCTGCGGCACGTTGTGCTCAAGACCGATGCTATCGAGCCCCTGACAGAATAGGTCGCGCTTGGCGGTGTAGAGGTCGAGGACCTCCTGGTAATAGCTGTCGTCGAATTTGAGGGCGGTGACGACAGCTTCCTGCAGGGGAGCGGCAGCACCCACGGTGAGGAAGTCGTGGACCTTTTTAATGCGCTCGGTGATCTGGGCCGGGGCGATGGTGTAGCCCAGACGCCAGCCGGTGATGGAGTACGTCTTAGACAGTGAGCTGCAGCTGATGGTGCGCTCAAACATGCCGGGCAGCGTGGCCATGTATGCGCCATCACCTTTTTGCGTGCCTCGGCCTTCTGCAAAAAGCCCATCTTGTTGGG
>OGXH01002154.1_pt1 | contig 13967 bp, 14 predicted proteins | sample 1576241 | NCBI WGS metagenome assembly OGXH01 (sample SAMEA3541529, study PRJEB24748) | human gut metagenome | biome: human gut; feature: human-associated habitat; material: faeces | place: China | collected 2012
ACGGTACCCGACCAGCTTCCCGCCATGCTCTGGCGATTAAGGGGGTTAAATGCCACGCTAAGCGACCAGCTTCCCCATGGCCTGGCGATTAAGGGGGTTAAATGCCACGCTACGCGACCAGCTTCTCCATGGCCTGGCGATTAAGGGGGTTAAATGCCACACTACGCGACCTGCTTCCCCATAGCCTGGCGATTAAGGGGGTTAAATGCCACGCTACGAGACCAGCTTCCCCATAGCCTGGCGATTAAGGGGGTTAAATGCCACGGGACACGACCAGCTTTCCTCCATGGTCTGGCGATTAAGGGGGTTAAATTGTTAGCGCCAGTGATATAAGACGGTAATTCACCATTTAGATTGTCCGCTCCACCCAACATGTTGTTTCCTTAAGGTCCCACAACAAAAAGGACATCAACATGCTGAGCAGAGAGGACTTTTACATGATAAAGCAAATGCGCCAGCAGGGCGTGTACATTGTCGATATTGCGACTCAGATTGGTTGCTCTGAACGAACGGTCAGACGCTACCTCAAATACCCTGAACCGCCAGCCAGAAAAACCCGCCACAAAATGGTTAAGCTGAAACCGTTTATGGATTACATCGACATGCGCCTGGCAGAGAATGTCTGGAATAGCGAGGTTATCTTCGCGGAGATTAAGGCAATGGGCTATACGGGCGGACGTTCCATGCTGCGTTACTACATCCAGCCCAAACGAAAAATGCGTCCGTCAAAAAGAACAGTTCGCTTCGAAACTCAGCCTGGATACCAGCTCCAGCACGACTGGGGCGAAGTTGAGGTGGAGGTTGCCGGGCAACGGTGCAAAGTTAACTTTGCGGTTAATACGCTGGGGTTCTCCCGCCGCTTCCATGTCTTCGCCGCACCAAAACAGGATGCTGAGCATACCTACGAATCACTGGTTCGCGCCTTCCGCTACTTCGGTGGTTGTGTGAAAACGGTGCTGGTTGATAACCAGAAGGCTGCGGTGCTGAAGAATAACAACGGGAAAGTCGTGTTCAACTCCGGATTCCTGTTGCTGGCCGACCACTATAACTTCCTGCCACGGGCATGCCGTCCACGCAGGGCCAGAACAAAAGGTAAGGTTGAGCGGATGGTGAAATACCTCAAGGAGAACTTCTTCGTCCGGTACCGCAGGTTCGACAGCTTCACTCATGTCAATCAACAACTGGAGCAATGGATAGCCGATGTGGCTGACAAACGGGAACTTCGCCAGTTCAAAGAAACGCCGGAACAGCGCTTCTCGCTGGAGCAGGAACATCTGCAGCCGTTACCGGATACGGACTTCGATACCAGTTACTTCGACATCCGCCATGTGTCCTGGGACAGCTATATCGAGGTTGGTGGTAATCGTTACAGCGTTCCCGAAGCGCTGTGTGGTCAGCCGGTATCGATACGAATATCGCTGGATGACGAGTTGCGGATCTACAGTAATGAGAAACTGGTGGCCTCACATCGCCTCTGTTCGGCATCGTCTGGCTGGCAGACAGTGCCGGAGCATCATGCCCCGCTCTGGCAGCAGGTCAGTCAGGTGGAACATCGACCACTGAGTGCCTATGAGGAGCTGTTGTGATGCATGAGCTGGAAGTCCTGCTGAGTCGCCTGAAAATGGAGCATCTGAGTTATCACGTTGAAAGCCTGCTGGAACAGGCTGCTAAAAAAGAGCTGAACTACCGGGAGTTCCTGTGCATGGCGCTACAGCAGGAATGGAACGGCAGGCATCAGCGCGGTATGGAGTCCCGGCTGAAGCAGGCTCGTCTGCCGTGGGTCAAAACGCTGGAGCAGTTCGACTTTACCTTCCAGCCGGGCATCGATCGTAAGGTTGTCCGGGAACTGGCTGGTCTGGCGTTCGTGGAGCGCTGCGAAAACGTGATCCTGCTGGGACCTCCTGGTGTCGGAAAAACTCATCTGGCCATAGCTCTTGGCGTAAAAGCGGTGGATGCGGGACATCGGGTACTGTTTATGCCACTGGACAGACTGATCGCGACACTGATGAAAGCGAAACAGGAAAACCGGCTGGAGCGTCAGCTACAGCAACTGAGTTATGCCCGGGTGTTGATCCTGGATGAAATAGGTTATCTGCCGATGAACAGAGAGGAAGCCAGCCTGTTCTTCCGGCTACTGAACCGTCGATATGAAAAAGCGAGCATCATACTGACGTCAAACAAAGGGTTCGCAGACTGGGGAGAAATGTTCGGAGATCACGTGCTGGCAACAGCGATACTGGATCGGTTGCTACATCACTCAACCACGCTGAATATCAAAGGAGAGAGTTACCGGTTAAAAGAGAAACGTAAAGCAGGAGTGCTGACCAAAAACACAACGCCAATCAGTGATGATGAAATGGTGGAAAGCGGACAGCATCAGTAACGAAAGTATCTTAGCGGGCATGAAAATGGCAAATAACGGTTAAAAATCGTGGCGTTGACAAAATTCCATGGGACACGCCCAGCTTTCCTCCATGGTCTGGCGATTAAGGGGGTTAAATGCCACGGTACGCAACCAGCTTCCCTCCATGGTCTGGCGATTAAGGGGGCTCAATGCCACGGTACCCTACCAACTTTCTACCATGGTCAGTCGATTCAAGTGGTTAAATTTCGTTATTGAATAAGCTTAAAATGGTTTCTTATTCCAACCAGAAAGTTAGATGGTTAAGTTATTATGGAGATAAGACCTGATCTTACTTGTTTTTTGGTTGTTTTAACAAACCATTCACCTTAATAATATCTACGCATCGCATAACAGTTGCATTCTCAAATCTAATTAACGTATAGTTTATACAACCATCATCTAGATATTAGATCCAATTATTTCAAGGACTTAAAAGAAAAAACGATAAATTCATCTATATAATGGTTATTTATTATAACCGTAAAAATGATGTTTGTATCTGCCATACAAAAACCACACCCCCCTTGGTTGGTTCTTGTACCCAAAACATAATACCTGATCTGATTAACTTCACAGCAAAAGCCTGGTAGGGAGAATAATTCTGGAGTAAATTTCATCATATTCATTCACCTTCAAAAGAAGAATGACAAAGGCATCGAATTTCATGTATGACGGTTTGAGAGGACTTAATCCGAGCTAGATATTCTTAACCCGGGCTATTATTTCGGGGGAGGGCAGGCAATGACAGCTAACAACTATTTACTTCAAAGACGTACTGGATACCTCAGTCAAAACAAAATGAGGTAACCAGTAACTTAAAACGTCAGGCAGCTGATTTGCTCGCAACTTCCTGTTCGTACAGAATCTCAATTGCTTCGCCGTAAGAGCAATCAAGTCGGCTTTGGATTTCCCATAGTTTTCCACGATCGGTGCTGTCAGTCGTAAAGCAAAGCTCCATTTTTCTATCTACATAGAGGCGACATATCTCCTGGAAATTTTCGAATCGTACGAGCATCTCGGAAAATGCACGCTTTACCGTTCGAATATTTTTCATACGCTCATATTCCGCATCAGTTGTGGAGAAGTAGTTGTTCACCTTCATGGCTTCAATACTTTCCTTTTCCTGCTTCATGATGATCTTCCACGGCGAGTTAGCCGTTAGTGCGCGACCAACCGATGAGGTGAAGTAATCTTCAAAGGATTGAGTAATACAAATACCGGCACAGTTCGTTTTCCTGAATCGGCGCCAAGCGGCCTCAAGGAAAGAGGAGAAAAATTGATTTGAATGATTACTGGAACCTGAAGCATTGTCCGGACGGATATACTCCCATGCCTCATCAAGTATGAACAACCGGCGGCGTCCGTCTTTCTTGATAAACATTGCATGCTGAGCGGCCTGAATAATCGACATCAGAACGACAGTCTGAAGGTGTGGGGTCCCCTTCAATTCTTCAAGTTCCAGAACAATAAACCGGCTATCAAAATTTATTGGCGGGAGATTTTCTGTAAAGCGATTCCCATAAATCCCTCCTTCACACCATTGCCCCAACTGGTCACCGATATCTTTAATACGCTTATCTTCATGGTTAGAACAGCGTCGCGCAAATCCAGTAATAGAGCCTGTACGTCCAACTTTGCGTGATTCGTTATATTCTTCACTAATCAGTTGCAGCATGACCGATTGTTGAAAATCGTCAATATTTCCTTTTTCAGATGCCATTATTTTTAACTGGTTTAGAACCATAATGGTCTGGGCTACTTTATCCTTATCATCATCATGATTATTTGAATCGTCATTAAAGACAGGTGCTTCATCAAAAACACGCTCTCCAACAGTCACATCAGTCAAAAATGCGAATGGATTTAGCGTAAAATCAGGCTTTTTCCCAAAGTCTATAAACTGACTATTAGTATATTGTTCCGAAATACCTTGGTATGAGCGTCCGACATCAACTACGAAAATCTGGGCTCCATCAGGGTCAAATGCATCATAAGAATTGTTTTTGAATCCCTCAAAAGTATCTCGATAATGGATCAGATTATTAGAACGCGGACCTGCGCCTAGATAATTATTAATGATGTATGCGACCCAGAATGATTTACCAGCACCAGACGTTGCACCAACGACCATGTTATAGCTGGCAGAAGTCTTGAAGATATCCAGCCCCAACAGCTGTCCTTCTCGTGAGACAAGGTTAAGTACGGGTCTGTCCGTATTACCTTTCCAAGGACCAAATATGGGGGTCATGTGCGCAGCACCAGTATTACTCACGACCTCAAAACGATCCAGTTCTAGTATTGTCTTTGGGTCATTACACATCGGCAGGCTTGAAACAAATGAGGGAAATACTATGTACGAGTCATCAGCAACATTAACACGACTTTCCAGATAAAATGATTTTAACTGGTCTGCGGCAGACTGAACATCAACTGCTGAATTCCCCATTACAGTAAATGTCAGATAACTGTGTAGGAGGCGAGCCCCATCTTCCAGTTCGCGTGTTATCGTCATGTAATCATTATCCATATCCTTTAATCTTGGACAAAACGTCAAAACTGTTGGAATACTGGCTTGTTTGTTAGTAATTGCCTTATATCTGACGTTTTCTCTTGATAATTTTAAAGGATCGGCGAAATGGACAGTCTGGGTTATCATGAAAGGGCTAAAGATCGTTTTACGTCCATTCAACCAATTAACTACAAGTTCATACATGCAGCCAAAGTTTACAAATTCTGGAAACTTCACTACTGATAATTGTTTGAAATAACGATGCTCAGAAATATCATTGCTCTGCGTTGTAGATGAGAAATGATTCTCTGTCACTGTATATTTTCGACCCGGTACATTGATCTGCTCGTTTAGGCGTCTCATGGTGCTAGCTTCAACATGACCTTCAGACCAACGCGATGTTTTTCCCGGATGCAATAACTTATCCATGCAATAAAGCCAATTTTCAGCACCAACTTTGTGTGGGAAAAGGCCTACTGTATTCAACTTACTGATTAAGTCAGAGTAAAGCGCATCAATGCGAGTCTTTTCTATTTCAGAAGGAAGTGCTGACTTCAATGGAATTGAAAAGGAAATCCAGACCTGAAAATCTCGAAGCATCAATTTATCGTGGTCCGGCTTCAAAGGTTCATTCAGGCTTCGGTCATAATAATCCAGTTGATATGCAGTGAGTAAATCCCCCTTAAGCTTATCATGACCTTCCATTCGACCACCACGAACGGCAGACCAGGCACTTAAGTGCAAGATCAAGTCTGGCAGCGCAGTTAATGAGGTCTGACAGATGGTGTCAGTTGGGAAGTCCATTTTAAATAATTCAGTTAACACATCCTGCTGATTATCAAAGACACCGGGCGACGGACTACAGATAAACATAAAACCGAGTCGGTTTCCGTCAAGTAGAAAATAATGTGTACCCGGAATCTGATCATACACGGGAATAAATCCACCTAACTGATGACGGCTTAATTCTTTATTATAGACGTTAGCTGATCTCATTCGTGACCTCAGAGTTGTCTCACAATACCGTTTGACGAAACTGCTTTCGTTGCTCGCTGTTGCTGTTGCATATTTTCACGAGCCGCATCCTGGACTTCCAAAGGAACAATTCGTGCCGGATTTGATGTTGAATTTTTGCCCGCAATCCAAGTTTGCGGTTTGACATTCACATAAACAAAGCCAGGCAGATTTAGCGCGTCATTATCATCCGTATATGGTGCAAAGGTGATTCTCATGACGCGGCCTTGCTGAAGCACAGCAAGAGGCTCTGGTGCAACGACTGCCTGTTTGTAGCCTTGTGTACGGTATTGCTGTACCTGCCCAGAGCTGAGCGTAGGGTTTACTGGCTGTCCATTGTTAATGGAATAAAGGTCTTTACTTGCATTGATATCAGAATTTGGTGCTACATAGCGCGGTGCAGGCGCGGGAGTAACAACCTGAGTTGTTTTTTTCACGACTTCAGCAGACGGATGCAAAAAGGGGTTAACGGATGACCCATTTGAGTTGTAACTCGTTGTCATCCGTACATTAGAATTAACAGGATTCCCGCTGATTGGCCGTGGTCCAATTGTTGAAGTTGGCGCCCCCATTTTTAATGTCTGATCATACATCACCGGGAGCTGTCCAACCGGTTTTACTTCCGTCGTTGTGTATGTCACTGGCTTATTAACAAGTACAGACGACTTGGGGTACTGCACTGCGCCAGGCGGCGTTAGTTGGGCAGGGTACTGGCTGTCATTGACAGCCGATTTCCCCTTTCCCGAATTAGCCTCTTCCTCCCCAAGGCCGGAGAGATCATCACGATTGTTCGTCAGTTCCATAACTTCACGCGGGCCTTTACAAATAACTCCTTTTTCAATTCCCGGGCATTCAGATTCTGCGCTGCCAATAGTACAACCCGCCAGGTATGAAGATGAACCAACAACCAGAGCGCTGAAAATAACTTTTTTAATGTTCATTTCATTACCTTAATTAGTATCAAATGGGTTTTTGAGTAAGGGTTCGACACTTTGTTTTAACCAGTAATCAAAATCTTTCGGTATGCCATTACCAGCGAGTCCATCCTGTCTTACAACTGAGGGGACTCCCTGTAATTTATAAATGCCAGCCAGCATTAATGACGCGACTAACGGTTCAGCCGGACATGCTTCTGCCTCTTCTTTCGTCAGGAGTCGTTTTTCTATATCGGCCTTATTACCCATAAGCCAACGTAAGATATCAAGATCATTCACTTTGCCTTTTTCTTTACTGCACCATAATTGACGCAATTCCTGCTTTGGCTCGCCGGGGGAGGGGATTAAAACTATATCGACCCGATACTTTTCGCGTTCATCATAGAATTTCTTTATTAAATCCTGACAACCGTCACAATCAAGCGTAATAAATATTGCCGCTTGACGTTTGAGTTTTGGGTTTCCTAAAGGTATCGATGCCACAGTTTCAAGAGGGAAAGGGGCGTCGTCTAAATTAATAAAGAACGACTTTCGTATATCCTCTACTGATAACACTGACTTTCTCTGAAGAATGTCCATGACGCTCCCCCCCGTGATTGTATACCGTCCGTCAGTGGTCACCGCCATCAACTGAGAACGTTCATCCTGGAACAAATAAAGACCGCCAGTAGGGATGTAAATAGCATCTTTAGGCTTATAGCTTTTCATTTTCGCCAATACACCGTCTAAAGGTTTCGTTGATACTCCACCTTCTTTTGCCTTTTCCATTAACGCAGCGGCATCACGATTGTTTAATACATTTTCAACAGCCAGAGTAAGCGGCGGGCACGCTGAGGTAATGGAAATCAGCAGAGACAAAAGTAACTTTTTCAATTATCGAATCTCACTTTCTTTAGGTTCGCCTGGAAGAGATTGTACCTCACCAAAACTTCCACCAAGGTCGATATAAGAGACTATTTCAACATTCTCTGGAATAGTTACTGCCAAGGATGCATCAATAACCAAGTAGCCACGTTCACGGTAAACCTTCATTAATGCCTTAAAATAATTTTCAAAGTTAGTTTTGGATTGCTGCGAATCCAACACCGGATTTTGCTTATTAAATACTTTTCTTAAAGTTTGCATATCCAGCACGGCAATCTGGTAGGCCGGTTGCGACATTGCTTTGAAGTTGTCATATACAAAACGTCCACCCTTGTATCCATAGATCACGATAAGAACTGCCAGGCCTGCGACCATCAGATACTTAAGAGTTTTCTCGATATCGATCTCTAAAGTTACTTTTTTGGTAGTACGTATACCCCCAACCGGTTTAGCCGCGTCGATATTTAAGCTATCAGCAGACTCACTCTTTTTTGGTGATTCATTGTCGTTGTTATTTTCCATAATTATTCTCAGCGGCTTGTCAGGTTTGTAGGTATTGTCGCCCCTTTTTGAACGACAAAAGTAATTGGGCGCCCTGGGCTAATTTCTACAATTGGCCACTGCTGCTCAGCTATTGACGTATAGTAGTCCACAAGACGGTTTAGACCCCCCTGAGCTGCACCGGCTCCGGCCAGCGCTCCTAATGCACCTATGTTTGGCGATTGGTATTGTGCCGTAGAGTTTGGATCTATATTAAGCGAAGACACCTTTGATGGACTCAGACTACCCGCCAATGCTGACAGCCCTCCTGCAAACGCAGAACCTGCAATCGCATTTCCATTTCTGCTTATCAGATTCCCACGAATGCCATTTTTCCCGTCATTTTCACTAACCGCATAAGCTTCCACTATTACGTCGAATGCTTTTCCTTTCGAGTTGACACACGATATGGAGGTTGCCCTAATGTACGCACGCTGAGATGCCAGATCCCCCACAGCAGAACCCAATAAATTACAATCACGCAAATCCATCGTGTAATTGTTAGGCATGATGATGTCTTTTTTAATGCGCATGGTAACCGGCATCGGTTCTGCTTTAGAGGACAAACTCGTTGGAGCTTCCAGCCCGGTAATTAGCACCCCAGTAATAATTGACGTCGCTGGAAGAAACATTTCATCCTTACGGGCCGCATGACGAGCTTTACTATCAACAGGTGCAGTCCCATCGCCGCGAATAGTTCGCGTTGGGGCCTTTTCACTTCCCGCAACAACCTCGCGCCCCTCTCTGATCCGGTTCTCTGATATCGGCATCACCTGAATGACACCATCAGTGCCGTTTGTCTTAATTGAACTCTGTGTTATTGTCCGCATTGGACTGTTTCGGGTCGGAGATATAGGTGCGTATCCAGAACTAACCCCGTTCACCGCTGCATTTGGATTAAGCTGGTATGGCTTTGCTGGGGCTTGTTCATTGACGTTTTTGCGTGGTCCGCCTGCATCGAGATTGCGATTACCATTTCTTGAGGTCTGCATTTCAGTCAACTGCGTAGTGAGTTGCTGAACTTGCGAAGCAAGACTGGCTATCTGTGCTTTGTTTTCTTGCTGAGCCTTTTCAGCTTTGTCACGGTCAGCCTTGGCAGCGTTCTGGTCAATACGGTTCTGCCTTACCATTTCGTTATAAGTCTTCTGGCTTTCCTCATTACTCAGCTTGTTCATTTGTGAATCATCAATAAGGAATCCAGTTTGCATATCTTTTTTCTGGGTTTTCTTCTCTTTTTTAACTGGTGTGGTAAAGATTGATTGACTGATGACAACAATCAATACCATCAATGCAGCACCAATTACTGAGATTCTGACAGTTTTATTTTCCCAGGCCTTTTTAATGTCCATTATTAACTCCATTCTTTGGTTGCTGGAATCGCTTAACTTTCAAATTCCGCTCGTATTCTGTCATCTGAGGCACGATATAAGGTTCACCAGCCCTAGGCCATTTATCTCCAACCGTCAAACTTGATTTATCAGACTCATCATGAACAAATTTCGAACCATTATTTTGCGTGCCCAATTCTTTTATTACATTAACTTCATGCCGACCGACAGACTCGGTTGAACTTCCAACAAATTTATCCGCAAGCGTTGGGTCGCTTATAACAATCGTGCTTTTCCCAAAGGCATCATCAACGATCTCACCCTGTCGGTGGACATCAGGAAATATATTCACGGTGCCTTTCGGGATATACTTAGTTTGGTAGTAATAACTGGTACCCAAAAAGACAACTAAACCAAACGAGATCACTGTAAGAAAAGTAGCTTTTCTCATATTATCTTTTAATCAGGCTTGGGCGCGTAGTAACACGAGTCTGACGCTCTTTAAATAATTTATCCCGCACAATATAAAGTTCGGTCTCTTCCCCGGGCTGAAGGAATGCTTTATCGAATAGAGCGCTTGCAACCACGCCTTCAGTTATACATTGCTGATCAGCCACTACCTGTCCGTAAGGCTTATCATTCTTAACAAGAACGACATCTATCAATTCCCGAGATCCCACCAGTCTTTGACCTAACTTGGCGTACATATTGAAATTACATGGGGACTGCTCTGAGCTTGGTATGCGTGACAAGCGGTCTTCTTGTAAACTGAAACCAGAAGGAACCTCACCCAGTGCAACCGGAGTCAACAAATCAATGATCCGCTGTTTATGGTCATCCTGCCGAGGGTCTGAAGGAGTCAACTCTTCTGATTGTGAGCGTGCCAGCATCTCATCATAATTTTGTTTATCAAGAGAAGTTTCTCGTTTTGCCTGCATTGTCGGGCTCAAAGAAGTTGTTACTGAAATCATGGCCCCTGGTACATCCAGTGGAACCAGTGTCAGGTTATAAGTAGATTCAGGAACTGAATCTTCTGAAAGCATAATTCCTATAGGCTTATCTGTATTTGTTGAAATAAAAACATCCCCGCCATTAACGAAAATACTGGCTTCATCAGCTGGCGTTGAAGTACTTACAGATGCATTTTTAAATGAAGTCGAAATTCTGTTTTGCAGCCCCCGAGAAACCGGGAGTACAATATTGCCACCAGGCGGAACGTTTACTCGTTGTACTTCTTTATAGCGATTACGTGCTTCAACATAAAGTTCATCTGCCTTTGAAGGGGACCCGGTACTTTGTGCATTTTGTTGAGGTTCTTTCCCTGCTGGTCTTCCGTAACTATCAAAATTTCCTGATTTAACCTGTTGCTGGTAACCAGCTAGAGTAGGGTTATTTGACAACGCCCCGGTTATTTCATTGACTGCGGGAGAAGCACTGCTTGCAGGTGAAAGACTTGGCAGAGCAGTTGTCGGTTTTGTTGCTTGTACGGTCTCAGTCGTAGTGCCAGTGTCTTTAATTATCGCATTTTTCACACCGTTCTGAAATTCATCGGCCCCGACAGGCATAACTACCGGATTATTTACTGTCGCCGGTAACTGATAGTCTTCAGCAAATACCACATTCGAAGTTGCCAGCAAAATCACTGCTGTAATCGCGGTGCAGTGAAAAACCTTTTTTGAAGTCATAATTAGTTACCTATTGACGGCGGCGGATTATCGAGTGTTGCCAGTTGTTCTTTGCCGTTGATTGTAATTTTCTTAATATTTGGTGTACCTGAATACTGGTTCACATAGGCTATGCGCGGTCGTCCATTTTTCATTCCCAGGACCCATTCAAACGTCCATTTGGATGATTCAGTTTTGTCCGGAACATTAATCAAACGAGTTGACTTTGTTCCCCAGACATAGACCATGTCATTTTTGGTGTCGTAATACATATCGATCGGCTTAAATGACTGCTCTACACCACGAGCCTGCATTATATTGGTTTGCTGTTGTAGTGATTCCCGGGTCTTTGCCTGTAAATCCGGAGAAAGCGCATCCAATATAGTTGTTGTAACAAAACCGATGTTTGTTGGGTTTATGTTTCCAATCAAAGTACTAAAGAATAAGGCCCACTGCGTTTTATATGATTCTGAGGCTTTATTTCCAACAACTTTGACTTCTTCCGTCATATTTGGCGGTAGCACTATAGTCACAGGATCAGTGAGAAATTGATTTTTTACAACCAGAACCCCAATAATGATCATTGCAACTGTATTCACACGTAGGAGTTTTTCGTCGCGTTTAATCAATGCACTATATGTAATTCCAATTTCAGAACCTTCAATTTCTTTACTAAAGCGTGCTTTTGAATCCAGAAAACTTCCTTTTACTTCTTCACCTCCTTTTTGCGAAGTCTCATCCTTGTTATCAAAATCGCCATTACTGGAATTTTTAATGAATGGAATTTTTAACCTGCTGAGAAGTTTCATTCTTAGCTCCATCAAGAATAGAGGTTTCTGATAAATGGATCGGTAAAGTAACGACTACTAAACACCGATTTTCCAGGAAAAAAGCCGTACCACCACAGTTTGTGTTTTAGTTTTCCTCTAATCCCTTCCTCTGCTGCTTTCTTATATGCAAACCAGAACACCACCGCCACAACTACCGAAGTTATAAAGAAATCAAAAATATTACCGCTCGCGATAGTCACGAATGTTATACCCAATTGCTTTGCATCCCAGAATAGAATTAGTAACGGCATATTTATTCTGTATGGAAAGCGATATGTATGTGGCGGTATCTCGTACTGGCTTGTCATAAAAACTCCAGAGAGGGGGAATATCCCCCTCATTGTTATTGTTCTAACAAATCACAGAGGAATACCAGCATCCAGGAACGAGCTGATAATTTTTTCACCGTTTGCCATTACCAGCATCATTAATGCTGATACCAGCGCCAAACCAAGGTTAGGTTTTACAACGCCGAAATAAGCCACCGAGAACAACATGCCGCACGCGATGATTTTACCCGGCGCACCAGTCAAGGCTTCGCTCATGTAGGCCCAGATATCGCCGAAGGCTCCATCATCGGAACCCGCGTACGCAAAACTGCAATTTGCTAAAACCAAGAGAATAAACAAAGGCACTTTTGCATGTTTGGACTTCAAGAATGCAAAAGCGTTAGTTTTTCCTCTTTCAACGTTAGTATTCAATGTCAGTTCCATAATTACTCCGTGTTGATTTGAATTCACGAAAACGCATTGGCATAATACTTTTTATTTTTCTTTCATTTTTCTGTTAACCACCTTTTTTTTGACTTAATTGCGCTTGGTGTTTTTTTAGCCATCGAATGTCAGAAAAGAATCCCGCATGTAATCGGATTAAAGAAGGTGCGTTTAATTAACATGCCAAATAGGGAAGAGGGGCATCGTCTGCCCCTTTACCATTTTTATGGCATTCATCCAGCCAGATATTTAACAAAGGACACGGTAAGGATGACATTCCAAAAGTCACTTTTCCCCCATTGATGCGAGTGCTTTTCACCCACAAGGATTATGTATCCCCCATTCATACAAATGCTTTTCAATGAAAGCCACCTCTGCGGAGCACATTCATACGAATGCTGTTCGATGAAAGCAAAACTGCGGAGCTCATTCATTCAAATGCTGATTGGTGAATGCGCGTCTGCGGTGCCCATTCATTCAAATGCTTATCGTAAAAGTCACTTCTTCTGAATCCATTCATGCAAATGCTTTCTGGCCAAACGCACTTTCCCAGCTCCGATTCACCCAACTACCTTTTGCCCAAAAGCTCCTTTTATGGGTCCATTCATACAAATGCTTTTCAAACAAAGACACCTATCAGGGACTCATTCATGCAAATGCTTTCCAACCAAAGGCAACTTACACTTCCCCATTCATTCAAATGCTTTCCGACCAAAGGCAACTTGCATTCTCCTATTCGTGCAAATGCTTTTCGAACAAAGGCACCTTACACTGTCCCTTGCGAGCCCTGCTTCCCGACCAAAAGCAACTTTCACCGCAGCATTCATACAAATGCTTTTTTCAAAAGGCACTTTTCTGCCGCCATTGAAGCAAATGCTTTTATACAAAAGGCACTTTTCTGCCGCCATTGGAGCAAATGCTTTTATACAAAAGGCACTTTTTTGCTCTCCATTGAAACAAATGCTTTTCATCTCCTTGATATCCAATTTGAGTAATTTTCATTTATTATCAGAATGTTATGTTATTTCTCTAGGTCCTTCATTGGCCTGCATATTCATAAAATGCCGTCGACCAGGCTCATATCCCAGTCGTTTGCAGGCGTTAAGGAACTGTGATCTTACCCAGCAATAGTGGACACGCGGCTAAGTGAGTAAACTCTCAGTCAG
>OGXH01002164.1_pt1 | contig 13928 bp, 12 predicted proteins | sample 1576241 | NCBI WGS metagenome assembly OGXH01 (sample SAMEA3541529, study PRJEB24748) | human gut metagenome | biome: human gut; feature: human-associated habitat; material: faeces | place: China | collected 2012
AGATTTTGTTTTGACAAAGAACGCTCATAAGATCGGAATTGAACATTTTCGGGCAGATACCATCTTGAATGAACATACGGATTCTGAAAGTATGAAGTTTGATGGTCAACGAAAAAAGATGTACGAAAAGCATCATGCAAAGTTGTTGAATGATGAATTTGATGCGGATGCATCTGCAAAGGATATTGAAACTTCTATCAATAAAAGTTTAGATGCTGCATCAAAATTTGACTATGGTACATTTGTTGATAATCTGAAAGATGTTTTTAATCAACACGCTGATAAAGTTTCAGAATACAAACAGAAATGTGATGAAGTATGGTTTTTGATTGATATAGGTATTGAAAATAATTACTTTACAAGTGTACTTGGTAATGGTGGTTTGATAAAAATGAATACATTACCTGTTACTGATGACATGTTGCGTATTTTTGAAAAGCATAAGGAAATCAGTCGTGTGATTGTATGTTCACGATGTATAGGAAGATATAAAATTGTTTATGATTCTGGTGCAAAACCGTATAGTTATCATATTCAATCTTTTACTTATACGGAAGCGTTGATTCCAGTACAAAGACAAGTAAAACTTAATGTGGAAAAATCCAGAAAGGAAGTGAAATGTGATGAATGAACCTAAACTGAGATTCAAAGCTGATGATGGAAATGCGTTTCCAGATTGGGAAGAAAAAACTGTTGGCGATATGACGGTTGAATTACAGGATTACGAACCTCTTAGCTCAGGATATCCGCTTATGACATCATCGAGGACAGGTCTGATGATGCAGAATGAGTTTCGTAGCAAATCAAGTACAGATGATAGTACGGCAATTTTTAGTGTTGTTCCTCGTGGAATGGCTACATATCGTCATATGAGTGACGATGACATTTTTCATTTTAATATTAACAATTTGGTTTATAGGGGACTTGTTAGTAAAGAGTATCCGGTATTTAATACTAAGGATAATTATAATCTCTATTTGCTTGTAGAATATTTGAACTCTAGTAGAAATTTTTTGAATTTTTGTAAAGCTCAGAAAAAGGGTGGCACACGGACAAGATTATATTTTAAGGTGCTTAAAGATTTTAAATTAAACATGCCATCATTCCCTGAACAACAGAAAATTGCAGAGTTCTTATCAACGATTGATACAGTGATTGCGAAACAAAAGGAAACTGTATCTGCATGGGAAGAACGTAAAAAAGGTGTGATGCAGAAGCTGTTCAGTCAGGAAGTAAGATTCAAAGCGGATGATGGAAGTGATTTTCCTGAGTGGGAAGAAAAATCATATTTATCTATTTGCAATGTGTTTGCAGATGGTGATTGGATTGAATCGAAAGACCAATCTGATTCTGGAATTAGATTGATTCAGACTGGTAATATTGGTAATGGAGTATTTATTGATAAAGACGATAAGAAAAAATATATTTCCAAAGAGACATTTGATAGATTGAAATGTAATGAAGTTTTTGAAGGTGACATTTTGATTTCAAGACTTCCATCTCCGGCAGGAAGAGCATGTATTGTTCCAAAATTGAATGAGAGAATGATAACTGCTGTGGATTGTACTATTGTGAGAACTGACAAAAGTATAATTTTACATGATTACTGTGTGCAATTTATGCAATCATCAAAGCATTTTTATTATGTTGCAAGCATGATGGCTGGTGGAACACGTCAACGTATTAGTCGTAAAAATTTAGAGGACGAGCTGATTTCGGTTCCTTGCCTTGAAGAACAGCAGAAAATTGCCGATTGTCTTTCATCATTGGATGAAGTAATCGAGAAGCAGAAAGCAACTTTAGCTGCGTGGGAAGAACTGAAAAAAGGTCTGTTACAGCAGATGTTTGTATAAGAACAATTGAATAAATCAATAGTGAACAGGTGATGTACAAGATTTGTATGTCACCTGTTTTTCTATACTCAATCACAGCGAAACACGTTATAAAAATAAAGTTTACACTATGGGTAGGAAATTACATCAAAATGTGTTATATTTCAATTATAGAACTAAAACAATTACAGAAAAATTTAGATAGAAAGAGGTAATGTAATATGAGTAATTTAAAAAATGTTCGAGCAGAACTTGAAAAAATGAGAAAAGAAATGGCTGCGAAAGACGCAACTTCGATGAACTGCCGGAGAACTGCAGAAAGTATGTGGAATTCATTGAGGAGCAGATCGGATTCCCTATCACCATGGTCAGCAACGGCCCGGGAAGGGAAGATATCATCTATCGTGAGAGTCCTTTGAAGAAATAAATGCTGTCAAATGCGGAGAGATAGGATAATCTTTGATGGAAAAAAATCTGTAAAATGTGAATGAGAATGGAAAGGGCATGGTGCTGGTATGAGATCAGCCCGTGTCCTTTTTAGTATACGATGAATCCGGCAGGAATTTTGATTACACAGTATCTGGCTGAATGCAAGCATTCGCAGAACGCAGTTTTGCATGGCTCTGAATAGTTACAGATTTTTACTGTGAAGGAACAAAAACCAGTGTCTGATAGTAATTTTGAGATGGAGACAGCGAGATATGATCAATAATCTGGAAGCGTATAAAGTATTTTATTATGTGGCAAAATGTGGGAGTGTGACCAAAGCGGCCGGGGAACTGTCAATTTCACAGCCGGCGGTCAGTCAGGCCATCAAGCAGTTGGAAAATACCCTGGATGCCGCCCTGTTCCACCGGGCGGCCAAGGGAGTACGGCTGACCAGTGAGGGAGAACTGTTGTATTCCTATGTGGCAAAAGGGTACGAACAGATCGAAATGGGTGTGAAGAAGGTTCACCAGATGCAGAATATGGAACTGGGAGAAGTCCGCATCGGTGCCAGCGATATGACATTGCAGTTTTATCTGCTTCCCTATCTGGAAAAGTTCCATGAACAGTACCCCGGGATCAAGGTGATCGTCACCAATGCGCCGACACCGGAGACATTGAATTATTTAAGAGAGGGACACATTGACTTCGGAATTGTCAGTACGCCGTTTCCGGAGAGACCTGATATTCAGATGATACCGGTGCGGGAGATTGAGGATGTCTTCGTGGCGGGAAGAAGATTTTTCAGCTACAAGAACCGGACGCTGGATTTTCAGAAACTGGAAAGTCTGCCTCTTATTTTCCTGGAGAAAAATACCAGCAGCCGCAGCTACATGGATGAATTTCTGGCGGGAAACGGGGTATATGTGCAGCCGGAGTTCGAACTGGCCACCAGCGATATGATCGTACAGTTTGTGAGACGAAATCTGGGTGTTGGCTGTGTGATGCGGGATTTTGCCAGAGATTATGTGGAATCCGGCTTACTTTTCGAACTTAGATTCAATAAAATAATACCGAAGCGTCAATTCTGTGTCGTTAGGAACACGAAGATGCCTATGGCTCCGGCTGCGGAGAAACTGTTGGAGATCATGGAGCTGGACAGACAGGAAGAAGCGAAGATATAAAAGTGACGGCAAAAAGAGGATATACCGGCGGAAACGGAACTGCTTTGACTAGTAAAACGAATAGGAGAGAAGAGTTATGATACGCAATATAATTTTTGACATTGGCAATGTGTTGACAGACTATCGCTGGGAGGGATTTCTGGCGGACAAGGGATTTGATGCGGAAATGATCAAAAAAATCGCAAAGGCATCTATTATGCATCCGCTGTGGGCAGAGTATGACCGCGGTACCTGGACGGACGAGCAGGTTCTGGCTGCATTTGTAAAGGATGCACCGGAACTAGAGAAAGAACTGCATCAGGCGTTCGAGAATATCGCTGGCATGGTAACCCCCAGAGCTTACGCTATTCCCTGGTTACAAGAACTGAAAGCAAAGGGATACCATGTGTATTATCTGTCCAACTTCTCACACAAGGCAGAGACAGAATGTGCGGAAGCGTTGAATTTCCTGCCGGAGATGGAAGGTGGCATCCTGTCCTACAAGGATCAGCTGATCAAGCCCGAACCGGAGATCTACCAGCTGCTTCTGAAACGCTATGGATTAAAGGCAGATGAGAGCGTTTTCCTGGATGATACGCTGGTGAATGTGAAGGCGGCCGAAGAACAGGGTATCCACGGCATCCACTTCCTGACCAAAGAGCAGGCGGAAGAGGAACTGCGTAAGCTCGGCGTGGACTGCTAAATGGTTCGTAGCGGAGGGAGCCTTAGACCGGACGAACTCCCTGAGGGCTTTCTGCCACTTCGGGAGTTCTGTTTGTATTCAAAACGCCAATTTCTACGAAAAAAATACAAAAACATAAGATTTTGCTATGTAAAAAGTCTCTATTTTCGCTACACAAGCAAAATAAAGAAATTCCGTACAAAAAATCCTGATTTCGGAACTTTTTTGTACGGAATTCGTTGTTATGGGGCTTTTTACACCAAACTAACTTGCTATTTATTTTCGTTCTCCTTTTCTTCCGGATGGAAGTCTGCGAAGGTGGAGCGGTTTGTCAGTTTTCCAAACATCCAGGTGTAGATCCAGATGAGAAGAGGGATGGCCACGGTGGCTAGCAGGCAGGTGGCGAATAGCGCGTGGCTGGCGGAGCTGTCGAAGATCGCCGCAAAAAGCGTCACGACATATAAAAGCACCAGCAGAATAATTCCAATGATCGCGAAGATCTGTTTGGAAGTCATTTTTGTTTTCTTGTTTTGTGTATTTTTATCCTGTGACATTTGTATTCCTTTCGTTATTCCCATTCATAATTCACAAAAGAGCGTAAGTGCCAGTGCGGTTTGTGGATCTCAAAAGAGCGGAAGTGCCGGTGCGGTTCGTGGATCTCAAAAGCTGCGGGAGTGCCAGAACTGTCCGTGTGCCTCAGGGACTGCGGAACCGTCAGAGTTATTCGTGATTCTCAGAGGTCTCGGAACTGTGTTCCTCATGTTCTTCGTTGGGTTCTGGAATCGTCATCAGTACCTTGATGATACGGTTCTGGTCGATACCCTGTACCTTCAAGTGAATACCGTTCTCCAGGGTAACTTCCTCACCATCCTCCGGCAGACGATCCAGACAGTCGATGATCAGACCGCCGATGGAGTCATAATCTTCACTGGTCAGATTTGTTCCAAGAACGTCGTTGATGTCATCCAACTTCATGCTGCCTTCCACCAGATAAGTATCTTCTGACATCTTCTGGATCAGTTCTTCCTCGTCCTCATCGTATTCGTCACGGATCTCACCGACGATCTCTTCTAACAGATCCTCCAGAGTGATCATACCAACGGTAGCACCGTATTCATTTAATACGAAGGAGACATTGGTGGTCTTTTCCCGCATCTCATACATGAGGTCTGCGATTTTCTTGTACTCGTAAGTATAGTAAGCATCACGCAAAATGTTTCCCACATGGAAAGCACTCTGATCCTCCGTCAGGATAAAGTCCTTGATATTGATCAGACCGATAATATTGTCCTTGTCATCCTCATAGACCGGAAGCCTGGTATACATGGAATCCCGGAAAACTGCCAGAACATCGTCATAAGTAGCATCCAGACTGACCGTTACCATATTGATGCGTGGAATCATGATATCCTTGGCGTGAGCATCGGAAAAATCGAACACATTGTAGATCAGCTTGCGTTCCTCGGATTCGATGACACCGTCCTCATGACTGACGTCCACGTAGGTTTTCAGCTCGCTTTCAGTCATGGTGCTGGCTTTTTTGTTGGGATCGATATGTAACAGCTTCATGATACCGTGGGACAGCAGATCCACAATGAAGATGACCGGCGTGAGCACCTGCATCAGAAAATAGATTACATTGCAATATGTCAGGGCCAGCTTCTCAGAATACAGTATTGCCCAGGTCTTGGGTACGATTTCGCCGCAGAGCAGCACGACAATGGTCAGAACACCGGTTGCGATACCTACAGCCAGATTGATTCGCATAGCTAATGTTGTTGCCAGGGAAGATGCAGTCAGATTGACAATATTGTTGCCGATCAGAATGGTACTGATCATTTTACTGTAATTGTCCAGGACTTTGTTGACGCGTGCAGCACGCTTGCTGCCTTCCTCTTCCAGGGTACGCATCCGTACACGGTTGACCGTGGACAGCGCAGTCTCGGCAGAAGAGAAAAAGCCGGATAGAAAAATCAGAATTACGATAGAAACAAGTTGTATGACACCAGAGGTATCCAAAAAAGTTCACTCCTTCTTAAATAATAGTAGTAGGCATAAGCCCCATTTATAAGTTATTAAGCAACAATATACAATAGGACAGGAATAGTTGTCAAGTTTTCCGAATGATTTGAATATACATTTTACATAGGTAAAAAGGAGGAGCAACATGGAAAAAAGAGGCGAGAGAAAAGAAGGGGTTCCGGTGCTTGCACTGGCAAAATGTCTGCTGGCATCCTATGTGCTGACACTGTTGCTTTTATGTCTGTTGGCACTTTTATTGTATAAATTGCATCTGACGGAAGGAATGGTGACCATTGCAATCTCTGCTATTTATGTCATAACTACCTTTATGGCGGGATTTTTGGCAGGAAAAAAGATGAAGACGCAGAAGTTTCTTTGGGGAGCACTGCTAGGGGCAGCATATTTCGTGATACTGGCGGTGGTATCCGTATTGATCAAAACGCCGGAAACTGCATTGGGCAATTCCTTCTGGACCACAATGGTATTGTGTGTGGCCGGGGGGACACTGGGCGGAATGTTAGGGTAAAATACAGAAATGGACAGGAATTTAACGGTTTTTGAGAAAAAAAGCTTTTACAAATGCCAAATACATGATATAATGAGCAAAAATGAGTTGCGTGTCTGTATGTTTATATACACGCTGGCGTCTATAGGCGCTTTGAAATCATAAGGAGGCTATTTTTAATGAAGCATATTAAGACTTTAACAACCAGAGATTTGAAGGAATCCATGAAAAAGGGCGGCTGCGGCGAGTGCCAGACTTCCTGCCAGTCTGCATGTAAGACTTCCTGCACTGTAGGAAACCAGAGTTGTGAAAAGATTAAATAATCTAAGAAAATGAGAAGAGACTAACGTAAGCAGCGATTCAGGTCGCTGCTTATTCTCTGTTAACTATTCGAATAGTTAATGTTAATGTGTTTTAAGCAATAAGAAGCAGAAAGAAGAGGAATAGAACTGTGATACACCAGTATAAGAGCAACGGCTATAATATCGTTATGGATGTGAACAGTGGTTCTGTCCATGTGGTAGATGATATTGTGTATGATATGATTCCGCTGGTAGAGCCTCTGGTGACAGAAGGTATCAAGGATGCGGACACCATCAAGGCTGCTGTACTGAATCTTGCAAATATCCCCTATCCCCAGGAAGAGATCACCGAAGCGGTGGACGAGGTCCTGGAACTGGAGAAGGCAGGACAGCTGTTTGCTCCCGATATTTATGAGAATTACATTTTTGATTTTAAGAAGCGCCAGACCGTAGTCAAGGCACTGTGCCTGCACATTGCCCATGACTGTAACCTTGCCTGCAGATATTGTTTTGCGGAAGAGGGTGAGTACCACGGCAGAAGAGCACTGATGAGCTTTGAGGTCGGCAAAAAGGCACTGGATTTCCTGGTAGCCAATTCCGGCAACCGTGTGAACCTGGAAGTGGATTTCTTCGGCGGCGAACCACTGATGAACTGGGATGTGGTAAAGCAGCTGGTAGAATACGGCAGAAGCTTAGAGAAGTCCAACAATAAAAAGTTCCGTTTTACCCTGACTACCAATGGTATCTTATTAAATGATGAGATCCTGGAGTTCGTGAATAAGGAAATGGGTAATATCGTGCTGAGTATCGATGGACGTAAGGAGATCAACGACAAGATGCGTCCTTTCCGTGGCGGACAGGGCAGCTATGACATCATTGTTCCCAAGTTCCAGAAGGTAGCGGAGAGCAGAGACCAGATGAACTATTATGTGCGTGGTACGTTCACCCACAATAATCTCGATTTCTCCAAGGACGTTCTGCATCTGGCAGATCTGGGATTCAAACAGATCTCCGTGGAGCCCGTTGTGGCACAGCCTACGGATGATTATGCCATCAGAGAAGAGGATCTTCCGATCTTAAAGGAAGAATACGATAAACTGGCAGTAGAAATGATCAAGCGTAAGAAAGAGGGCAAGGCTTTCAATTTCTTCCACTTTATGATCGATCTGCAGGGCGGTCCCTGCGTAGCCAAGAGACTCTCCGGCTGCGGATCCGGCACCGAATATCTGGCGGTTACTCCCTGGGGAGACCTGTATCCATGCCACCAGTTCGTGGGTAACGAGAAGTTCCTCATGGGCAATGTGGATACCGGTGTGGTAAGAGATGATATCCGTGACGAGTTCAAATGCTGTAATGTCTATGCAAAGGACAAGTGTAAGAAGTGTTTTGCCAAGTTCTATTGTAGCGGCGGATGTGCTGCGAACTCCTATAATTTCCATGGCAATATCAATGATGCGTATGACATCGGCTGTGAGCTGCAGAGAAAGCGTATCGAATGTGCTATCATGCTGAAGGCTGCGGAAGCAGCAGAAGCTTCAGAAGAATAGAAAGGACAAAGGAAAGATGAAAAAAAGTAAAGCAATCATCATTCTGCTCTGCGCCCTTCTGGTCCTGCTGGGTGTCGGCTATGTGGATCTGTATGGCGTAGATGCGGAAGGAACTGCCAGTGCTTCAGACATCAGTCTGGGACTGGATCTGGCCGGTGGTGTCAGTATCACTTATCAGGTGGTAGGCGATGAAGAGCCGGATGCAACGGATATGGCAGATACTATTGCCAAGCTGCAGAAGCGTGTTGAGAACTACAGTAAAGAGGCTATTGTATACCAGGAGGGTACCGATCGTATCAATATCGAGATTCCCGGTGTAACAGATGCCAACAAGATCCTGGAAGAGCTGGGACGTCCCGGTTCCCTGTATTTCATTGCAGAGACAGACAAGGACGGCAATGCGAACTACTCTATGCAGGCAGTAACCGATGCACAGGGCAATGTAAGCTATGCGTACGCTCTGAATAAGACCATCGATGAACTGAAGGCAGATGGATCCATCATGCTGGAGGGTACAGATGTCAAGACTGCTACCGCAGGATCTATCAAGGACCAGACGATGGGCAATTCCACTTATGCGGTAGATCTGGTGATGACGGAGGAAGGCACTAAGAAGTTTGAAGAGGCTACCAGAAATGCTTACGAGAAGGGCGAGACCCTGGGTATCTACTATGATGGATCCTTTGTAAGTGTTCCTTCCGTAAAAGGTGTGTTCTCCGATGGTAATGCACAGATCTCTCCTATGAACTCCTATGAAGAGGCAGAGAGCCTGGCTTCCACCATCCGTATCGGTGGACTGAAGCTGGAGCTGGAAGAGCTGCATTCCAAGGTAGTTGGCGCACAGTTGGGTGTGGAAGCAATCTCCACCAGTTTAAAAGCAGCTGTGATCGGATTTATCGTAGTGGCTGTTTTCATGATCGCAGTATATTTTCTGCCCGGATTTGCTTCTGTCATTGCACTGGGTATTTATGTGGCATTGGTAGTATTGCTGCTGAACGGCTTTGACCTGACCCTGACCCTGTCCGGTATCGCAGGTATCATCCTGTCCATCGGTATGGCCGTGGATGCCAACGTTATCGTATTTGCCCGTATCCGGGAGGAACTGGCTACCGGCAAGACCGTTAAGAGCGCTATGCAGATCGGTTATGACAAGGCGCTGTCCGCTATCATTGACGGTAATGTGACTACCCTGATCGCAGCAGCAGTGCTGTGGCTGTTAGGACCTGGTACCGTAAAGGGCTTCGCACAGACGTTGGCACTTGGTATCGTATTATCTATGTTCACTGCACTGGTAGTGACCAAGTACATTATGAAAGCTTTCTATGCACTGGGATTAAAGGATCCTAAGTGGTATGGTGTAGGTAAGGAACACAAGACCGTGAACTTCTTAGGTAAGAAGGGAATCTTCTTTGGACTGTCTCTGGCAGTGATCCTGGCAGGATTTATTACCATGGGTGTCTATAAGATGAACACCGGTGATGCACTGAACTACAGCCTGGAGTTCAAGGGCGGTACCGCAACTACTGTCACTTTTGACAAGAGCTATACGCTGGAAGAGATCAACAGCGAGATGGTACCTCTGATCGAGAGCACCACCGGCAGTGCAGTTCAGATCCAGACCGTACAGGGCTCCAACGAAGTTATTTTCAAGACCGGTTCTCTGGATGTGGATCAGAGACAGGCACTGAATCAGATGTTCGTGGATAATTTTGGCGTGGATGAGACGCTGATCACCTCCGAGACCATCAGCTCCACCATCAGTAACGAGATGAAGTCTGATACGATCCTGGCGGTAGCAGTAGCAATTATCTGCATGCTGATCTATATCCGCTTCCGTTTCAGCGATATTCGTTTCGGTGTCAGCAGTATTGCCTGCCTGCTCCATGACGTGCTGGTAGTGATCACCTTCTACGCACTGGCAAGAGTATCCGTCAGCAATACTTTTATCGCGTGTCTGCTGACCATCGTAGGTTACTCTATCAACGCCACCATCGTAATCTTCGATCGTGTACGTGAGAATATGGCAGTCATGACCAAAAAGGATGATCTGCAGGATGTTGTAAACCACAGCATCACCCAGACACTGTCCCGAAGCTTATTTACCTCCCTGACCACTCTGGTAATGGTAGGTGCGCTGTATATCTGGGGCGTGACCAGTATCCGCGATTTCGCACTGCCTCTGATGGTGGGTATCATCTGTGGTGCTTATTCTTCCGTATGTATTGCAGGTGCCCTGTGGTATGTACTGAGAAAGAAGTTTGCGCCGAAGGCAAAATAAGATTTCAGATAGTAGAATGGAATCAAAAAAGGAGTCGGAACGAAATGTTCCGGCTCCTTTTAAAGTTAAGTTATGGTTATACATTCTGCTGCAAACTGGCAAGTTCCTTTTTCAGAGATTCAATCTCTGCGTCTTTCGCGGCATTCTCGGCAGTCAACTTATCATTATCAGTCGTCAAAGTATCAATCTTTTTCAACAGATACTGTTCCTGAAGCTCTGCGTCCATTCGTGCCTGACAACGTTGTCTGACCATGTCATCCGCATTCAGATTATATAAAGTCTTTGTCGCTTCCATCAGGTATTCATCATTTTTAGCAGTCATAAGAATTTCCTCCCATGAAATAGACCGGAATAAAGCAGCCCATTTGTCAATACCATATGCTTTGTCAGCATCGGTAGCCAATTCTATATGCTTTAAGTCTACCACAGATAGTGTGAGTTTGTCACTATATTCAAAATGATCCTTAAGATTCAGTAACCGATATGTAGCATAGAACTCAGGGCGTTCCGGGAACAGGATGTAGTCTAAAAAACCAATGTGTATCACAGGTTTTAATTCAGAATAATTTTGCCCTTTATTTAGTTGATCAAAGTTACGGCACAGATAACTCAGAGAACGCTCCGGCCAGTTGTAGAGGTTATTTACCTGCATTTCCAAATTTATGAGAGCATTATTGTTCAACAAGACATTGGTATCAAGAATAAAATCTTTGTCTTCAATGGTTGCACCTAAGGCGATTGGATTGGTAATGGTGACGGACTTAATTGCGGACGGTGGCAGATGGAGCAGAGAACTGATGAGACCGGTCAGAGCTTTTTGACTTAGCTGCAGGGCTGCGCGGAACATATAGTCATTGCGGAAACCGTAGTCAATAGGACCGGTAAGGTTCATGGAAAATACTTGTTTGTGTTTCATAGGCAGAATCCTCCTTAGTGTAATTAAAAGTTACTTGAAAAAATGGCGAAACGCCAGATATCAGAAATTTAATATAGAAATTGGATTGACTATAGCATAAAAAGAGAAGATGCACAAGGCTTTTTTTCATGCTATAATAAGCCATGTGTCTGTATAGAATGAAAGATTCTTATAGGCATAAATATTTCCAAATGTTACAAAGCAGGAGAATCTATGGAAAAATGGTATGTAGCCGCAAAAAAGGCAGATTTTGATAAATGGGCGAAGGAATTTCATATCAGTCCGGTGACGGCGAGAATCCTAAGAAACCGGGATCTGACGGAAGAGAGTGAGATACAGAAGTTCCTCTACGGGAAACTGGAAGATTGTTATTCTCCCTGGCTGTTAAAGGATATGGATAAGGCAGTGGAGGAAATTCTAAAAGCGGTAAGGGAAGGGCTGCATATCCGGGTCATCGGGGATTATGATGTGGATGGAATCTGTTCTTCCTATATTCTGACCAAAGGTTTTCAGATGCTGGGGGCTCAGGTGGACACGGCTATTCCCCACAGAATCCATGACGGCTATGGATTAAATGAGCATCTGATCGAAGAGGCCAAAAGAGAAGGTGTCGGTATGATCGTGACCTGCGATAACGGAATTGCAGCGGCACCCCAGATCGCAATGGCAAATTCTCTCGGCATGCGGGTGATCGTTACGGATCATCATGAAGTTCCATATATAGAAGAAAACGGTGAGCGGAAGGAACAGCTGCCTCCGGCGCTGGCAGTGGTGGATCCCAAGAGAGCAGACGATACGTATCCTTTTTCCGGCATTTGTGGTGGCGTGGTAGCACTGAAACTGATCCAGGCGATCACGGAAAAGACAGGAAATCCGGGACTTGTAAATATTCAGGAGGAGTTACTGGAATTTGCGGCACTGTCTACCGTATGCGATGTTATGGAGTTAAAAGATGAGAATCGCATTCTGGTGAAGGAAGGGTTGAAGCGTATCCAGAAGGGATATAACGAAGGCTTGAAGGCGCTGATGGAAGTGAATGATATTGCGCCAGATCGGCTGAGCGCCTATCATCTGGGATTTGTGCTGGGACCCTGCCTGAATGCCACGGGAAGACTGGATACTGCCAAACGGGCATTGGAACTGCTGCAGAGCTTTACCAGGGCGGATGCCATGACTGCGGCGAGAGAGCTGAAAGACCTGAATGAGAGCCGCAAGAACCTGACAGTACAGGGAATTCAGAGGGCGGATGAGTATATTCAGGAACATCATATGGCAGAAGATAAAATTATGGTGATCTATCTGCCGGAGGTACATGAGAGCATTGCCGGTATTATTGCCGGAAAAGTCAGAGAAAAATACCATCATCCGGTCTTCATTCTGACCAAGGGAGAAGATGGAGTTAAGGGTTCCGGACGATCCATAGAAGCCTATCACATGTATGATGCCATGACGCAGGTAAAAGAGTATTTTACCAAGTACGGCGGTCATAAGCTGGCAGCGGGCCTTTCCATGCGAGAAGAGGATATTGAAGCGCTGAGAGCTGCTTTGAATAATAAATGCACTTTGACGGAGGATGATTTTATTCCGAAAGTACATATCGATGTGGCAATGCCCATGGGGTATGCGGATGATGCGCTGGCGGGAGAGTTTGCCCTGTTGGAGCCTTTCGGCACCGGGAATCCACGTCCTTTGTTTGCCCAGAAGGGGCTGGTCTTCCAGGCGGGCTTTAAAATGGGTGCCAACAAGACCTGTGCCAGATTCCGGGTGAAGACACCGGAGGGCACGACACAGACGGTGGTATTTTTTGGAGATATGGAGAAACTGGGAGCTTTCCTGGATGAAAAATACGGTGCAGGAAGTGAAGAGGCACTTTATGCCGGGAAAGGGAATTTCCCATTGTCCGTGGTATATCAGGTCAGCCAGAATACCTATAAGGGGAAAACGGAAGTACAGTTCGTCATGCAGAACTATTGTTAAATTTTTTATTTTTCGAACACAAAATGGACACATTTTCTCTGTAATATGTATTTCAGATAGTTGATGAACTCACTATCTCCCCCCCTCATAAGAAACCGAAAAGCCTTAGGTACGATGCCTGAGGCTTTTTGGTGTCCGGAGAGAAACTTACCGCAGTTTATAAAACCTCAAGACACATTTTAGAATTAAGTTAGAATTCGTACACACTCTGTACACATTTACCCTGTAATATGTATTTCAGATAGTTGATGAACTCACTATCTCCCCCCCTCATAAGA
>OGXH01002168.1_pt1 | contig 13914 bp, 13 predicted proteins | sample 1576241 | NCBI WGS metagenome assembly OGXH01 (sample SAMEA3541529, study PRJEB24748) | human gut metagenome | biome: human gut; feature: human-associated habitat; material: faeces | place: China | collected 2012
CTACATCGTCTACCGCCGCGGCATGGCTGAGCTGCCTGCCCGTAAGGAGGAGGTCGAGCACGCCGAGGAGGAAGGCATCGTCTTTAAGACGCTGACCAACCCCACCGAGGTGCTGGGCGACGAGAACGGCTGGGTCAAGGGTATGACCTGCGTGGAGATGGAGCTGGGCGAGCCGGATGCTTCCGGCCGCCGCCGTCCCATCGTGAAAGAGGGCAGTGAGTTTGTCCTGGATGTGGACACCATGATCATGGCCCTGGGCACCAGCCCCAACCCGCTGATCCGCTCCACCACGCCGGGTCTGGACGCCGACAAGCACGGCTGCCTGATCACCAACGGCCCTGACGGCCTGACCAGCCGCCCGATGGTCTACGCTGGCGGCGATGCCGTTACCGGCGCTGCCACCGTCATCCTGGCCATGGGCGCCGGCAAGGAAGCCGCCCGTGCCATCGATGCCGCCATCATGGGCAAAGAGAAGTAATTTATAACGCATAGGGTAAGGCCCCGTACTGTTAAAAGGTACGGGGCCTTACTTTCTTTTCAAAGAAAGTAAGCAAAGAAGCTTTCAATATTTCGTCACATTTGGCGGATATAATGGTATACTAATAAGTAGAGCATAAGGCTGCTTTTGAGGGGAGTTGTCACCGAAGGTGACTGAGGGGTGGCCCGTGTGCCGCCCGTTGCTAAAGTCCCCCCCTCACCCGCTGCGCGCACGGGGAGCCTTTTGCCCCTACAATAGAAATACACAAAAGCTGGTATCCACCATGTATCATCCTTTCTTTCAATTCGTCCTGCCGCGTATTGGCCAGGCGGCGCTGGATGTGCTGCTGTATGTAAACTTTTTGCAGCTGCCGCCCTTGCAGCTGGTCAGCGCATGGCCGGTGCTGTATTACGGCCTGCCGCTGCTGCTTATGCTGCTGCTGGCCTACATCAGCCGCGACCCGCTGGGCCTGGGCATCGTGTTCACCGGGCACCTGGTCACTTTTTACTGCATCGGTACCGGCATCGCGCTGCTCATGCGCCGGGTGGGTGGTACGCCGCAATTCGTTTGGCGCATTTTCTGGCTGGATGGCATAACACCATGGCTGCTGACGGCTTTCATCATGTGGTGGGGCCGCCGCCGCGCCTTGAAACTGTGTACCTCAAAATATAATATAACTACGCATAAAAGATTGCCCCATGGCGCTTTGCGCATCGTGCAGATCAGCGATGTCCACCCCCGCGCCTGCGCAGCCATGGATCACACCCGCATCCCCGAACTGCGGGAGAAAATTGCCGCCTGCCGCCCCGACCTGCTGGTGTTGACCGGCGATATTTTCGACGAATTCACCGAGCCGGAGGAACTGGAAGCATTCTGCAGCCTGTTCGGCGAGATCGACGCGCCTCTGGGCAAATACTACGTGCTGGGCAATCACGACCTGTTCCACCATTGGCGGGAGCCAAGCTTCGGCCGTGCGGACTTGGAGCAGGGCTTGGCCAAAGCGGGCGTGCGCCTGCTGGAAGATACCGGCGTTATGCTGCCCTGCGGCGTGCGCATCGTGGGCCGCAAAGACTATTTGTATACGAATGGCCAGCGTTTTACTGCCGCCCAGTTGATTCCCGGCGGGCCGGATGACCGCTATACTGTCTGGCTGGACCACGAGCCGCGGGACTTTAAGAATGCCGCAGCTGCCGGTGCGGATCTGATTTTAAGCGGCCACCCTCACGGCGGGCAGGTCTGGCCTGCCGGTGCGGTGGGCATGGTCGCCAAAAACGAGCGCAACTACGGCCAAAAAAAGATCACCGATACCTGCACTGCCATCGTAAGCGGCGGCACCGGCACCTGGGGCTACAAATTCCGCACCCAGGGCCGCACGGAAATTGTTTATGTTGAAATTAAGCAGGTATGATAGTAAGACCCCCTCTGCGAGGGGGCCCTTTTATTGTATCCCCTATTTATGCCATAAGGAACTTTTCGCTCCTATCCCCCTTGCTCACGCAGTGATCTTAAAATTCTTTTGCGTACTTTTCTTATAAGAAAAGTACGACCTGCGCATACTTACCCCAGGGGGATTTTTCTATGAAAATTACATTTTATGGCACGAGAGACTATGACCATTTATACTTTGACGTACTGGCTGCTGATCCTGAATATGGGTGCGACATCCGCTTTTTGGCAGCTAATCTGGACAAGGACACCGCACCCTTGGCGGCCGGGGGCGAGGCGGTGTGCGCGTTCGTCAACGCCGACGGCTCGGCCCCGGTGCTGGAAACGCTGGCTGCCGTCGGGGTAAAACTGCTGCTGCTTCGCTGCGCCGGGTTCAATAACGTGGACCTGGACGCCGCCAAGCGCTGCGGCATCACAGTGCTGCGGGTGCCCGGTTACAGCCCCGAGGCCGTGGCCGAACACGCCATGGCGCTGGCCATGGCCGCCAACCGCCGCATCTGCAAAGCCTACATCAAGGTGCGCAACAATAACTTTGCGCTGGACGGCCTGCTGGGTCACACGCTGTACGGCTCCGCCGCTGGCATCGTGGGCACCGGGCGCATCGGCGCGGCCATGGCCCGCATCTGCTGCGGCTTCGGCATGACCGTGCTGGCCTATGACCAGTACCGCAACCCTGCGCTGGAGGGCCTGGTGCGGTACGTCGGGCTGGAGGAACTGCTGCGCACGGCGGACCTCGTCAGCCTGCACTGCCCGCTGACGCCGGAGACCCACCACATGATTGACGCCGATGCCATCAAAATGATGCGGGACAGCGCTATTTTAGTCAACACCAGCCGGGGCGGGCTGATCGATACTCACGCGCTGATCGATGCGCTGCGCCAGCGCAAATTTGCCGGGGTGGGGCTGGATGTCTACGAGACCGAGGACAACCAAATTTTTGAGGATTACTCCGACGACGTGCTGCGCAGCGTGGTGGTGCCGGTACTGCTCAGCTTCCCGAATGTGGTCATCACCAGCCACCAGGCTTTTTTTACCCGCACGGCGCTGCAAAGTATTGCCATAACTACGATGGAAAATGCCCGTGCCTTCGCCCGCGGCGAAAAGCTGGTAAACCTTGTGGAATAAAGCAAAATACCGCTTGACAGTAATCCGAAATCGGACTATAATAGTAGAGTCCGATTTCGGATTATTGCTGTTTTGAGAGGAGACAACCCGCCTTGGAAGAGAACGCTGCACTGTCTGCCAAAAGCCTGATTGAACAGGAAAACCGACAGTATAACGAAACAAACGCATTATATCACGCGGCGGCGGTGCAGTTCGGCCTGTCGGATACAGCATTCTGGATTCTGTATGCGCTGTACAGCAGTGCCTCCCCGATTACACAGGTGCAGATGTGCGCCGAATGGTGCCTGCCCAAGCAGACCCTCAACTCGGCGGTGCGCAGCATGGTGGAACAGGGGCTGCTGGTGCTGACCCCGGCCCCCGGCGGCAAGCGTGCCAAGAACCTGAACCTGACCGAAGCGGGTCGCGCCTTGGCCGAAAAAACCATAGCGCGGGTTGTCCGGGCGGAGGCGGCAGCCATATGCCGCATGGGGCTGGAGCGCATGGAAACAGACCTTGCCATCCGGCAGGAATACCTGCAGAAATTGCGGGAAGAATTTACACAGTTAAAAGAAAAAACAGATGGACATAAAACGGAGAACCTATGAGCAAAGATCGTATCCAGTTATCTGACCATTTTACCACCGGCCGCCTGCTGCGTTTTGTGGCATCGCCCATTATCATGATGATCTTCACCTCGGTGTACAGCGTGGTGGATGGCTTTTTTGTCTCGAATTTTGCCGGTAAAACGGCATTTTCTGCTTTGAACCTGATCTACCCGTTCCTGCAGGCGTTTGGCTGCCTGGGCTTCATGGTAGGCACCGGCGGCAGCGCGCTGGTCGCCATGACACTGGGCACCGGCGATAAAAAGCAGGCGGACAACCTGTTCTCGATGCTGGCGGCCTCCACGATCGTGATGGGCATTGTCTCCACCATCATTGGCTGGTTCCTGTTGGAGCCTGCCGCCCAGCTTCTGGGCGCTACGCCGGAACTGCTGCCGAACTGCCTGATGTACGGCCGCATCCTGCTGGTGTTCCAGACAGCCTTTATGATGCAGTTCTTTTTCCAGAGCTTTTTCATCACCTCCGAAAAGCCGAAGCTGGGCCTGGCCTTCACTGTGCTGGCGGGCCTGACCAACATCGTACTGGACTTTCTGCTGGTGGGTGTGCTGCGCGGCGGCATCGTTGGCGCGGCGTCGGCTACCGTCATCAGCCAGATGGTGGGCGGCATCGGCCCTATGTTCTACTTTTTCAACCGCAAGAACTCCAGCCTGCTGCACTTTGTACGGCCCAAGTTCAGCGCCAAAGCGCTGGGCAAGGCCTGCGCCAACGGTTCCAGCGAGCTGATGACCAACTTGTCGGCCTCGCTGGTCAGTGCGCTGTACAACCTGCAGCTGATGAAGCTCATCGGCGCCGACGGCGTGGCGGCCTACGGCGTGTTGATGTACGTGGGCTTTATCTTTGCAGCGGTGTTCATCGGCTATGCCCAGGGCTGTGCGCCCATCATCAGCTACCATTATGGTGCTGAAAACCACGATGAATTGAAGAACTTGTTCCGCAAGAGCATTACGATGCTGGCGATTGCCGGTGTGGCGATGTTTGCCAGTGCCCAGCTGATGGCCACGCCTTTGGCGAAGATGTTCGTCGGCTACGACGCCGGCCTGATGGAGCTGACCGAGCATGCGCTGAAGCTGTACGCGTTCTCCTTCCCGCTGTGCGGCTTCAACATTTTCTCCTCGGCGTTCTTTACGGCGTTGAACAACGGTGCCATCTCGGCGGCGATTTCCTTCCTGCGCACGCTGGTGTTTCAGGTGTTTGCGGTGCTGGTGCTGCCCATGGTGCTGGACATTGACGGCATCTGGTATGCCCTGGTTTTTGCCGAGGCTGCGGCGTTGCTCGTTTCGGCGGTGCTGCTGGTCAAGAACCGGAATCGGTATCATTACGCTTGATTTCTGCTTTTAATATGTGCCTTATCGGCCCTGCCCACCTTGCGGCAGGGCCTTTTATAATGGCATTTTGCCGTTAAAATGCACCGAAAACTTACGAAAATATTGACACATCGGAGCTTCCGTTTTATACTGTTAGCGTAGACTAATTACGATCAACTAACTAAAAGAGGAGCATTCCTGTGTTTCTTGAACTGAATCAGATCAAAAAGTCCTTTGGCAGCGGTGAAAACTGGGTCCAGGTGCTGAAAGGCATCGACCTGGCCGTGGAAAAAGGCGAATTCTGCGTGCTGCTGGGGCCGTCCGGCTCCGGCAAGTCCACGCTGCTCAACATCCTGGGCGGCATCGACCGCGCCGACTCCGGCGACATTCTCATCGACGGCGAGCGTATGGCCGATATGAACGAGAAGGCCCTGACCCTCTACCGCCGCCGCCATCTGGGCTACATTTTCCAGATGTACAACCTCATCCCTAACCTGACCGTACGGGAAAACATCGAGGTGGGCGCTTACCTCTCCCGCCGCCCGCTGGATGTGGACGAGCTGCTCCACCTGCTGGGCCTGTGGGATCACCGCGGAAAACTGCCCAACCAGCTTTCCGGCGGTCAGCAGCAACGCACCTCCATTGGCCGTGCCATCGTTAAGAATCCGGACATCCTGCTTTGCGATGAGCCCACCGGCGCACTGGATTACAAGACCAGCAAGGAGATACTGAAGTTCATAGAGACCGTCAACCAGAAGTACGGCAACACCGTCATCATGGTCACCCACAACGACGCCATCCGCCTGATGGCCGACCGCGTGGTGCGTCTGCGCGACGGCGCCATCCGCAGCAACGAGACCAATGCGGTCAAGGTCCCCGCGCAGGACCTGGAATGGTAAAGGGGGCTTGCGCGTGAAGAACCCTTTAAACAAACGCATGCTGCGCGAACTGCGCAGCGAGATGGGCAAGTACGCCGTCATCGCCATTCTGCTCATCGCCACCATCGGCTTTGTGTCGGGCTTCCTTGTGGCCGGCTCCAGCATGATCGCCGCCTACAATGAGGGCTTTGAGAAATACAACATCGAGGATGGCCACTTCCGCGTGGAAAAGCAGCTCAACCGCGCCCAGCTTAAGGCAATCACCGGCGCAGGTGTGACCCTGTACGACCTGCACTACCGTGAGACCGCCATGGAAAACGGCAGCACGCTGCGCATCTACCCGGACCGCACCCAGGTCAACACTGTCTGCCTGATGCAGGGTGCCATGCCTGCCGCCCCCGGTGAGATGGGCCTGGACCGCATGTATGCCGAGAACAACGGCATCGCGGTGGGCGATACCGTGACCGACACAAACGGCCAGACCTGGACCGTCACCGGCTATGTGGCCCTGCCGGATTACAGCTGCCTGTTTAAGGATAATACGGACACGATGTTTGACGCCATCAAGTTCGGTGTGGCCATCGTCACGCAGGAGGCGTTCGATGCCCTGCCAGAACAGCAGACCTGGAACTACGCCTGGCAGTACGACACCGCCCCAGCGGACGACCGCGCCGAGAAGGACGCAGCCACCGACTTTATGAAAGTCGTCAACAAAACGGCGTCCCTGCAGGATTTTGTGCCCGAGTATGAGAACCAGGCCATCATCTTTACTGGTGACGACCTGGGCAGCGACCGCGCCATGATTGCCGTGTTGCTCTACATCGTCATTGCCATTATGGCCTTTGTGTTTGCCGTTACTACGTCCAATACCATCGCCAAAGAGGCGGGCGTCATCGGCACGCTGCGGGCCTCCGGCTACAGCCGGGGCGAGCTGGTGCGCCACTACATGGCCATGCCGGTGGTGGTCACCCTTATCAGCGCGGCGGCGGGCAATGTACTGGGGTACACGGTGCTCAAAAACGTCTGCGTCGACATGTACTATGGCAGTTACAGCTTGCCCACCTATGTCACACGCTGGAACGCCGATGCGTTCTGGATGACGACAGTCATCCCGGTGGCGTTGATGATCTTCATCAACTGGCTGGTGCTTTCCCGCACGATGCGCATCTCGCCGCTACAATTTTTGCGGCATGACCTCAGCCGCCACGCTAACCACAAGCATGCCCTGCCCCTGCCGTCGGCACTGCCGTTTTTTGGGCGGTTCCGCACCCGCGTGATTTTGCAAAACCTGGGCAGTTATGTGGTACTGTTTGTGGGCGTGCTGTTCGCCAATCTGCTGCTCAGTTTTGGCATGATCCTGCCCGATGCGCTGAACCATTACAGTGATACGATCGCGGACAACATGCTGAGCAACACCCAGACGATGCTGCAGATCCCCTACAGCGCCATGGACGAGGACCGCAAGCTGAATGCCCTGCTCTCGATGCTGCAGTTCCGCATGGAGACCGATACCGAGGAAAACAACGCCGAAAAGTTCAGCGCCTACAGCCTGCAGACCCTGGGCACCGACGAGGGCAGCGCGGCCAAAAGCGAGAGCGTGCTGCTGTACGGTGTAGAGCCGGACAGCCGTTACGTGCAGCTGCCGGGTGATGGCGTCTACCTGTCCTCGGCCTACGCCGACAAGTACGAACTGGGCGCAGGGGAGACGATTACCCTGCGGGAAAAGTACGAAGATACGACCTATACCTTTACGGTGGACGGCGTGTATAATTACATGGGTGCGCTGGCCGTCTTTATGCCCCGGGAAAAGCTGAACGAAGTGTTCGACCTGGGCGACGGCTACTACGGCGGCTATTTCTCCGACGCACCGCTGACCGAGATCAAGGATGAATACGTCGGCTCGGTCATCGACCTGGACCAGCTGACGAAAGTTTCCCGCCAGCTGATGGTCTCGATGGGGGCCTCCATGGGGCTGGTCAACGGCTTTGCCGTAATGATCTTCTTCGTGGTCGTCTACCTGCTAAGCAAGATGATCATCGAGAAGAACGCCCAATCCATCTCGATGACGAAAATTTTAGGCTACAACGGCAGCGAGATTGCCCGGCTCTATCTGCTGTCCACCACGGTGGTGGTCGTTCTGTGCTTGGTCATCAGCCTGCCGATCGAAGTATACGTGATGAAGTTTCTTTTCCGCGCTGTCATGATGGAAAGCATGACCGGCTGGATCGAGATGTGGGTCTCGCCCACGCTGTACCCGCGCATGCTGGCGGCGGGCCTGGCTACCTACGCGGTGGTGGCGGTACTGGAGTACCGCCGCATCATTCGCGTGCCGATGGACGAAGCGCTGAAGAATGTGGAGTGATGGGATATGAAAAAAACGATACCGATACTTTTGTCTGCGGCGCTGCTGCTTTCGGCCTGCGGCCAGGCGGCCGGCACGGCGGAAACCACCTCGGCGGACGCCCCTGCTGCCGTGACTGAGACGACGGTGCAGACCTCTGCCCCCAAGACCACGCCCGGCGGCGTGGATAAGGCCGAGACCGTCTACGCCAAGGCCGACGCCGACGGCACCGTGACCGAGACCACGGTGGAAGCTGTGCTGAAGGCCCGCGACGGCGCGACGATTGAAGACGTGGCCGCCCTGCGGGACATCATCAACAAAGAGGGTGATGAGGCGTACACCACCGGCGCCGACAACGCCCTGACCTGGGAGAACAGCGGTAATGCCATCACCTACGAGGGCAAGTCCGACGCCGCCCTGCCGGTGACCACCCGGGTGACCTACTACTTAAACGGCGTAGAAACCGCCCCCGCCGACCTGGCCGGACAGAGCGGCCGGGTGCGCATCCGCTTTGACTACACCAACCACACCCGCGAGACCGTCACGGTGGATGGGCAGGAGTACACGGTCTGCGTGCCGTTTACGGCCATCACAGCGGTGATTTTGGACGGGGACAAGTTCTCTAATATTGAGGCCGACAACGGCAAGGTTATGGAGCTGGACGGCACAACGGCCGTGCTGGGCACCGCGATGCCAGGCCTGGCGGACAGCCTGCGCCTGGCCGAGTTTGAGCCGCTGGAGGACACCGAGATCCCCGCTTATTTTGAAGTGAGCGCCGATGTAACCGACTTCTCGCTGGACTTTACGGCCACGATCCTGACTCCCTCGGCGCTGGATGATCTGGACACCGGCGACCTGTCCGACCTGGACGATTTGAGCGACACGCTGGACGACCTGACCGGCGCCGTCGACGAACTGGCGGACGGTACCGGCGCTTTGGCCGACGGCGTGCAGGCACTATATGATGGCTTCCACGAGTACGCCGACGGCGTGCAGAGCCTGAACGAGGGCACCGAAGCCCTGGCCGACGGCCTGACCCAACTGTATGACAGCGGCACGGCCCTGGTGGACGGTGCCAACGCCCTGCGGGACGGTTTGAGTGCGGTCAGCGGAGCCGTCGGGGGGATGACCTCCGGCGATACGGGCAGCAATGACGAGATGATGGCCCAGCTGAACGAGCAGCTGGCGCCGGTAATTTCCAATTATGGCACGACCGTGGTAACGGATACCGTGACCGATGCGGACCTGCTAGCCGCCCTGACGGCGGCTGGCCTTACCGGGGAGCAGCAGCAGGCCGTACTGGGCGCAGTAGGCGTGGCCATGGGCAAAGCGCTGCAAAACGACACCCCTGCCATGGTGCAGGGCGTGGCCGGTACGGTCTCCGGGGTCCTCATGGGCCAGCTTGGCAGCGGCATCAGCCAGCTGCAGACCGGCCTGGACCAGCTTGCCAGCGGCAGTGCCGAGCTGGCCCGCGGTGCCGACACCTACGTAAAAGCGGTTGGCCAGGTCAGCCAGGGGGCAGACGCCCTGGCCGAAGGCAGCGCCAAACTGGACGACGCCAGCGACGCCATGTACGAGGGCCTGGCTGAACTCCACGATGGTGCAGCAGAACTCCACGATGGCGTGCAGGAGTTCAGCGATAAAAACACCGACGACCTTTCCGATGACCTGGGCGGCGGCCTGCGCAACGTAGTCCGCCGCCTGAAAGCCGTCCAGCAGGCGGGCAAAAACTACCAGACCTTCAGCGGCTTGCACAACGGAGATACCGGCAGCGTAAAGTTCATCGTGGAGACGGCGGAGATCAAGAAGTAAACAGGGTAGAAAAAATAAAAGGGAAGAATCTGTGAGGAACAGGTCCTTCCCTTTTTGTAATGCGCATGCTTGACTTTCTGCACAAGGCTGCCGCCATCAAAGTCTTTGAGTTTGCAAACAGCTATGGCATCCGATGGCAGGGCTTTGTTCAAGCGCTCCAGGCTGTTGTGCAGTTCAGGAAGGCTCTACTGGTCAGACCGAGTTAAACAGAGACCGTTTACCAGATGCAATCATGATATGCTATCCTGCCGCTTCGGGGAGGTGGACGCCTACGGCACGCTGGAGAAATTCGTGTTCTTCGTGGCGTACCGCGATTACGCCCGCGCGCAGGAGCAGCTGGAAGCCCTGCTTGCGCCGGACGACCACGCGGCGGACGCTGATTTCGCGGACGAGGACGAAGAATCGGAAGATGAGGACGAATAATCTGCACACAAATCGCGGCGACTGGCATTGCTGTCAGCCGCCGCATGTGTTTTTGCGATTGGGGCAACACCGCACAATTCGGCGGCGCGTCGGAACTTTATACTATTTCCAAATGAGAATGCGCCAAGATGCGAAGCGAATTTTTCGCGCTGGCTAACGCGAATGAAACGCAGCGTAGCAGCGCTACGCTAAGTGGAATGAGCGGACGCAAGCGCGGAAAAGGCGCGAGCAGATGGCGCAGGTGAATTTGGAAATAGTATTATCAGTGAATCTCAATATCCCCCGAAACGCTCCGGATGCTGCCCGTCACGGTTCTGCTGCCCCTGCGCCCGGAACGGCGCATCGAAATGTCACCCGAACGGCTGTGGACGTCGATGTTGTTTGTCCCCGTGTCGTCTGGCAGTTCCACGTCAATGTCGCCGGAGGTCGTGCTGCCGTTGATGAGCGACAGCGCGCCCGTGAAGCGCAGGTCTAAGTCGCCCGAAACGCTGCTAAAGTCGCACTGCCGCACCTTCGCTTCCAGTTCCACGTCGCCGCTGGTGCTGGCAAATTTCAGATGGTCGTAATCGCCGTGAATCTCTACGTCGCCGTTGACGGTGGAAATCTGCACATCGTTTGCATCGGCTTCAATGTCGATATCGCCGCTGGTGGTGGTGAATGCGCCGCGATTCAGCGGGGCGAACAGTTCGATGCTGATGTCGCCGGAGGTGCTGGTAAAGTTCAGGTCGGTGACGTGGATGTCGCGCGCCTCGATGTCGCCGGAGGTCGTCAGGACGCTAATGGGCTTGTCGAAGATGCGCGGGATGCACAGCGTCACGTCGCCGATGCTGCGGGAAACGGTGATGTTCGGCTTGATGCTGGAGAACAGCTTGCCCAGTTCCTGCCCGAAGCGGGAAGCGGTGCTGGCGAAGCTGTCAATCATGCTTTCGATGCTGTTCGAGTTCTTGCCGTCACCTGTGCTTTCCTGCTGGAACCCCATCTTCGACATGTTGTCCGAGAATTCTTTAGCGTGCTGCTCGAATTCCTTGGCGTGCCGCTCGGCTTCCGCTTCCACCTGCTTGTCGCTCTTCTTGTCGCCGAAGAAGAAGTATTCGCCGTTCGGCTTCTTCACATACAGCCGCCCGTTGGCGAAACTGCCGCTGACGGTGAAGCTGCTTCGGTTGCGCTTCGGGGCATCGGGGTCGCGGCAGACGCGCAGAACGCCGTCCTCAATGCGGCAGATGGACGCCTTTGCGCCTTCCACATCCTCAAAGCGGACATGCACGTCCCCGTCCGGCGATTCCTCCAAATGCACGTCGTCGCACACCATCGTCATTTCGATGCGCCCAATATCCGCCGGATGGAAAGTGAAATCCGTCTGCTCGCTGTCCTCATCGTCATCGGCCGGCACTTCCGCGCTCTTCGGCGCTTCTTCCGCTTCAGGCGATTCAGACTTCTTCGGGTACTGGCTGATGACATCCTCCATGCCCTTCAAGCTCTCGACGACGGCGGCAATCGCGTCATCGTCGCTCAGCCCGCGGGACGTCATGTCCTGATAGCGCTCTTGGCAGTTGCTCATCGTCTCGTCGTAGAGCGCCTGCACCTCGTCCGTCATTTCCACATCCTGAAAGAGCAGATTCACAATCCGCTCGACCGTTTCGTTACGCATAGTGCTGTTCCTCCTGATTCTCCTGATTTGCGTTCTGCAGCCGCTGCCGGCTGATTTCCTCCCACGAGATGGTATCGCCAATCAAACGCTCCGCCAGTGAAAAGTCCGAAAACGGCGTTACCCGACGGAATGCGAAAATTTCCTTGCACATAATGTTATCCCTCCAATAGCTGGTCAAGCTGGCGTTTCGTGTCCTCCCACGCCGCCAAATCGCTGATGAGCTTTTCCTGCCCCAGCGCCGTGATGGCGTAGTAGCGGCGGCGCGCGCCGGACGTCTCGCTGCCCCAGTAGGACTGAATCAGCCCGGCGGCCTCCAGCCGGCGGAACGCGGTGTACAGCGTCGCTTCCTTCAACTCCACCTCGCCGCCGCTGAGCGTCGAAATGGTCTTGTTGATTTGGTAGCCGTAGCTGTCGCCGTGGGAAAGCTGGTGCAGAATAATGGTGTCGGTATAGCCGCGAAGAATATCTGCGGACAATGCCATATGCTTCACCTCCTATGGTTCATCCCTTGTCTTGGTATCTCACCTTGACGAGTATTACTATATCACAAGATACTTCGTCTGTCAAGGTATCTTGCGAGAAATAATTTTGTTTTTTTGCAGCCTGTAGCCGCTCCTGTTCTTTTGCTGTTTCACCCTTGCGAAAAGGGAGAGCGTGGGGTACAATGAAAGCGTAAAAAATCTGCGGTGCAAGGAAGCATCAGCGGAAAGGCAAGGAGAGCGTATTGTTATGGAAAAGATTCAGATGAAAACGCCGCTGGTGGAGATGGATGGCGACGAAATGACCCGCATCCTGTGGGCAGACATCAAGCAGCTGCTGATTGAGCCGTTCGTGGACTTAAAGACGGAGTATTACGATCTCGGTCTGCCGCACCGCGACGAAACGCGTGATCAGGTGACGATTGACAGCGCCAACGCGACGAAAAAGTACGGCGTCGCGGTCAAGTGCGCGACCATCACTCCGAATGCCCAGCGCGTGACGGAGTACAACCTGCACGAGATGTGGAAGTCGCCCAACGGCACGATTCGCGCTATGCTCGACGGCACGGTCTTCCGCGCGCCGATTCTCGTCAGCGGCGTTCGCCCAACAGTCCGCACTTGGCAGCAGCCGATTACCATCGCCCGTCATGCCTATGGCGACGTCTACCGCAATTCGGAAATCCGCATCCCCGGCGCGGTGGACAGTAAAAGAAAAGCATATGGTATATCTGAAGAATTTATGAATCGTTTTATCAAGAAAAATGGTAGCGTCGTATGCCGTGAATTATTGGGATATGATTTGACCAAGGAAGAAGATATGAAGATTATCAAGAAGGAAAATTTGTTTACAACATTTTGTCCTGCAATGGTACGAAGTGTGGCTGAAATACTTGATGAAATGATAAATGAAGGAATATGTTAGGGGGATTGTACTATGGAAGAACAAAAGATATATGAACTAATTAATGAAAATTTAGGATTTTATTTAGCAACAATGGATGGTGATCAACCAAGGGTAAGAGGTATGATGTTATTTAGAGCCGATAAAAATGGGATTGTGTTTCATACAGCTTCAACAAAAGATGTTTTTAAACAACTTCAGCTTAATCCCAAAGCTGAAATGTGCTTTAATGCAAATGGTGTACAAATCCGGGTGACAGGAGAAATTGAGGTGTCTACAGATGAAGTTTTACGCCAAGAAATTTTCGGACATCCTACAAGAAAGTTTTTACAAGCATGGAAGGAGAAAGGAATTGATGATCTACTTACAGTATTGATAATGAAAAATTGTGAGGCTGTAACATGGACAATGGAAACAAATTTTGCTAAAAAATCACCAATCAGTATTTGTAATGGATAGACAGGAAAAGTGTTATTATAA
>OGXH01002174.1_pt1 | contig 13868 bp, 8 predicted proteins | sample 1576241 | NCBI WGS metagenome assembly OGXH01 (sample SAMEA3541529, study PRJEB24748) | human gut metagenome | biome: human gut; feature: human-associated habitat; material: faeces | place: China | collected 2012
ACTTACAGCACTTCCGATTGTGGCGGTGACGGCAAGACGGCTTGCTGTCAGCCTATACCTACTTCAGTTGCTATCATTTCAACATTCAAGTCAGGATTACCGAGATTGTCATTAATAACTTTCATCACTTTATTAAGCAGCCTGTCGTCAGGTGATTGGACTTTTAGTTTCTTCAACTTCTGTTCTTGCATCTGACTACCGCTGAAACTATTGCGCAATACTTCTCTGCTCTTGATGAGGTTGATAGCTGTTTTTCTCAATATTTCGATACTGAATGGTTTCACTATATATGCATCTGCTCCCATGTTTAAACCTTCCAGGTTATCTTCTTCTCTTGATTTGGCCGTCAAGAGTATAATTGGTATATGGTTGATGGTTACGTTCTGCTTTATTTTTTTGCAAAGTGTCAATCCATCCATTTCAGGCATCATGATATCACTGATAATCAGATCAGGTTCTTTTTTTAGAATCATTGCAAGTGCTTCTTTTCCATTAGTACACTCGCTCATGTGAAAATCACTTGCTAATTCGCGACAGATGTATTTTCGTATTTCTTCATCATCTTCTACTACCAGAACACGATTCTTTGTTCTGGAACGTATTTTTTCGTCTTCTTCATCAACTGGAGAAGTGGGTAGGGCAGTTGTGATATGTATGGGAGAATTATTGTCAGTCGGGTTATTATCTATTTCTTCAGCGTTCAGATGTTCCTTGCCTAAAGGCAATCGTATAATAAAGCGGGAGCCTGGTTTCCCCTCATTGTTTTCTGCTTCTATTGTACCGTGATGTAATTCTATTAATGAACGACTTAGATGCAATCCGATACCAGTACCTACATTAGAGTTATTGTGGCTGTTACGGATTTGATAGAAACGCTCAAAAATTCTTCCTATCTCTGCGGGGTCAATTCCGATGCCGCTATCTTCTATTATTATTTCAAAATAATGCTGTAAAGGGCAGGGAGCATTCATATCTTTACCGGTACGGAGATAAATATTGATTTTTCCGTTTTCCGGTGTAAATTTGAATGCATTGGAAATAATGTTCAGGATAACTTTATCAAAATTCTTAGGATCTATCCATGCCTGTAAGATTTCCATCTCTGTTTGAAAGCAAAGAGTGATATGTTTGGCATTTGCCTGATATTCGAAGGTGTAGTATAAATCCCGGATGAAACCCACAATGTCAATCTCTTGAAATTTCAGTGACATTTGCCCTTTATCGATTTTTCGAATATCCATCAGCTGGTTAACTAGACGAAGAATACGTTCGGCATTCCTATAAATAGTATGATAGTTTTTTTGCCGTTCTCCATCTTTATCAGTAGAGATAAGCTTTTGCAGTGGGCTTATGATGAGAGACATCGGGGTACGTATCTCGTGGGATATATTGATGAAGAATTGTAATTTGGCTTCATTGATTTGCTCTGCGTGAATATGCTCTAATATCTCTTGGCGGGCACGGTAACGATGGCGTACTTGGATGACGATGATATAGATGATAGCTATCAGTAATATCCCATACATTAGTTTGGCCCATCCGGATGCATACCATGCCGGGTCAATGGTGATACGTATTTCTTTAATATCAGAATAAGAGTCATTATCTTTTGCTTTTATCTGGAATGTATAATCACCCGGACTTAAGTTGCTGAATGATACTCGGTTGATACCTTGTTGCAAACTAATCCAACTCGTATGGTTAATGCGATATATATAGGTAATTCGTTCCGGGCTGAAAAACTCCATGGCTGAAAATTCTATGCTGAAAGAATTATCTTTGTGGGAAAGCTGGAAATGATCAGCATCCATTACTGCAGTAGTAACAATGTCTTTACCTCCTGATTCCATCCCTTTCTTTACCATTTTATCATGGATATAAAAGTCTGTGATCCGAATCTCAGGTTTTTTACTTGAGTTGGTTATTTCTGCTGGATTAAAATAGGTGATACCGTTTGTTCCTCCAAAAATAAGTTCGCTTTGATGGTATGCAAAGCTAGCTCCTTTGCTGAATTCATTGCCTTGCAGTCCGTCACTTGCATAGAAATTAATGAAACTTTGGTTTTTGGGGTTGAACCGACTGATTCCATAATTCGTACTGATCCAGAGATATCCATTCACATCTTCCTTGATTGCACATATATAATTGCTCGGCAAACCATCTTCTATTGTATATTCGCGAATATCAAGACTTTGGGGATTGAGGTGTTTTAATCCTTTAGATGTTCCTATCCAGATGCTTCCATCACTACCCTCGTGAAGGGCATAGATTACGTCTCCATATAATATTCTCCTGTTTCTCAAAGGAGAAATGAAGTCCATGTTTTTTATGTCCAGACACCCTAAACCGTCATAAGTTCCTATGTACAGCTTGCCTTCACTTGTGTATAAGAGACTATTTATCCACGAATTGTGTAGCATATTAATTTTAGTCCAGTCGGTGTTGCTATTGGTAAGTATCGGGCATTGGACAATTTTCCTGGTATTTATATCCATGTAAAATAAGCCACCTCCCATAGTTCCTATCCACAATGTTTTATTATCATCTTCTGCAAAGCAATATATGTTTTCTGTCAGGTTAGACGGCTGTGCCGATAACTTCAGATATTCGCAACGACCGGTTGGGGGATCCAAGGGAGCCATGCCGTGAAGGTAAGAGCCTATCCACAGATTGTAGTTAGAATCTTCGAAGATACTCATGATGGTTGCGGGGACAGAATGTGGGTCATCTGTAGGGACAAAGTGCGCTTTCAGTGTATTGTCCGGGGCAATTGCATAGATCCCGTCGTTGTCAGTACCTACCCAGAGAGTTCCGGTGTGATCTTTATATACTGACATGACACAGTTGGAACCAATTACATTATGTGCGGAAGATTTATAACCCATATACTTGAATTTATTTGTCGTAGCAGGTATAATCATTACTCCTTTTTGGAAAAAACCTAACCATATATTTCCTATTTTGTCTTTCAGAATGGAATGTACTTTAGCCTTTTTTAGATTAAATGTAGTAACATTAAAATTGGCTTCCTTAATCTTTTGTTTTTGAGTATCATATATTTTCATTCCAGAACCATCGGTACCGATAAATATTTCATTCTGATCCCCAGGATATAGAATTTTAATAGGTAAATCAGGATTAGGAGTATATGTGAGAGGAGTAAATGTATCTGCTTTTTCATTATATATGAATAGTCCTCTCTTTAGACTACTTATATAAAGATTGCCCTGTTCGTCTTCGCACATACTTGAAACTGTATTTTTAGCTATGTCTTTGTCACCTGTATAGTGTTTGGATTGGTTGTTTTTATCAAAACGGAAGATACCATTATCACCTGTTGCTATCCATAAATTTCCTTTTTTATCTTCGTATGTATATATGATTAGATTGCTGGGGATAAATTGGCTTATTTGCTTGGCATTTATGCTGTCTCCCTTTGTTTCCAGTATAAACATGCTATGTCCTGAAGTACCTATTAGTATTTCTCCATTATTGCGTTCAAGTATTGTCGCTATATTGGGGGCTATTGGATCTCCACTGGAAAGATACATCGGAATGGTGGTAAAACTATCTGTTGCCCGATCATATATTTGTAGTCCGTTCAAGGATCCTATGAAGAAGCGTCCTTTTTTATCTTCGTACAATGTACGTACATAGTCATTTAGTAGAGAGTGAGGATTATCTTTCTCATTTCTATAAACAGTGAATTTTGCACCGTCATATCGATTCAAGCCATCTTCTGTTGCAATCCATATTATGCCGTCGCGATCTTGATATAGTTTATTAAGCATACTGCTTGATAGGTCCTTATCAACCGTGAACATTTTCCCTTCTTGTCCATGAAATGTGGCAGATAAGCATAAAAATAATAGGCATAAAATAAATTTGATCTTCATAGTTATTAATTTTACGCTTGCAAATATACTTAATATCCGCTATATTTCCTTTTAAAATATGAACTTATATGTCGAATTTCTTATTCAGAGTTTGCGGGGCTTTTATGTTTTTACTAATTTTGAATTACGGTGTAAATGATAGATACCACGTCAATTGAAAAGTAACGAATGGGAAGATGAAGAAGAGAGAAACTAATGAGCAGATGGAGAGACAACAACCGTGTTATTATCCAAGGGAAGGTGCGAGTACTATTGTTGTTTTTATACATGGCATAGTGGAAGGACCGGATCAGTTTCTGGGTTTAATGAAACGAAGTTCCGAACTGGGTTTTGCTGCTTCTTCTTTGTTATTACCGGGACATGGCGGAACAGGGGAGGGGTTTGCACGCAGTAGCAGACAGCAGTGGCTGGAATATGTCAATGCGGAAATAGCTCGTTATAAGAAAAACTATAATTCGATTATTTTGGTTGGGCATTCTATGGGAAGTCTTTTATCGTTTCTTACTTATATGGAAAGTCCGGAGCAAATAATAGGCATAGTAGCTATAGATACCCCTTTATATGTGAGGGTTAAGGGTAGAGCTCTCAGAAATAATCTGAAAGTAGGCTTCTGCAAAGAAATTCCGGAAAGTGATCCTGCTCATACTCTATTGGAGGCGAGTAGTGTAGCTCCTTGTTCCATACTCACTTATTTGAGTTGGGTACCGAGAATGATTGACTTGTTTTGTTTGATGAAGAAAACAAGAGAGGTACTACCACAGGTCTCTATTCCTACATTGGTCTTTCATGCAGATGATGATGAATTGGTAAGTGCTTCCAGTGTGAAGTGCTTCGAGAGAACAATTCCGGAGAAGTACTTACAACTTGTTCACTTAAAAGAGTCAACTCATTTTTTTTATGGAAATGCGGACTGGGATTTGCTTTATTATACTTTTAGCCACTTTTTACAATCCTGTTAGAAGTTTTGCAAAAACTTCGACAGGCTCTCTTCCCGTGACAAACCTAATTTCTTTCTAAGCCTGTATCGTGCTGATTCCATACCCCGTTCCGATAGATTGAATAGTGGTGCAACTTCTTTGGTGATTAAATCCATACGGATATATGCGGCTAATTTTAATTCGCTGGATGTAAGATCGGGATAACGTTCTTTCAGGCGGCTGAGAAAGTTATTGTGTACGATGTTGAAGTTATTTTCCAACTTCTGCCAGTTATCTTCGTCTTCGATATTGGCATGTACTTTCTCCAGAAGTCTGTTCAATTTACGCAAGGCGTCTTTGGTCTGTTCTTTACGCAGATAGGCAGAAATTTTCTGGAGTTCGTCTTGCATGAAAGTGAAAATTTCCTGCTTCTGAATTACATAGAACATGGAATTTGAGAGTTCCTGGCTCTTTAATAATAACTCTTGTTGAAGCTTGTTATTTTCCAGTTCAACTATCCTCTTTTCCTGTGCAAGAGCTTCCTCTTTTAGTTTGAATTCCCGTTTAAGGCTTTCTTCCTTTAGTTCATCCAGACGTTTTTGGTGTTGCTTGTTGAATCTCTGGTTCAATAGTTTATAGATTCCATATCCGAGTGCAACAAGGAGAAGTACGTACAAGATGTAAGCATAAATACTTCTATACCAGGGTGGAAGAATTCTGAGATGAATTTCTTCTACTTTCGTCTGGTGGGTATGATGATTGTAGGCACATATAAGGAAGGTATAATTTCCTTCTTTCAGTCCAGTATATTCTTTTATGCCTGAAGCGTTCAATGCCAGCATTTGTTCATCCAGCCCTTTTAGCTGGACGGAATAAGTGATTTTATCATAAGAATTAGTATTCGGATTCATTTCAAACCGATATGAAGCATCCGGCCGATATTTTCTTAGGATAGTCTGATGTTGTCTGTCAGTTGGAAAGCCATTGTAGAAATAAGAATCTATTTCTTCATTGCTGGAAGAGATTATTACTTTTTTAATCAGGAACTTGTAACTGTTGGAGAGGGATGACAATGAATCTGTAGTGATACGATAAAGACTGAAACCATCCAGAGTGCTGATAATACAAGTAGCCGAGTCCACTCTGTTGATACTTTCGAAGGTACCCATCAGATTGTTTTGTAAACGGGTGGTACTGATAGAATCTGTTATATAACCATGCGGAGTAATGTAATTGATTTTCAGTTTACCGGACTGCATATACCATACACAACTGTTTTCTTCATTGCTGACTACACGAAGATAATCTCTGTTACCTATACGCTGATTCCATTCTTCGGATAATTCGAATTCCTGCTTGATGGAGTTATAACGATAGATACCGGAATCTGTTGTGAAGTAAACACGGCCTTTGTCTTTAAACAGATTGGTCTGGTAAGAGTTATTCTGATTCGGATAATGCTGGCAGGATACTACTTTACTATATTCCGAATTCAACTTGATGGCACTCAGACCTGTTCCATGAAATATCCACCAAATATCATCAGATTCATCATATTCTACATAGCGTACCGAGAGATTAAAACCTTTTATTTTCCGTGTGGATATCCAGCGAGGTGCAGACTCCGTGCCTTTGTTTTCTAATAAAACCAATCCGGTGTAGCTGCCTGCCAGCACTTTGGATTTATTTTCTCCGACCGGTGTAAAGTTCCAAAAGCCATTTTCACCTATCAGGGGGATGGCCGTTCCTTCCTCAATCATAAAGGCTCCATTATTGTGACCGCAGAACAGAGTTTTTCCAATGGCGGTCAGATTCCAGACTTGTCCATCGGCATTCTTTACGGGACGGAGAGCCAGGTGGCGGATGTCTTTGATAGGCCAGGGGCTATAATATAATCCCTGATTCGTTCCGAAATAGATGTATCCATTATGAATAATTGACGCATAGCCTACTCCGTAATTCTGGTTTCCGGTATAGAGGTTTGATAATGGGCTGTTGGTTTCCAGATAACTGATGCCATTGTCAAGTCCCAACCATATATTATCTCCTTCGGTCACGTTCAGGCTCAGTACGGAATTATTTTGCAGGCCCGACCGAATATCATATTGCTCAATCTCTCCCGTAGGAATTTCTGCAATAATCAGTCCGCTCTTAATCGTCCCGATATAAATCTTGTCATCCTTTATTTCTGCGCAATATAGCTGACTGGATTTGAGTAATGGATCATTTTGAGTGATGAGCGGAACAGTTGTTGAATTGTCATAGATATAAATGCCATGATATTCAGTTATCAGTAATAGCTTTTGATCCTGATAGGGGAGTATTTCACTGATATGGTAGTTACTGATCTTTTCCGTACTTGCCAACGGTATAAATAACTGTCCGGTTTGCAGAAATACCCCCGCGTTTTCCTTGAACACATATAAATTTCCATTTATATTGGCGGAGCAGAGCATACGTTCCTTACTTTGGATAACAGTAATTTCATCATTCGTAAGTTTGAATATATGGTTGTAGGATACAAAGTAGATGCTATGATCTATGCAATAGATATCCCATACATCACTGAAATTGCGATACTTATCTTCCAGACTGTCGGATAAGGAATGATAGTGCATAGCTCCCTTTTCGTCTGGCGAGAAATAACCGAAATTATTGAATGCTCCTACGTAGATACGTTCCTTGCCGTCATGGTAAGCCGTCCGGATAATCATGCCATTGCTGAACAGATGCCATGAGTAACCATCGAACTGTAGTAACCCTGAGTTGTTGGCTGCATAAATCCAGCCGTTGTTGTCACGGGTGATTGTCCAATTCTGCGTGCCCCCACCATACTTCATACGACTGATGTTATTGATATAAGGTAACCAGTTCTTTATGGAGTATATATGAACGGAGAAGATGAGTAATAACAATGTCAGTGTGTATTTCATTTCAGCCTCTTTTGCTCCAAAAATATAAATTTATTCAATATGAGCTATCGGTTCATGGATATATCTTTCCATTTTCATTTTCTCTTTCCACTTCACCGTGATGTCCGGATTGATCTGTAACCGTGCATCTATCTTGCTGAAAATCACCGTATCTCCTTGCCACATCGCTTCTGAAGGCCAATCTGCATTGATGTATGAAAATGCTTTCACGACATCCGGATTACTCTCCACTGTATTGAACAGCTCCTTGTACCAGGTACTCCAGGCGCGATTGGCCTGTTCCGGATTGGAAAGGCGTAACTCGGAAGCTACAACTCCCTTTTCCTGAAACATAGGAGTAGATTCCGCAATAAAGAGTGGCTTGCCATGTTTGCGAGCCAGGTCTATCATAGCCTGGCAACGCCCCTGGGCAAACTGGCTGTATGCAAACCAATCTACATATTCATCACCGGGGTAATATTGATAAAGTTCGTCCATACTGCTGTTGCCTCCGGTGGATTGCCAAACATAAGCTACATTGGATATGTTCAGTGAATCGAATAGGGTATGGATACGGCGAAAAGCTGTAATGTAAGCTTCCGGTTGATAGTGATTCCAGGCATGCCCGTCGAATTCATAGCCGATGCGCAGAAATACTCTTCGGGGGGCAATGTTTTGTATCCATTCTCCCAAGCGAATGATATAACTGTCATGTTCCCCGCTGGCTACTTTTTCTTCATGGTTTACTAATTCAAGACCGATGGCTACGTCACAGCCTTTAAGCAGGGGAGATGCAAGTTGTGCGTCCGCAAAGCAATTGCCTGCCCCCCAATTGGCATTCGATGTAAGCCCGTCAAGTCCCTGGTAAGTATATCCGTAAGATACATCTCCCGGACGGATGTTGGTATAGATGGTTATACCTGCCGGAGTTCCGAAGAAGTTAACATATCCTTCTTTCCCTTCTATACCGCCTATTGCTTCCATATCCTGACCGATGAAAACCAGGCACTTGCCGTCTTCCGGCTCGAACTTGGCATAGTTTACGGAAGACTTCTTGTTTGTACAAGCTATAGCACAAAGAACTATAGCGAGATAAAATAGCTTTTTCATATAGCAAATTAATAGAGTTTACAATAAAGGTTTGTATTCAAAGCTGTCAAAATAGGCCCATTTGCCCCGTCCTGATACATCCTGGCAGCACATACCGATGAAAGCTCCGGTAAAGGCGGCTTTGTATTCAAACTTGTTGCAAACGTAATCATCAGATATGATGGAAGCATCCAATGTACCCCCTATTTCCTGCCATGTATTCCCGTCGATGGAATAACTGAAGTTCAACTTTTCTCTCTGAACGGTTGCCCGTAGCCATACTTCTCCCTTTTCCAGCCGGATATATTCCGGTAACGGCTCACTCCAGCGATTATCATCATTGACGAATATATTCAGCACATAGCTGTTGAGAGATTCTTCCCACGACATGAAGAGATAGTAAAAGTGCCTTGTATTGTAGTAATAGGTCAGTCCTGCCATTTGCTGGAAAGTATCTGGTTGAAATTCCAGTCGGGTGGTAGCTGTAAAGTTGAAGTCTTGTTGTCGCCTGGCTATCATGCTTTGGTGATGGGTGGAACAAAGTGATTCCCTACCTTTAATACTCAGGAATCCACTCCGTTTCCTGAGTGATACCCAGGTTTCATCCATCGGTACACGGAGTGACTGGAAGTCGATAGGCATAGTCTCGTCTTCAAAATCACATCGTTCCGGTAAAGCCTCCCAACGGCAGACTGGCAAGTCGGGAGCTTCAATTTGTACCTGCGGTTCATTACCTCCGCTTTTCAGATACAGCCAGCCATCTTCGTGCCACACTACTTCTTGCAGGCATGTTTCGCGCCTGAAAAGAGTAACGCGCTTTACTATCCCTGACAATCACCAACAACATCCTGCAAGGTGGGTCAAGTACCATCTGCCATCGGGAGTAGATACTACCGAGCCGTGACCTGCCTTTTGGAGATACAAATCCGGATTGTGAGCAGAAGTCAGTACCGGATTCGTAGGATGTACTTCGTAGGGACCGGTAATCTGCCGGGATCGTGCCAGAGTTACGGCATGATTATATTCCGTTCCACCTTCGGCTGTTATCAGATAATACCAACCGTTGCGTTTGAAGAGTACGGGACCTTCCGTAACTCCCAATCCAGTGCCGGGGAAGATGTAATAAACCTCTCCGATAAGCCGGCGCTCCCGGTAAGAATATTCCTGCAAGACAATTCCACCGAAGAATTTTCCTTTCCGGTGATCTACAAGCAGATTGGGAACCCAGGCGCGTCCGTCCTCGTCATGGAACAACGAAGGATCAAACCCGCTACTGTTCAGATAGATGGGATCGGACCATTCACTGTCTATCTCGGTTGCCGTTACAAGATAGTTGTGCGTATCTTTCCATCTGCCGTCGAAGTGCTTGACATCTGTGTAGACCAGATAAAACATTCCGTCCTTGTAGGTCAGATTAGGTGCCCAGACTCCGCAGGAGTCGGGATTTCCTTTCATATTGAGTTGAGACACGCGGGTGAGTGGCCGGGTTAGTAAATGCCAGTGAACCAAGTCACGGGAGTGATGTATCTGTACACCCGGAAACCAGTCAAAAGTGGAGGTGGCTATGTAGAAATCATCTCCTACGCGGCAGATAGACGGATCCGGATTAAATCCGGTCAGAATAGGGTTTGTAATCATATTCATAGTGCTAAGTTGTTTTTATGAGTTCTTTTTCCAGTTCTTCCATGTTGCGTCCCTTTGTTTCGGGGTAGAGCAGACTGACGGAGATCAGGCAGAATACCATGATGATAGCATAAATCATAAAGGTATTGCCTGCACCCAGATGTTCTATCTCGACCGGGAACAAAGTGGTGACGGCGAAACTGATAATTCCATTGAAGACACCTGCAAGCGATATACCCAATCCTTTTACATGATACGGGAATATCTCAGACAGCAATATCCATGTAATCGGACCTAGTGAAATAGAGAAGCCGACTATCATGCAGAGCAGTCCGATCAGGATAATGACGGGGGACCCCGACATATAAAACGTAGCAGATACAGTCAGCAGTGAGGCTATCATGATACACGAACCGATAATCAGCAGAGGTTTTCGTCCGAGCCGGTCAATCAATGTCATGGATGCAAGGGTCATAACCACCATACATATCCCGATAAGGTTGGATTGCAGGAAAGAGCTGTCGGGGGTGAAACCCGCCATGTCGAACACCTTGGGTGCATAGAATAATACCGCATTGATTCCGCATGCCATCTGGAAGAAGGCGACACTGAAAGCAATAAACAGTATCAGCCGCATCGGGCGTTTAAACAATCTGCGTCCCTGTTCCTGATAGGAGAGGGCAGTCTTTTCCTTGTCTTTCCGTTGGCTCCGGTTTTCGGTCCATACCGGACTTTCCGGTACGAATGTTAATCCGATTAGGTAGATAATCGGGAACAAAGTACCCAATCCGAGCATCCAGCGCCATTTCAGTTCCGGACTGTCGAACCAGCCATTCACCAACGTATTGGAAGCGTAAGCCACCAGATAACCTACTCCGATGTTCAGTTGGTTGAACGATACGAGAAAACCCCGCTTATCGGAAGGTGCAAGTTCCGCAATGTACATGGGGACTACCAGCAGTGAGATTCCTATACCCAGTCCACCGATGAAGCGGCTTATCAGAAAAAACAGATACGTCTGACTGAGTGCACTGCCCAATGTGCAGAAGCAAAAGAGCAGTGCTGCCAGAATGAGTGATTTCTTTCGTCCGATTCTTTCGCTGACATTTCCGGCAAAGAAGTTACCGATGAAGGTTGCCAGCATGGTGATGCTTACAGCCAGCCCTTCCTGAAAGGAGCCGGATTGCAGACCGAAAAAGTCGCCGAAGTACATGCTTGCTCCCGATACATTGGCCGATATGCCCAGCAGCAGACCACCTATCGAGACTATGAAGCAGGTGATGTACAGATATGCATTGTTTCTTTTATCCATTGATTGATTTATTCAGGGTAAATAATTACAGCGTGTTTATTGGGGCAGTTTACTCCAATCCAATTCCGCAGCATGTATATAGCCATTGCCCGAAACTTTCTCTTTCCAGTGGTTGCTTACATATTCACTTTGCTGAATACGTGAGTCACATTGCTGGAAGGTTACATTTACTATCCACATCGGTTGTGAGAGCCATTCCACATTGATGTAAGAGAAAGCTTTAACTACATCGCTGTTTTTTTCGATAACACTGAAGAATTTGGTGAACCACTCATCCCATATCTTCCGGGCTATCTCAGGCTTTTTGATATCCGCATCGAAGTAAGTCTGTCCCTTCTGGAAGACGGGAGTCGATTCGGCTATGAATACCGGTTTTCCTTTCATCCGGGCAAATTCGATCATTACCTGATCCGGCTGCCCGAAATAAGAGTAGGCACACCAGTCCACATATTCATCTCCCGGATACCATTTCTGCATATCGGATAGGGGAGTACCATCTCCTTTGGATTGCCATACATAAGCTACGTTGTGGATGCCTGCCGCATCAAAATGATCTTTGATGTGTTTGTAGGCGGGGATATACGTTTCGGGTACATAATGATTCCAGTCTGTACCGTCGAATTCATAGCCGATACGCAGAAAGACGGGACGGGGAGCAAGCTTCTTGAACCATTCACCTATTATATCCAGCTTCCGGTCGTATTTGCCGGATGCTATGTCCGTTTCATTTCCCACAATGGCAAGCCCTACGGCGATCATTGAGTTATTGAAACGTTCCGATTGAGGGTATAAGTTGGCACAACAATCACCTGAACCCCAATTGTCGATATCATAAAGACCGGATACTTTATCGGTGTCGCTACCGCCCAGTCCCAGATAAACGGTTATTCCTGCCGGAGTCTGGAAATGATCGCAATAGCCTTCATTGTACTGTTCCAGTCCGCCTACAGCTCCTAAATCTTGACCGATGAAGACACGCGAACCACGCGCATTGCCTCAAATGAAAATTAATCCGGATGTGAAGAGTATCTATGACTTCCAGTTCGAAGACTTCGAACTGGTGAACTACGACCCGCATCCACATATTGCCGGAATAGTAGCGGTATAAAACCATGAGTAAAATATCAATTATTGCCGCCGTAGACCGCCGAATGGCGATCGGCTTTCAGAATAAACTGCTTTTCTGGTTGCCCAACGACTTGAAACGCTTCAAGGCATTGACTACCGGAAACACCATCATAATGGGAAGAAAAACCTTCGAATCGCTGCCGAAAGGTGCGCTGCCCAATCGCAGAAACGTTGTATTATCCACCCGTCCGGATACAGTATGCCCCGGTGCGGAAGTCTTCCCGTCGCTGGAAGTCGCCCTGCAAAGCTGCAAGGAAGATGAGCACGTCTATATAATAGGTGGCGCAAGCGTCTACCGACAGGCACTTACTCTTGCCGACGAACTTTGTCTGACGGAAATAAACGACGTTGCTCCTGAAGCCGACGCCTTCTTTCCGGAAGTATCTCCGGCTCAATGGCACGAAAAAAGCAGAGAAGCTCATCCTGTGGATGAGAAACATCTCTGCCCGTATGCTTTTGTAGATTACGTGAAACAGTAAGCTATTTTATTCTGTACGATTAATCTTCGTCTTCAATGTCGACCATAATCGGCATCTGCCGCTTTATGGCTTCATGGAAAGAGATCAATGTCTCCGTACGCGCCAACCCCAGAGGTTGCAATTTATCATGTATGATACTCAGCAAATGGTGATTGTTCTTAGCGTAAATCTTGATAAACATATCATATTTACCAGTAGTGAAATGACATTCTACTACTTCCGGAATAGCTTCCAAAGCTCTTGTTACCGAATCAAAGGATTCCGGATCTTTCAGATATATACCAATATAAGCACAAGTTTCATATCCTATCTTCTCAGGATCGATCACATATTCCGATCCTTTCAATATTCCCAGATTAGTCAACTTCTGAATGCGCTGGTGGATAGCCGCCCCGGAAACGTTACACGCTCTTGCTACTTCCAAAAAAGGAATACGCGCGTTCCCTGCTATTAATTTCAGAATTTGCTCATCTAAAGCACATTCTCTGTGTGATATGTTTTCACGGGCTTTC
>OGXH01002180.1_pt1 | contig 13822 bp, 13 predicted proteins | sample 1576241 | NCBI WGS metagenome assembly OGXH01 (sample SAMEA3541529, study PRJEB24748) | human gut metagenome | biome: human gut; feature: human-associated habitat; material: faeces | place: China | collected 2012
TATCTGAAAAGTGTGATACAGAGCACCGAAGAGGTGATACGCACGTGTGACCAGCGGCTCAGCGAACTGGGCGCGAATTGACATGGCGTGTCGGCATGCGGTGTCATATATAATATAATGTGGTTTTGTATATCATAGGTAAAGAATGTGTATATAATGGATAAAGCATGTGTATATATATAATAAGGTGAAATGATGGAGGCATAGGGCAAATGTCTCTGTTTGAGTAACGGTAAGATGAGAACCGCAGATGGCAGTCCGGAAGCATAATAGTCGGCATGCTGTCTGCGGCGTCTTATTCTGCGGCGGTATGCAATCACTGTTTCAGCATGGAAACAAAGTATTAAATAGTGTAAATTGTTTTGGATGTTATGATTTAATGCCTTAACTTTGCATCCGCAATATGTATTGAAGCCACATGTGACGGTGTACGTACGACAGTAAGGTATGTATGCCGCGACAGTCCGTAAGAGGACCGGCTGATATTGCAAAGACGATGCCGCAATGGTGGAATTGGTAGACACGAGGGACTTAAAATCCCTTGGCCAGAAATGGCTGTGCGGGTTCGAGTCCCGCTCGCGGCACTTATTCTAAAAACTACAACTATGCAGAAGAAACTTATTTATACCCTTTCGGCATGCTCCGTTCTTGTTTTTGCGTCATGTTCAAAGATGGGTCCACTGTCAGCCGACAACTTTACGGTGACACCGAATCCGCTTGAATCACAGGCAGGAGAGGTTCCGGCAACCATAAGCGGAATGTTTCCTGAGAAGTATATGAAGAAAAAGGCAACCGTAACTGTTACTCCCGAGCTGCGCTACGCTAACGGACAGGTTGCCAAAGGAGAGAGTGCCACGTTCCAGGGAGAGAAGGTCATGGGCAACAACCAGACCATTTCATACCGTCTTGGTGGCCGTTATACGATGAAGACCAGCTTCGACTATGTGCCTGAAATGCAGCAGAGCGAGCTGTATCTCACTTTCGACGCGCGCAAGGGAAATAAAAAGTATGATGTGCCGGCAGTGAAAGTGGCTACCGGAGTAATCTCTACTTCGGAACTGTACAGGAAGACCATCCTCACCGACGGTGGCTGCATAGCTCCCGACTCGTTCCAGCGCGTAAGGGAAAAGAAGCAGGAAGCCAACATCAAGTTCCTTATCAATCAGGCTAACCTGCGCAAGAGCGAGCTGAAGAACAATTCTGTCACTGAGTTCGTCAGAATGCTGAAGAAGATCAACGACGACCGTGAGGGACTGAACATACAGAATGTTGAGGTGCAGGCATACGCTTCACCGGAGGGCGGAGTGAAGTTCAACGACAAGCTGGCTTACAAGCGTCAGAACGTGTCTGAGGGCTACGTGAAGGAGCAACTCAAGAAAACAAACGTGAGCACAGGTATCGACGCGCACTACACAGCACAGGACTGGGAAGGCTTCCAGAAGCTTGTCCAGGCTTCAGACCTTCAGGACAAGGAAGTCGTTCTGCGTGTTCTGTCAATGTATAAAGACCCGGAGGAGCGCGAACAGCAGATCCGCAACATGTCGGCTGTGTTCCGCGAGCTCGCCGACGGCATCCTGCCGGAGCTCCGCCGCGCACGTCTTATCATCAATTATGAGACAATCGGCCGCAGCGACGAGCAGATACAGCAGCAGTATGCGGAAGATCCCACGAAGCTGAGTGCGGACGAACTGCTCTACGCGGCTACTCTTGTGGACGACAACGCAAAGAAAGAGGAGATATACAAGAAGACAGCCGAGCTTTACGACCGCGACTACCGGGCTTACAACAACCTCGCTTCCCTGAGTCTGGCAAAGGGTGAGAAGGATGCAGCAGCGTCTTATATAGAGAAAGCTCTGCGCATAGACAGCAACGCGGCTGAGGCTTATGCCAACCGCGGACTTATCTACCTCATCAACGGAAACGTGGCTGAGGCGGAGACAGACATAGCTAAGGCTGCCGGTTCTGAGAACGTATCGTATGCTCTCGGTGTGCTCAACATAGCAAAAGGCAACTATGCCCAGGCTGAGAAAGACTTCGGTGACGTGAACACAAACATGATTCCTGTAGAGAAAGATAGTTCTGCTTGTTGCAAAGTCGGCAATTCCGAGCGAATCCACGGATCTTCCATCACAGCATCACCTGTAATAACAAGAACCACGCCGCAGCAGCCGCAACGCTCGACAAGGTGCCCGCACAGAACGGCATGACTGCCTATCTGCACGCCATCGTCGCAGCACGTCAGGCAAACAAGTTCGCCACATCCTCTTATCTGAAAGAGGCTCTTCAGAAAGATCCTTCGTTGAAGGCGTATGCTGACAACGACCTGGAACTGTCCATACTGAAGTAAATGAGAAAACTCATATATTTATTTCTGCTCACCCTGGTTATGGTGTCGTGCTCGACCGACGATAGTCATTTCAAGATCGACGGTCGTCTGCTCCACCTCAACCAGGGTGAGTTTTATGTATACACGCCCGATGGCGACAACGGCAAACTCGACACTATAAAGGTCGCACCCATCAGCGCATAGTTCAGCCCGTAATAGGTCGAGGCGGGCCGTTTCAGCTACGAGGTGCCGTGCCGCCGTCCGATGACTCTTATGATAATATTCCCCAACTTCACCGAACAGCCGGTGTTCGCGGAACCTGGAAAGACCGTGGAAATAAGGGGAAGCGCGTCCAATCTGAAGGAAATGGAAGTGAAAGGGACGGACGACAACAAACTGATGAACTCTTTCCGGGAGCAGGTGGCGTCCGCATCCCCGCCCGAGGCAAGGAAATACGCGCGGCAGTTCATCCTCGACCATCCCGCTTCGATGGTCGGCTCATATCTTGTAAGACGCTATTTCATACAGTCACAGAGTCCCGACCTTGCCGTTGCCGACAGTCTTATAATCCTCATGCTGAAGCATCAGACGAAATACGGATACCTCCGTCAGCTGCAGCGACAGATAAAAGGGCGCGGCAGCTCGAAGACAGGCATGGCGGTTCCGTCGTTCTCCGCAAAGACCACCGACGGCAAGACAATCACCGCCGCAAGCCTTTCCGCCACTCCGACAGCCGTTGTCTGCGCATGGGCTTCGTGGAGTTATGAGAGTATAAACGTGCTTAGGCAACTGTCGCTCATGAAGAAGAACGGAGAGGCGGACTTCACCCTGGTTAGCATATGTGCCGATGCGTCCATAGACGACTGCCGCCGCACCGTGACGAACAACATGTTCGACTGCGACGTGGTGTGCGACGGAGAAATGCTGAACAGCCGCCTTTTCAGAACGCTCGCTTTCAGTTACATACCCGACAACATCGTTGTGAAGAACGGACGTGTGGTGGCACGCAACCTCAACATGGAAGAGCTGAAGAAGCAACTGACGCCCGGAAAGACACAATAAACCATATACTGATGCTCGTAAAAACATATTGTGCAGCCGTGAACGGACTTGATGTCACGACTGTTACCATCGAGGTGAATCTCAACCGTGGGGTGATGTATCACTTCACCGGTCTCGGTGACGCTGCCGTACGCGAAGGACGGGACCGCATAGCGTCCGCCCTTCAGTATAACGGATACAAGTTTCCGCGTGCCGACGTCACCGTCAACATGGCTCCTGCCGACCTTCGCAAGGAAGGCAGCAGTTTCGACCTGCCTCTCGCCATAGCCATCCTGGCAGCGGCGGGAAGCATCGTTTCCGACGGGCTCGACAGCTATATGATGGTAGGCGAACTGAGTCTCGACGGCAGTCTCCAGCCTGCCAAGGGAGTGCTTCCCATCGCCATACGCGCCCGCGCCGAGAAGTTCAAGGGACTGATTGTTCCCAAACAGAACGTGCGCGAGGCAGCCGTGGTGAACAATCTCGAGGTATACGGCATGGAGAACATACGCGACGTCATAGCCTTCCTCACCGGAAAGGAACGTCCCGAGCCCACTGTCATCGACACGCGCCGCGAGTTCTACGAGCAGCAATACAAGTTTGAGCTCGACTTCGCCGACGTCCGTGGACAGGAGAACGTGAAGCGCGCGCTCGAGGTGGCAGCCGCAGGAGGACACAACATGATAATGATAGGACCGCCGGGCAGCGGCAAGTCCATGATGGCAAAGCGCCTGCCGTCCATCCTCCCGCCCCTTTCGCTCAGCGAGAGTCTTGAGACCACGCAGATACACAGCGTCGCGGGAAAGCTCGGCAGGGGCACTTCGCTCATCTCGCAGCGTCCGTTCCGCGCTCCCCACCACACCATCTCCGAGGTGGCGCTTGTGGGAGGCGGAGTCAATCCACAGCCCGGAGAGATATCCCTTGCGCACAACGGCGTGCTCTTCGCCGACGAACTTCCCGAGTTCAACAAGTCCACGCTCGAGGTGCTCAGGCAGCCTTTGGAAGACCACAAGATAACCATCTCGCGCGCCAAATACACCACGGAGTTCCCTTGCTCGTTCATGTTCGTCGCCTCGATGAACCCCTGTCCGTGCGGATATTACGGCGACCCGACACACCATTGTGTGTGTACGCCAGGACAGATACAGCGGTATATGAGCAAAATATCGGGTCCGCTGCTCGACCGAATAGACATACAGACGGAGATAACGCCTGTTCCTTTCAAGGACATATCGAAGACAGCGCAGGGCGAGCCGAGCTCTGTCATACGCGAGCGGGTCATCGCCGCGCGACGCATACAGGAGGAACGGTTCCGCCCCTACAAGGGAGTGCACTGCAACGCGCAGATGTCCGAGCGCATGATACACAGCTTTGCCGAGCCCGACACCGAGGGTGTGGCACTCCTGCGCACCGCCATGGAGCGTCTGAGTCTGTCGGCACGGGCATACAACCGCATACTGAAGGTGGCGCGCACCATCGCCGATCTTGCCGCGAGCGAGCGTGTCATGCCGGAACATCTCGCCGAAGCCATCTCATACCGCAACCTCGACCGGGGCGACTGGGCGGAGAGAGGACTCAACTGAAAGGCGAGCCTGATGATGCGGCAAGGTTCCTGCCGTTGTATGGAAGCGCATGCGCTGATTCACTGAAAGACATTCTACAATGAGAAAATTCGACAACATAAGCGTCATAGCGTTCGATGCCGACGACACGCTCTGGGACTGCCAGTCGCACTTCGCCGACGCCGAGAGACGCTACTGCGGCATACTCGAGCCTTACGCCGACGCCAAAACGGTGTCTGACGAACTCTTTGCCGTGGAGTCAGCCAATATGCCTCTGCTCGGATACGGGGGCAAGGCGTTCACCATCTCGCTCGTGGAGAACGCCCTGAAGCTCAGCGGCTACCGCATATCCGCAGCCGACGTGGCTCGCATAATAGACCTCGGCAAGTCGCTGCTTCGCCTTCCTGCCACTCCTCTTCCGGGAGTGCGCGACGCTCTCGAAGCCCTTCGCGGCTACCGGCTCGTGCTCTTCACAAAGGGCGAGCTGCACGACCAGCGTGGCAAGCTGATGCGTTCGGGACTGTCGCAATACTTCTCTCATGTGGAGATTGTGGCGGACAAGAGCAAGGCTGCGTGCCTGTCGTTGTGCCGCACGCTGCGTGTGGAGCCGCACAGACTGCTCATGGTGGGCAACTCTTTTAAGAGTGACATCATGCCGATGCTTTCTATCGGTGCCTCTGCGGTGTACGTGCCGTTCCACGTGACGTGGAAATATGAGCATGCGGACGAGTTCTCCCACGACCGCCTTGAGCGTATAACAAGCATCAGCCAACTGCCGGGGCTGCTTTAACACGATCAGGTCATTAGAACGCTTATTTTACATTTGATGTCTATTGTCTGCTCTTCAGCCTTCTTCCGCACTGTTGCCGTCATCTTGTATTCCGCTTTTTCACGGTGTAGCCCGCCACATCTACGATAAAGCCGAATGCAACCCGGCTGACAGAAGCACTAAATAAGAACGGAAGTCTGACGACCGATTCAGGCTTGAAAGTGAGCCAGTTTCTGCATAATTATGCAAAAATGAAGTCTCTGAAAAATATCCTCTGAAAATTTGAATCAGACAAACGACAGGGCGGTTTGTATGTCTGTCCAAGTCGTCCGTACTGTCTCCGCTTTGCAGCAGAAAGCATGCCATATATCACGCGAAACATTGTGATATTGTGCGAAAGGTGTATATTGATATGAAATATATGTGTGTTCGCACATGAAATGCGTGTTACGGTGTCACCGTACAGCTTTTTTCGCCTATGCGTAAGGGTGGGGAAGAGCGACGCAAGAGATTGCTCCGCGCTGCGGAAAAGGCTGTTTCGTGCCATAAAAGAGCCTTTTCCGTCATACCGAACGGGCTTTTCCGCATGGTCAAAGAGGCTCTTCCGTAAACCGGGAAAGGCACTGTTGTTTGTTGATTTTGTGTAAATGACTGTGCGATAGAGTGTTGCATAAAATGCGTAAAAACAGAGTATTTGCGTCCGGATGGTTGTCCGCACGTTTTGACACCGGTATTTCGGATGTGTAGTTGTATAATTATGCGGTCGTCGTCAGAGCTTTGTATAAATATGCAATCGGTGTAAGGGGTGTGTGATGGCGTGATGGTTATATGATGCGGATATGTGTGTTATACCGCTTGTATATATGTTTTATATCGCCGTCGGCAAAATGTAGAGACGCAAAATCTTGCGTCTCACAGTTATGTAAGTCCAATTTTTATTGACGGGGATATGCTGATGGAAATTGGGTCCGTGGCTTGTGAGACGCAAGATTTTGCGTCTCTACAGGGCTGGCGCCATTGTAATGTTATGATGAGGATGTATGTTTTATAACGCTGCATGCTAAAAGTAGAGACGCAAAATCTTGCGTCTCACGGTTAGGTCAGTGCAATTTTTATTGACGGGAATATGCTGATGTAAATTGGCTTCGTTGCTCGTGAGACGCAAGATTTTGCGTCTCTACAGGGCTGACGCCGTTGTAATGTTATGATGAGGATGTATGTTTTATACCGCTGCATGCTAAAAGTAGAGACGCAAGATTTTGCGTCTCACGGTTAGGTAAGTCCAATTTTTATTGATGGGAATATGCTGATGGAAATTGGGTTCGTTGCTTGTGAGACGCAAGATTTTGCGTCTCTACAGGCTGGCGCCATTGTGATTGTGTGGGAAAAGGGGTGGAGTGTGGTGACGGACGGAGATTTGGGGTGATTGGGAATGCATCATGATATGGAGTGGTTATATCCCCCGTATGCGGTCGTCGAAATCCTTCGCTCCGCCTTTCACGCCGAACATTTTTGTCAGCAGACGCGCCCTCGTGTTGGTGACCGATTGCGACGACATACCAGTCAGCACCGCTATCTCCGTAGGGATGAACCGCAGGCGCGTGAGGATGATGACGTTTATCTCTGTGGGAGACAGGTTGCTGTGAGAGGCGAGCAGCTCGCCCAGTCTGCTGTCGTGACTGTTTATGAGTGCGTGCAGTGCGTCCCAGTCTTGCTTCCCCTTGGAGCTGCCACATGACACGAATCTCCATTATGACACATCGGCAAAAATTTTGGATCAGGGTGATTCGTCCAGATGTCAGTCGGTTTCATCCGATTGTCACCATACTGACAATATGTCACGGTGTATCTTGACAGACCTTTCATCCATTCCATCTTCCGCATACCGCCTCTGGGATTTTCAATAAAATAATACCTTGGCTGTAACTCTTCAATGAGTTTCAGCACATGCTGGTCCACCATATCACAAAATTTTGCATAGGTACTGACCGGCTCCAGACTTCCGGTATCCGGATTTTTTCTTCTGTGATGACTGATTGCAGCAATACTGAATGTGGAGCAGTCCGGACTTGCCCAGATAACATCCGGCTTTCCAAAAAGTCTTATGATATCCTCTGCGGTTACCTTATTAATGTCCTCATACAAATCAATGTTCTCAAAGTCCTTGGACCACTCCACACTGAATACTTCATGCCCTCTACTCTCAAAGGCTTTCCCGATACTCCGTGTTCCTGCAAATAATTCCAAAACTTTCATAGTCCCATACCGGTAGTGGTGCGCACCTTACCCCACGGGACTACTCAATTCCTTTCCTTTTTTCTTCTGCCTGCAAGCATTTTTGCGGAAGGCATAAATTTAAGTTCCTTCAATGCCTTTCAATTCTTGAAAATAATAAAAATTAGCATAACTTCTTCCAAATCTTCAAAAAAGTTATGCCATACCACAAATCCCCCAACGGCTCTGCCGGTGGGTGTTTCACGGGTTAGGCCGCCCTGAAGCGGCATAACCCCTTTAACCTGCACTATTTTCGACCCTAGTTTTACAGCCCTCATTTACCCCCGGATTTCTTCTCTTTATGCTGTCATTTCCGACTACTTCGATTATATTTCCTCAAATTGGCTCACACAGGGCAGAATGAATGCTTATCGGTCACTTTATCTACTTTTGCCAAACGAAGGCACAAATCGGCTCACGAACGCTCACAGGGGGTAATTTCCCCTACTTCACTATCTGCGTTTACTCATTCTAAGAAGATACCCCGGTAGTCATGCCAGTGTTTCTTGCCGGAGTTTTGTTGCTTTTCTTAATAGCTGCAGGCACATCACCCCTGCTGTCAATGTATTCTCTTACGGCCTGGGGAACATATTTCTCATACATTTTTCCAAGCACCTCCGTCATCTCGGACTCAAAGTCGGCATCCTTCTTGCCCATATACTGCTTGATTGCATTGAGTTTTTCTTCTTCATACTTAATTGTTACTACTGCCTGTTTCATATTCTCTTACCTCCATAAACAAAAATAAGGCGGCACCTATTTCTTTTCTAAAATAAGTACCGCCTTGCGTTCCTACCCATATTCATTTTTAACTTTGCTTACCACTCCCTCCTACGTTTTTCTCCAAATCACTCCCAAAACCACTTTTTTACCCGCACACGCCTTCGGCGAGTGCTGTGCATCTTTAAAAATAGGCAAAAGATCGGGCAAAAACTAGCCATTTTTTGGTCTAATTTTTGCCCTCAAACCACAACATCTTGTGGTCAAACCCTACTATTTCTTCTCTTTTCCACAATACTGCATCATTATCACGCACTCAACATGCGGCGTCTCCGTCCTTGGAACACATAATGTCTACCTCGTCCTCGGTAAAAGAACAATTATTTTCTCCGTTATTCAACAAGTCTTCGTGAACGCTCATTCAAGCTCACCTCCTTGTTGAGTTATATCACAGGCAGGCGTTATACCGCCTGCTTGTGAAGATTCTTATATCTGTTTTTTGCGTCTGGAATGAACCTGTTGTCCATACCCTTTAACACAAAAGTCAGCTTATATGGGTCTACAGTGCCATCCTCTGCCACTTCTCCCACAATTACCTTCTGCACAATGCTTTCAAATACAACTCTGTCAAACTTATCAAGTACATCTGCACCTGCAAGCTTTGCCCGAAGCTCCCGCATACGGTTTTGAATGTTTTTCTGTGATAATACATTCTGCGATAATACATCCTTTTCATCATTGGCTTTTTTCAGCTTCCGATTCAATTCTTCGTACTTCTCATCGTATGCTTCTTTAGAAATTTTATCATCCAGCATCATATCAGTCAATTTGTTTCGCTTCTTTTCAAGAGAAGCAATGTCCTTTTCCACCTGCTTTAATCTGCCGGAGCTTTCATCCTTAGATATTGTCTCTTCCACAGAAGAAAGCACTGATTCCAGCACATCATCGAAATTATCTGCAAGCAGTCCGAACATCTCCAAAAAGGCATTTTCGATAATGCTCTCATCAATTGCCTTGCTGTTAGGACAGTTCTCAATGCCCTTATTGGTTGCCACCCTGCATTTCCATACCGGTTTCTTATGCTGTGTATCCTGATGGTGGGAACGTCTCGTCAGATTCGTACCACAGAAGCCGCATTCACACATACTGCTGAAAGCAAATTTCCGGGCATATTTTGTCCGGGTACCGGATTCCACATTTGAATTGGAACGGTAACGGTTTTTACAAATCTCCTGTGCCGCATTCCATATCTCCTCCGATACAATGGCTTCATGGTGATTCTTCGTGTAATACTGGTTTTCCTCTCCACGATTTTCCAACCTCCGCTTGGATATCGGGTCTACCGTATAGGTCTTTCCCATCAGCAAATCGCCCTTGTACTTCTCGTTCTTGATAATTCCTCTGACGCCACTGTCTGTCCACTTGACAATACCCTTTTTGTTTACCTTTCCAAGCTCGGTAAGTCTTTTGGCAATGGTATTTGCTCCGTATCCCTGAATATACAGATCAAATATCAGTCGAACCGTTTCTGCATCTGCCGGATTGACCGAAATGCTTTTATCCTCTGGATTGTAGTCATACCCGAGACAGCCGTTAAATCCCATCAGCTCCCCTCTTGCCATCTTGTATTGCACACCCATCTTCACATTCTGCGATAATGACTCCACTTCATTCTGTGCCAGTGCCGATAAGAGAGAAAGCTGCATCTCACTCTCCATTGTGGAAGTGTCGATGTTTTCCTTTTCAAAAATCACCGTCACCCCCTTCTGCTTAAGCATTCGTGTGTAAGTCAGTGTGTCCACAAGGTTTCTGGAGAATCTGGAAATTGATTTTGTGATAACCACATCAATCTGCCCATTCATGCAGTCCTCAATCATTCTTAAGAACTCATCCCTTTTATCGGTTTTCGTTCCCGTAATGCCTTCGTCTGCATAAATCCCTACCATTGCCCATTCCTTGTTTTTTGAAATTTTGTCCTGATAATACTGCTTCTGTGACTGAAAGCTCTGTAGCTGCTCCTCCCCGTCTGTACTGACTCGGACATAAGCCGCTACACGCTTCCGTTTTAAGGTCAAAGGTTTTCCCACTAACCTGCGGTCCCTTACAATCGGACCTTCTGTTGCCTTAATTACCTGTACCTCTGTATCTGCCATACTTTTTCTACCTCCTTGTGTCATTACTATACATCAAAAACAAAATGTTAACGAATGTACGAATCTATTTAAATTGCCATAAAAGAACAAATATTATATTCGCTCATAATACGGTTCTTAGCTCTTGCATATTCATCATCAGAAATAAATCCATTCCGGTGAATCCAACCAAGAACCGCAAGCTTCTTCGCTAATTCCAAATCCTTTGTCATACTCCTGCACCTCCCTTTCAAAGTTTCCCTGTTATCACCTTCTTTCTTACCCACTGCGTGGTTTTTCAAGTGATTGACTGTTCGCAATAGGACTTGTTTGGCTTCCATTCGTATCAGATGCTGTCAGCGTTCCGGCTGACCTTTAGCATATTGGCGGTTTCCCTGCCACTGCCTGTGGGCTACTCCTGCTCGAGTTCCTTTCCCACCCTTGACGGAAGTGTCTTTCCCCGCTCCTCTCACCTTATGGCAAGTCTCCTCGCAGGGACTGTTGGCATCTGATACAGCTCATTTAGTTTTCAAGGTACATTACCATTTCCCAAAAGTTCTTGTAGAACATTTGTTTGTGGTGTGTTATACTTATTTTGTAGCCGCCTGCTCCGCTTTTCAGCTTCGCTTGGCTACGTTTTATGGGCTAAGTTTAGCAAGATTAGAAGGAAAACATCATTGACGGAGACTTGACTGAAAGTTGACAAATATTTTTAAAGAAACTTGAAACAAAGTTTTACAGATACAGACTGGAGTTGATTGTTTGAAACACAGACTTACTTTTGCCAACGTGATTGGCGTGTTATTAGAAAATAAAAAGAAAACATATCCGCAATACCAGATGATACGCACTCTTTTCTCTGCGTACCTTGATGATGAGCTGACAGGCTCTGAACTGATTGCGGAAGATAATACCATGTACAGCCGCTGGTGTAACGGTGCAAGACCGATACCGCTTGATATTATCCGTTGCTATGAAGATGATGATAACTGGGATGTCATGGAAGATGACTTTGAAGAAAAGATTATCCCGAATCTCATTAATGAAACACAGGCGCGAAGTCAAATGGAAGAACTGATAACAGACAGCATTTCCGTCATCGGAAAAGAGAAAGCAGACGATCTCTACTCCATTAAAGCAAACCATATTTTCTTTACTGCCGTTGTCCGCTATGCCATTTTAAATGACCATAACAACAGCAGCCTGTTCTCCCCTGACCTCTCAGATATTTTACTGGGTGCAAAATGTCCTTCTTGCACTTCTGAATTTGTGGGAAGGAAAACCGAACTGAAAGGAGCTGAAAAACAGATTTCTGAACATTCTCTTTTATTCGTGAACGGAATTGCAGGAATCGGTAAAAGTGAATTTGCTAAAGCCTTTGCGGAGAAATACAAAAAGAAATACACCAATATTATCTATATCCATTATTCCGGCAGTCTGAAAAAGAATATTGCAGGACTGGTTTTTGCGGATGATACTCTGGAAATGACAGAAGAAGAACTACTTGACCGCCATTACAAAACCCTTCAGAAGCTTCACCGCGACAGCCTGCTTATCATTGATAACTTCAATGTACTGCCAAAGGATGATAACTTTTTCCGGGAGCTGATTAAAAATGACTTTCAGATACTGATTACCACAAGATGTAAAATCACAAGGTTTGCTACTATTGAAATCAAGGAATTAGATAGTGAGAATGAACTGCAGGATTTATTCTGCCGCTACTGTCCCTCTGCCAAATCAGAGTCGGATACTGTAGCTGCTATTATCAAAGAAGTCAAGAATCATACTTTGACTGTCTGCATGGCTGCCCTTACTCTTGAAGCAGGCGGCATGGAGCCGGAAGAACTGTTGCAGGAGTTAAAGTCCTGCGGACTGAACATGGATAATAGTGAAGAAATCGAAATCTACAAGGACGAAGAATTTCAGGACGCCCGCATGATGGAACATCTGCGGAAGCTTTTACAGTTAAGCGGATTATCGGAAATGCAGACTAATATTTTACGCAATCTGTCTCTGCTTCCGCTTTCCGGCATCTTCAAAGCATATTTCAGGAAATGGCTGTGCCTTGATAATGCTAATGAAATCAATTACCTTATCCGCTACGGTTTTATCATGGAAGATGCGGAAAATAAAAAGATTGCACTCCATCCGTTAATTCAGGAGATTATGTTATTAGAAACCATGCCATCCATATCAAACTGTAAAACCATGCTTGACAGTCTGCATCTCATCTGTCTGGCACACGGACTGGATGTACGGAAACCACAGAGCATTATTAACAGCCTTATCAGTATCTGCGACCACATTATCAATGACATGCCGGAATATTACCTTCTCTTTTTACAGGATACCTTCCCATACTTTGACAAATATCTGGTAACTGATTATCTGCCGAAGCTTGTGGAACGCATGGAATATGTGATGAGTGAAATGGATACCGTTACAGTCTGTGACAAAGCACTGATTCTTGATTATAAAGCAGAACTTCTGCTTCCACACAAGGAATACGATAATGCCGTAAAGAAATTAAAGAAAGCTGTTGCACTCTTGGAAGAATATCACACAGGTGAAGTAACAGAACGCTCCGCTAATCTGCTTTCCAACCTTTACAACAACTTATCAAACACTTATCTGCTTATGGGAAAATCGGAGGATGCAGTAACTACTTTGAAAGCCGCATTTAAAATACGGCAAAAATATGACGATTACGGACTTCTGGAAACACACGACATCTTACAGCAGATGATGAACCTTTTAAACATGCTGATCCTTTCTAAGGATTTTGATGCAGCCGAAAGTTTGACTGCATTTTATGAAAATCTGGTACTGGAAAATCTTGGCAAAGACTGCATAGATTACGGTGTCTGTCTGCTTGCAAAAGGCATCATCTCCTATGCGCTTGGAAAGCCAGCAAATGCCGAGGTCTGTCTACTATCAGCAGAAGCTGTTTTCAATGAAATTTTGGAAGAAGATAACGGATATTCAAAAACCACCT
>OGXH01002183.1_pt1 | contig 13811 bp, 11 predicted proteins | sample 1576241 | NCBI WGS metagenome assembly OGXH01 (sample SAMEA3541529, study PRJEB24748) | human gut metagenome | biome: human gut; feature: human-associated habitat; material: faeces | place: China | collected 2012
CCCCATCACCCGAATTACCTCCTGAGCCACCATCTGAGCCACCTCCTGATGGGGCATTAGCTAAATTTTTCAGATAATCATCCAAGCTGACCAGATCCAGTTTTTCACCGGCACGAGTAGCAGTCTTGGTTATCTTCAATTCCCTGTTAGCCTGGAAGCAGATACGAACACTCTCCACACTCTTTGCGGTCACATCTTCAGTCTTATCTTCTCCCTTAGATTTTGCAGCCAGCATAAATACACCCAATCCGGCAATATTTACTGTTTTACCTTCCAGCAACTGTTCTTTCAGCTTCTCCACGAAGTTCTGCATAGTACTCCGGATATCACCAATAGAAAGCGAAGAACGATCCTGCATCTTCTGGGCTATGAATGCCAAGTCTACACTCTGTCCTAAAGTTATTAACTGAGGGAAAAACTTTTTGGGAGAATTCTCAACCCGAGGGTCAGACGGTCTCTCTACCGTTCTAAAAATTACACTCATACTTTTTCATTTAGAGATTTAAATTCTGTTTTAATTCACTTTGTTGATCAACGTTGATGCAAAGGTGAGGATTAAATCTCTAATAAAAGAAGAAAAAAGGGTGGTGAGAGCAGTTTTTCTGAGAAAAGTTACAAGCTACTATAAATCAACACTTTATTAAGATGCTGCTATGAAACAAGATTTCGCACAACATGCCTTTATTTGCTCCACGATGTATGCTACGTCTTCATCTGTCACCCAAGGTCCGGCAGGAATACATAAACCCATATTGAATAAACGTTCAGAAACACCATTCACATAGCGAGGATTATTCGCATAGACAGGCTGAAGGTGCATAGGTTTCCACAAAGGGCGGGTCTCAATACCTTTGGCATCAAGTAGCACACGAACTTCGTCATAGTTAGTACCGGTCTTCTCAGGATCAATCAGAATCGTAGATAACCAATAGTTAGCATTGAAACGATCGTCAGGATTAGATTTCAGTGTAATGCCTTCCACACCTTCAAAAGCCTTTGCGTAAAGATTATGTACATGGCGGTGATGGGCAATATGATCTTCCAACACAGTCATCTGACCACGACCGATACCCGCACAGATATTACTCATGCGATAGTTGTAACCGATCTTTTCATGCTGATAATGAGGAAAGGGTTCACGAGCCTGGGTAGCATAAAACATGGTCTGCTTCTTTGCCGCTTCATCAGGAACGATTAACGCACCACCACCCGAAGTAGTGATCATCTTATTTCCATTGAAAGACAATACACCAAAAGTACCGAACGTACCACACTTTTGTCCCTTGAACTCAGAACCTAAAGCTTCAGCAGCATCTTCCAACACCGGAATATCATATTTCGATGCAATGGCACAAATCTCATCTATCCTGGCAGGCATACCATAAAGATGAACCGGAAGAATGGCTTTAGGCTTCTTACCTGTCTGCGCGATTCTGTCTTTGATGGCCTCTTCCAGTAAAGCAGGGTCCATATTCCAAGTGTCTTCTTCACTATCGATAAACACTGGGGTTGCACCCTGATAAACCACTGGATTGGCAGAAGCACAAAAAGTGAATGACTGGCAAATCACTTCATCGCCTACCCCAACACCAAGCTGAATCAATCCCAAATGAATAGCTGCCGTACCAGCTGACAAAGCAACGACTTCCTTATTCTGTCCCACAAAATGTTTCAGGTCGTCTTCGAAAGCATTGACGTTGGGTCCCAAAGGAACTACCCAGTTTGTATCAAAGGCTTCGCGTATGAAGTCTTGCTCCTTGCCGCTCATATGAGCGAGGCAAAGATAAATTCTTTTGTCCATGAAATTATATGATTAAAAGAAAACTATAATAAGTTCTTTATGATTTTACATCTATTCCCTACAGCCAAAACATTATCCGGAATATCTTTTGTGACGACAGAACCGGCACCGATCACACTCCATTTCCCCACTTTTACACCCGGAATAATGGTAGTTCCTGCACCAATCCAACTCCCCTCCCCTATTTGTACATTGCCACAAAGAGTACAATGAGGAGAGATATGTACATAATCACCTATCAGACATTCGTGATCCACAGAAGCACCAGTATTGATTATGCAATGCCTGCCGATATGAACACCGGATTGAATGATAGCTCCTTGCATCACAACTGTACCTTCTTTGATCTCAACTTCTTCAGATATAATGGCTGAAGGATGAAAAGCGTTACCGAATGTAGTATTCACACTTTCAGCTATCTTCCTGCGAATACCATTATTTCCAATACTGATTATCAACGGTCCACGGACTTCCGACGAACGTAAGACGGGATAATCAAGAAGAGAATCAATCGCTTCATTATCATCAAATAATGCTTCAAGTTTTTCATTATTCGCACGTAATATATCAATGATCACTTTCGCATGACCACTGGCACCATATAAATACATTAGCTAATATTTCAATTGTTTCCGGTAAAGGGTTCCATTGTTACTGAAGTATCGGAACTGATACCTTCACGTACAAAAACTTTCTTTATAGTAAGAAGTATAATTTTTAAATCCAGCAAAAAAGAACAGTGATCCACATACCACACGTCCAGTTCAAACTTCTTGCTCCAACTAATAGCATTACGACCATTTACCTGGGCCCAACCAGTTATGCCCGGACGGACTTCATGGCGACGAGCCTGCTCTCTTGAGTAAAGAGGCAGATATTGAGGAAGTAAAGGACGGGGACCAACCAACGCCATGTCACCTTTCAATACATTGAATAATTGAGGAAGCTCATCTACTGAAGTAGAGCGCACAAAACGTCCCACTTTTGTTAAACGTTCAGCATCCGACAATAACTTACCATTCGCATCCCGCTTATCTGTCATCGTCTTAAACTTGATAACCTTGAAAATCTTCCCATTTTTACCCGGACGCTCTTGCGTAAAGAATATTCCGGTACCCTTATTGGCAAAGTGCAACCAAAGCATTACAAATAGCAGTATCGGCCAAATAACAGCCAACACACAAAATACAATGATAAAATCTATCACTCGCTTGAAAAAACATAAATACATAAATTATCGTCTTTAGGCTCTTGGCAATGCTCCAGGATATTTCCAATTCTGTAAAATGGGGCTCTATGAACCATAGAAACCTCAAGCTATTCCAAATGTTCTATGGAAGATTAAAAAAAATCTGGGTTCTCTCGTTTTTTACAAAGAACGATATTCCTTCAGCAATGCCTCCCACACCATACGTTGCTCATACCGTTCCACTATCATGGGGCGAGCACGCTTGGCCATCTCTTTCACTTCCCTATCCCGATGCTCATACATCCATTTCATTGCTTCATAAAGCGCATACTCATCACGGGGAGGAATGATTTTACCATTCACGCCATCTTGTATGATCTCATTGCAACCATTAATATCCGTAACAATTGATGGCAAGCCCATGGCACCAGCTTGAAGAACTACGTTGGGAAAACCTTCACGATAACTTGGAAAGGCTAAAGCATCGGAAGCTGCAAAAAAAGGACGAACATCCTTCTGAAACCCTTGATAATAAATAGCATTATTAGTTTCTAATTCCTTTTCAGATTGGATAGAGATTGAGTCCAATTCTTTTTCAAAAGGGCCAATAATGAGTAGTTTTATATCAGAAAATTCACTCGACAGTTTTGTAAAAGCACACATTAACTCATTAACGCCTTTATCAGCCACCACTCTACCGACGAAAACAAATACATAATCAGTTTGCAGAATACCTATATTCTTCCTTATCTTATCTTTAGAGAGACATCGCTCTTTCACAAAGAATGAAGTATCAATCCCATTAGAACTACCATTAGCGATGACTTTCAACTTTCGAGAATCCACCAAATTCAACGATTGAATAATATCTTTCATCACATAAGAATTTGGATATACCATTGTCGCACATCCATAAGTTAGTTTCTCCACAAACTCCAACAATTTCCTTCTTTTTCCATTCGCCACTAATAATGGTAGACCAGCTACAGTATGCAAACGGCAAGGAACTCTGGTAATCCATGCTGCTAACATTCCCAAAACTCCAGCTTTAGGAGTATGTGTATGTACTATATCCGGCTTCTCCTTACGTAAAACCTTTATAAGCTGAAATAAAGCGAGTAAATCTTTTAGAGGAGTTATTTGACGAGTCATATCTATTCTATACCCTCTAACCCCCTGCTCCAATAACGCTTCCTCCAAACCATCTCCTGAAGATATTGCTACTACATCATAATACTGACTCATATATTTCAATTGTCCTCGCAGCAACACCTTCAACGATAATGGTATCGTCGTTATTCGAATAATTTTCTTCATCGTCAGAGTCTTCCGTCAACGAGTTCTTTGGAAAAAAAGCCTTTAACATCATAAAGTATCGATTTTTCTCTCAGCAATCGTTTCTCATCAATACAATTAAAAGCGTCATGTGCTACTGCCAATACCACCGCATCAAACCTTGCCTGTGGCAATTCATTAATAACCTCTACTTCATATTCCCGTTTTACCACTTCCGGATTGGCCCATGGGTCATAAACTGTGATATTCAAATTGTATCCCTGCAATGCTTTATAAATATCTATCACCTTTGTATTGCGAACATCTGGACAATTCTCTTTGAATGTAAAGCCTAGTATCAATATGTTGGAGTTCAAAACCTGAATACCTTTCTTCAACATCAATTTCACTACTTGATTGGCTACATATTCATACTGAGGAAACTCTTGATTTCCTCGATGCTTTTGGCATTGGCGGTGGCGATCATCTCCGACATTTCGATGATCCAGTGACCTTGCAGCTTGCGGTATACGTTGTCATCGTCCAGCCGCCGCAGGTCATCCGAGAACCACTCGTCCTTGACCGCCAGCAGCCGGAAAAAGCTGGACTTCCCCGCACCCTGACCGCCCACCAGACAGAGCATGGTCTCAAATTTGCATCCCGGCTGGAACACCCGCTTGATGGCTCCCAGCAGAAAGATTTTCATGGCTTCGCAAGTGTACTCGTCCTCCGCAGCACCGAGGAAGTGGTGCAGGACATGGGCTATCCGTTCGGTCCCATCCCATTGCAGGCCGTTCAGGTAATCCCGGATGGGATGATAGCGGTTCTCATTGGCAACGATGCGGATGGCCGATTCGATTTTCTTTTCGCTGGAAATGCCGTATTTCTCCATCCGACGCAGGATATACTTCATGTCGGTGTCGCTCAGCGTCTTGCCGGAGCGGGGCCAGCCCACAGGCTTTACGATGTCGATGCGCTCGCTCAACAGGTTCAGCCGGATGGCATCTGCCAACACATGGTCGTTCTGCAGAATCGTGATGCAGTTTTGAATCGTCCGCTGGATTTCGCCATTGGAGTGCTTGGTCAGCATTTCTTTCACATCGGCAACGGTTCGTGGAGTGCGTTCTTCATTGACTTCTTTGCTCAATAAACATCACCTCGTATTTCTGATTTCTCCGCAGTATGCTGCTCTCCGGATTTCCGCTGGGTCTGTTCGGTCTGCAAACGGTTCAGCAGTTGCAGAACGGAATCCCGTGCTTTCTCCTTGACCTGCTCCTTGCCCTTCTGCCGGACTTCTGGTTTCAGCAGCTTTTCCTGCAAGCGGGCAGCGGTGGTCTGCAAGGTCTTGAGGAACTTGTCCAGCACGCCGTCCAAACGATGGGCGGCATACTCCCTCGTGGCCTGCGGAGCCTTGCGTTCCGGAGACAGCACCCACTTCTTCGTGTCCTCGATCATCCGCATATCTTCCTTGCGGGTTTCAGTGCGCACCACATCCGTCACGACCTCCACCGCCTTGTCGTAGGCCGCAGCCGAAACTTCATCGATCAGCGTTTCCATGTCGTTGACCTTGAGGGTCAATTCGTCTAGCCTGTTCTGCTGGACGGCAAGCTGCTCCTTCTGCTTGGCAAGGATGAAGTCCTGCTTCTCCAGATATTTGCGGTTGCCGTATTCTGCTTCTTCCTCCAATTCCAGACCGTGCCGCTTGGCGATCTCAAACAGCATCTTTCGGCAGGCGGCATCAAAGGTGATCTTGCGGTTGTTGCGGCGGCTGAGGGGCTTGTCCGGGTTGGGCAGCTCGAAGCCCAACGCTTCCAACGCCTTTTCCTGCTGGGGTGCCATCTCGCCGTACTTGTTCTCACAGTCGAACACATGACGCTCATGGATGTGGGGTGTGCTTTCGTCCAGATGCAGTGCCCAGTCCAGCAGATGAACATGAGTGCCGAAGCGCTCATGAAATTCGGACATAAACTCTGTCACCACTAAAACCAGATCTTCCACCGATGCGTGTTCGTCCAATGTTCCCAGCTGGTAGATGGTTTCTTCCGGGCAGGTTTTCTTACCCGCAAGCAAGTCCTCTATGGTTCGATTGCGCTCGGTGTGGCGAATCTTCGCATTGCGGGCGTTCTGGTTCTCCACAAAGTGAGCGTAATGGATTTCATAGAACATCTTCTCCACATCGCTGAATGCGGCAGTCTGTTTATCCTTGTCGGATGCAGAACGGATGCCATGATAGCAGTCCCAGTAGATGTTACCTTTAGCTCGTTCCGGGTCAATGTGCTCGCTGTTGGAAAGGTTGAAACTGCGGTCATTGTGCTTGGGGTTATAGGTGCCGTGGGTTCCGGCTCGTCCATTGTGTCGTGTTAATTTCAGATAGACATCCCTCTTTTCCTGTATTTTTGTGTACGGTCACTCATGCTATTAGATCACAAGAGTAATACAATTCTTCCAAGCAAAGGGTCATGCATTTCAAGATCAAGTCTTGAAATCTTCTCTCGGAATCGAGAGGTAGTCCTTTCAAAAAAGGATTTATGTGGTTGTCATACTGCAAAGAAAGTGACCTATCGCTCCTTCCCTCAGTGGGAGATCATGGCGTTTGTCGCTTTCCGCTTAGAAGAGTTTGCTTTCGCTCTGCAAGAAAAGTATAACAGAGAAACTTGGAATCGAACAGGAACTGAGAGTTCCTAATTTTCGGTGAAAGTAGGAAGCATCGTTCCCATTTCTTGTGGCATCCCTATTCTTTCTTTGCGGGGAATCATTAAGATGCTGCATCTCTGTAATTATCATAGCACCTGAAATTGCAAAAGTCGTGGGCTTCGTAGGCCTATTATTGTCCCCCTAAGTGAACCCGTTTTGATTACTTTTTCCTGATTTTGGTATAAGGTTTAGCAGGAGCTTCTTTCATTTCAACAGCTTGCCGGGAGAGTGCGCAGCAGCGGAGCTGCTGGATCTGCCGCCATTTTGCGCCAGATAATACCCAGTAGGATATGACGCACAGCATCATATCACTGGGGCAAAGGACTGCGTCCTCTGCACTCCTGCACTGGGCAAGCTGTCCCGTATGGACAGCTCGTCCGGCTTTTCAGTGGGTCATTTTGACCCACTGATTTTGCCTGTTACCAAAATGGTAACAGGCAGATAGACGGTCTGATAACGGCCATCTCACCTTGATTCCCATTTTGGGGATTTGGGTGGATGCTGGCAAGTGCCGCTTTCCGGCACTTAACGCTATGGGGTTGGTTGGTGGTCGTTTTGACCACCAACCAAAGCCCCTTATATGGCGCGTTTTCGGTCAATCGCTGCGTACGTGCGTACAGAGAAAGGGCATCCGCCGCGTACCTTCAATACATACATTCAATTTCAAAGAATGTGCCATTTCAATAATATAAATCAAAATACTTCTTTCATAATTTGAAGAAAGTGCTTTTTGGGTTAAAACACGATCTATTTTAATATAATGCGGTGTTAAATCACTTAAACGATATGCATTTGAATAACCTGTTCCATAATCATCCAAAATAAGCGTAATCCCTTCTTCTTTCAATGATGACCAAAGTTTTTTATAATGATATGTATTTTCTAAATAACCTGATTCTGTTACCTCAATCCCTAACAAAGCAGGTTTTAAGTTAAAATCTTTTAAAGCTTGTTTAATTTCATCTAAGATCTTACTTTTAATAATTTGTACATAGGACAAATTAACATTCACCTTAAATTCAGGAATAAATTCTTGCCACTTTTTACAACAAGCAACCGCTTGTCTTAAAATCCAACGACCAGTAGGAATAATTAAACCAGATTCTTCTAAAATAGGAATAAATTCTGCTGGTGAAACAAATTCAATTTGTTCATTTCTTTTCATTTTAAAACGCATTAAAGCTTCTGCACCTATAAGATTTCTTGTATGTATATCAATAATTGGTTGGTAATAAACATCAAAATTCTTAAAATTGTGATCAACTGCATTTTGTAATCCAACGCGAATTTCTCTTCTTCGAATGAATTGTTTATATTTATCTTGTGTAAAGAAATAACAACTATTCTTTCCTTTTTTCTTAGCTTCGTTTAAAGCAAATTCTGAATATTTAATAAGTGTATCATAGTCTTTCATTTCTTTATCAATCTCAACAATCCCTACTGAAATCGTATAAACTATGCGATAGTCACTCTCTTCTAAAGCAACCTCAACTGATTTTTTTAATTCATCATAAAGTTCTAAGATATCTTCTTTTGAGTGATTTGCTAAGTCCATAATTATAAAGCGACCATTTCCCAATTCGTAAATCTTTTGATTTTCATTGATACACGATTGCATACACCTAGAAAACTGTTTTAAAATTTCATCTCCACACTTTAAACCAAAACGCCCATTGATTTCTTCAAAATCATCAATACCAATTTGCATAAAATAACCTGTAATATTATTTTTACTTTTAGAAGAAACATACTCCTCTAAACTTGGTTCTCTTAAAAGTCCACTAATATTATCTGCTTTTTGTCTTTTTCCAATTTCATTAACACAACCAATAAGGTATAAAGGTTTATTAAATTCATCTAAAATCACATCACCTCGACAATTGATCCAAACTGGATTATGTTGTCGATCTAACCAACGATAATGTAAACTATGCTCAGTAATTTCTCCCGATTTAATTTTATTGAACTCATCAAATAATAAAGGAAGATCGTCTTCATAAACAAAATAGTTATGGGCTTTTGTTGCATCACAAAAATGATAACTTGGCAAACAAAAACGATTTACGGCATGTTTTGAAATACTATAATAATCATTTTGAATATCAAAAAGATATAAATAATCATCCATACTTCGATTAAATAATTGAATAGCTTCTTCCAATTGTTCTCTTGAAAGATTTATTTTGTTTTTTTTCAAAATAGTTCCTCCTTATCCTTTTTTTCCTCTTTGTAAATGTTTTTCCTTTTTTCTTTCGTACATTAATGAATCCGCCAATCTAATGGTATGATTTAAATCAAAAGGACTATTATAGTCAAAGACACTTATTCCATAGGATAAACTGACATAATAAGGTAACTGGTATTTTTCATTAAAATATTGTGTTCTTTCTTGAATTAATGAATCAATATGAATAATAAAATCTTCATTTTTACAAGTAAACGCAATACCAAATTCATCGCCACCTAAGCGTCCAATAACAGCATGTGTTTGAAAAACATCTTTTAGTATTTCACATACTGTTTGAATTGCTTTATCTCCTTGGTCATGTCCAAATGTATCATTGATATATTTTAAATTATCTAAATCTCCTATAAAGAAATAAAGATTTTTAGAAACTTCTTTATATTCTTTATAAAGAAGTTTAATATTTTGAATCAGTCCTCGTCGATTATAAATATGGGTTAATTCATCTGTATTAGAAATACTATTTAGTTCTCTAACAATGGCATTGACATTTAAAGATATCCCAATTTGATTAGAAAGATATTCAAGTGTTTCTAAATCAAAATATGTACAATCCGTCACCAAAAAGCCATAAAAATTTTCATTAGAGTAAATGCTTGTAAGTATTTTATAAGGTTGCTTTGCAAGATTTAAAACATCTTTTAGTAACACATGTGTATTTTTAATAGGCTGTCTTTGGCCATTTTCTACATTTATAATTAATTCCATTGTTTTTGGCATAATAAATGGTCTAAATTCATAAGTCATAACAGGTGTTTCAAAAAGATAAAGCTGTGCATTATGAATACCTAGAGAAGGTATATTATCCGCAATAGCATAAATATCATCATTCAAAGATTCAAACAACATCCCTTTATTCACTTGTCCAATACTTCTCATTCTCCTTGTATAACGCTTTTCTTTTAACAAAAGAAGATAATTATAACTACTAATCATTTGTAAATAAATATATTGTTTAAAAGACTGGAGTTTTATTTTATCTTCCATGTTGAGGTAGTTTTCAGTATTTATTAAAAATGATAGACACAAAAAGAGTCTTTCTAAATCCAAATAACGAATATCATCTTCATTAAAAATCAAATTAATATAATCTCCTATTTGTTGATAAACGCAATGTTTCGTACAATCTTTTACCGAAAGATCCAATAAATAAGTAAAGAAACTCCATACAGTTTTTTGATAATTGGAACTATAAACCAATTTATTATCAAAAACATATTGTGTCATTCCTTGAGCTATATATTCATTACTTTCTTTTTCAGCTCTACAAAAAAGAATAAATTCACCAATTTCAGTTTCTTCATGGTTTTCACAATCAACAGAAAGACGAGGAATAAAATGGGCATCTATATATTGATTTTGTGTAGAACCATTTTTATAAAGATCATAGCCTTGTTTTATTCCTAAATAAGCAATAAAAGAAGCATCCGCATGACAAGAAGCAAGCGGTGGAACCATATGTGTTGATTCTGGTTTATCATCAAAACCAGACACCATAATATCTTTACCTACACGTTTCCCTATTTTTTCTAATTCACGATATAAATAATAAGCAATATCATCCGTCACGCACATAATTCCATCTAATTCAGGATTTTCTTGAAGCCATTTATTCATTAAATTCCCTGAATCAATATTATAACCAGGTGTCGATAAAATATACTTTTCTTCAAAAAGCATATCATGACTTGATAAGGCTTCTTGATAGCCTGCAAGTCTTTGCTTTGCAGTAACCCCACTATCATAACCAGTAATAATTCCAATATGTTGACAATGATTTTTTTCAATCATATAACTTACAGCATCATAAACAGCTTTTTTGTTATTATAGACAACAAAAGGATAATCTTTTATTTGTGAATTTAAAGTAACTACTGGTATATGAAAATATTTTGGAAAAGCCTCTCTTGTTTTTTGATCCGTACGACAAATACTTGAAGCGGGAATAACTAAAAAATCTAAATCTAAATAATTTGCAAAAGCATAGACATTTGCTTTTTGATAATCAGAAGATTGTACAAACGCTACATTTGGATCAACTGAACCACCAAAAAAGATAACAAGTTCTATTCCCAGTTCTTTACACGCTTCATTTGCTCCTCGGCATATTTCCATATTATAATCAGAGGCACTTGTAATCATAAGTCCTGCTTTAATTGAGTGTTCCATTTTTTCACCTCTTTTCATCAATTATAACACAAACCTATAAAAAAGATAAAAAAAAGACCAAATGGCCTTCAAATAAATTCTACAAGTCTTGTATAAATTTCAGAATGTTATTGTCAAAAAATTATTTAAGAAAGAAAAACCTGTTCATGATTTGTCTATGATGTTTATTATATTTTTTCTTAAATAAAAATCAATTTATTCTTATCAAAAACAAAAATAAAAGAAATTACATTGTTAAAAAACTTAATTAACCATCTGACACATTTTTTGATTTAACACCGTTATTATCACTTTAAACCGAGGAGTATAATCTATCACTTTTTTAAAATATTATATACTTGTCTTAAAGAGGTGGATACTATGGCTAAAAATCAAAAAAGGATTCTTTAATTCCTTTAACTAGAAAATATGCAAATCTCATAAGTCATGATAAATAAGATACCATTCATACAATAAGTTATACATAGGTATTCATCTTGCTTACCCCTTTATCATCATATATGATTAAAAAATATCAAAAAAAGATGTGATTTTTAAAATCACACCTTATTCATCCTCTAATAAAACTTCTCCATTAGATTCAATTATTTCTTTATAACGATAATAAGAATCTTTTAATTTTCTTTCTAGCGTACCATGTCCATCATTAAAACGATCTACATAAACAAAACCATAACGTTTTTTCATTTCACCAGTACCAGCTGATACAACATCAATTGGTCCCCAATATAAATAACCTCGACAATCAACACCATCTTCAATAGCATCATTAACATTCTTTAAGTGTTCTTCAATATAATGAACTCTGAAATCATCATGAATTTCACCTTTTTCATCAATATTTTCATCTAAACCAACACCATTTTCTACAATTAATAATGGTAAATGATAACGATCATATAAAACATTTAAAGTATAACGTAATCCTACCGGATCAACAGCCCATCCCCAAGGTTGAGGTGCTTTATCTTTAAGATATGGATTATCACGGCATGTAAGTCCACCTGTATCTACTTTTAAGTTCACATCACGATCAAATGTTGTTGAACGATAATAACTAAATGATAAGAAATCAACTGTATTTTCTTTAATCAATTTTAATTCTTCATCACTAAATTCTACATTTACTTGATCTTCTTTCCATACTTTCTTTAAATAAGTTGGTACAATACCTAAGCAGAATGGATCTGCCATAAAGAAAATATTCATACGTTGAGCATCTAAAGTTCCAACAACATTTAAAGGATCACAGTTATATGGATAAGTAGCTACTGATGAAGCTGTCATCATACAGCCAATTTGGTAATCTTCACTAATTTCATGTCCTAATTGAACTGTTTTCGCATTTGCGACTAAGATATTATGATAAGCATCCCATTGATCTTGTTTTGTAGTTGAACCAATTGGATCACTAGGATCTTTAGGATCTTTAATTGTTAAAACCCCGCCAGCAACAAGCGGCATTCTAAATAACGCATTAACTTCATTAAATGTAAGCCAGAATTTAACTTTTCCTTTATAACGTGTAAAAACAGTTTTTACATAACGTAACCAAAAATCAATTAATTGAGGATTAGACCATCCACCATATTCAGTAATTAAATGTAATGGTGTTTCATAATGTGATAAAGTAATGACAGGTTCCATTCCTAATTCATTCATGCATGCAAACATATCATCATAATAAGCAAGACCTGCTTCATTTGGTTCAAGTTCATCCCCATTAGGGAAAATTCTTCCCCAAGCAATAGAAGTTCTAAAACTATTGAATCCCATACCTTTCATTAATTTTAAATCTTCACGGTAACGATGATACCCATCTACGGCATCATGTGATAAATAAACTTTATCAGAATTTAATTTCATTTCATATTTTTTCTTATCTTCATTCCATTGAATACCAGGATCTTTAGACATAATACCTACAAGTACATCTGTAACGTTCGGTTGTTTCCCATCTTCCAACCAAGCACCTTCATATTGATTAGCAGCAATAGCGCCACCCCATAAAAAATCTTTTGGAAAACTCATTTTCTCTACCTCCGTTTTTCTAAATGTATTATAGCACTTAGTAAACAAGGAACTCTTTCATTTCATAATTTGAAAAAATAAGAATTATATTTAATTTTTTTAATCTATGATTTAAAATATTCTTCTATCTCTTTTTCTTCATCTTCAGGAATTTCTAAAAATTGAATTGCTTCTTTAAATGTCATTTGCAATTTTGTCATCATTTTTCTTACATATTCTATATTCTTTCTAATTCTCTCTTTTTGTGTCCCTTTTTTTGTCCCTTTTTCCAACGCTTCTAATTCGATAACTTCTCCTAAATTACACATATTTCTCATCCTTTCTTCAAATTCTTCATCATCCAAGCCATATCCTTTTATTACTTCATTCTTTTCTTGATAATTCAATGTATTATTCAATAATGCACC
>OGXH01002190.1_pt1 | contig 13782 bp, 13 predicted proteins | sample 1576241 | NCBI WGS metagenome assembly OGXH01 (sample SAMEA3541529, study PRJEB24748) | human gut metagenome | biome: human gut; feature: human-associated habitat; material: faeces | place: China | collected 2012
GGGATATCTTAGTTCATCTGCAATTCTTGTTGGAATTATTGTGGGTTATATTGTACTTTCGGATCTCCTGTCGGCGCCGGAATCTTTGCCACGATCTGCTCTAGTACATCTTCGATATTCAGTCCTGTTTTTGCAGAAATACGCGGTGCATCTTCCGCCTCGATTCCGATGACATCCTCAATCTCTTCTATCACCCGTTCCGGATCCGCACTTGGAAGGTCGATCTTATTAATCACCGGCACAACATCCAAATCATGATCCAATGCCAGATATACATTTGCCAATGTCTGCGCCTCTACTCCCTGTGCCGCATCCACGACAAGAATCGCCCCGTCACACGCCGCAAGGCTTCGGGAAACTTCATAATTGAAATCCACATGCCCCGGAGTATCAATTAAATTAAATATATATTCTTCACCATCTTTTGCCTTATATACAATACGAACCGTCTGCGCTTTGATCGTAATTCCACGCTCGCGTTCCAATTCCATGTTATCAAGCACCTGAGACTGCATCTCACGGCTTGTCAATAATCCGGTCTTCTCAATGATCCGGTCTGCCAATGTTGACTTTCCATGGTCAATATGCGCAATAATACAAAAATTTCGTATTTTACTCTGATCTATTCCTGCCACTGTTATTCCTCCAACTATTACTTTCTCACAATTTTTTATTATAACGTAATTTCAAACGGGATTCCACTATAAAAACATTATTTTGCGGAATACTTCATTATAAACAGCTCTACCCCAAGCATATCACTCAGCCGCCCCGTCTTGACAGCCTCTTCCATATCCACGCTGTCTTCAATAATTTCACGAAGTGCCTTGCTTGAAAATGCCCTTGCCTGCTCCTGATATTTTCCCACTACAAATGGATGCAATCCCACTTTTGATGCAATCTCTTTTCGTGGATATCCTCTTTTGTCCATGTCCTTAACTTCCAAAAGCAGTCGAAACTGTCTGGTCAACAAGAACAAAATTCGCATCGGCGGCTCTTTCAGCGCCACTAGATCATAATAATAATCAAGTGCCTTTCTCTGCTGCTTTTCTGCAACTGCATTGACCATATCAAAGATCTGATTTGTAATCTGTGTCGTACAGATCTCTTCCACATCCTGTGCGGTAATCTCCGACTTGTCCAATGTATAGCAGAATAATTTTTCCAGTTCCCTTTGGATATTCTCCATATCAGTTCCAACCTTTGTCAAAAAGAACCGAATTACCTGCTCCGTGACCTGCTTATTCTCGCGCCTCACACTCCCCGCAATCCACCGAAGAAGTGTCGACTCATCCTGCCGTCCGAGCTCCACGACCCTTCCTTTATCTTTTACCGCCTTATAAAGCTTCCCTCGCTTATCGATCTCACTCTCGACAAAAATCATAGAAGTGGTCTCCGGAAGTTCCTTGATATAATCCGAAAGTTCCGGAGACGCATTCTTAAAAAATCCGCTGTTTTCCAAAATAATCAATCTGCGCTCTGCAAAAAACGGCAGCGTCTCAGCAAGATCAATGACTTCTTTCGCGTTAATTCCTTTTCCTTCATAGTATGCGTAATTCATCGTATCATCCGGTGGAACAATCGCATAGTGCAGCTTGTCTTTATACTGTTTTTTTAAATATGCCTCTTCGCCATACAAAAGATATATCTGTTTCAATTGTCCGGTTTTCAAATCTTCATTCAGACTTTTCATATTCACTACACTCCATCTACTTTATCTTCTCTTAGTCTAAATGCAAGCTTCTGAAATGTCAATGAAATCCGACAATCGAAAGCGTATTTCCATCACTTTTCAATGTGATCGCCCCATTTTCAATTGTACTATAAACCGCACTGTCTATAGCGTTCAGTCTCTCCAGTGTCTCTTTATGCGGATGCCCGTATCGGTTTCCTTTCCCAGCCGAGATTAGCGAAATAGTTGGCTGGATTATCTTTAAAAGCTCTTCCTTGGTCGAATTTTTTGATCCGTGATGTGCCACTTTCAGCACCGAATACACCTTTTTTTCCACCTGCTCCAGCAAAATTTCCTCCCCTTTTTCCTCAACATCACCTGTACAAAGCATACCAAACTTCTGATAACAGATATCAAGTACCATAGAGGAAGCATTTCCGATTTCCCCTGGGAACTCCTCCTCTGGTTGAATGCAGGTCACCTGAAGATCCCCTTCCTGGAGTCTCATGCCGGGACGAATTACCAACACCCTTATTCCAGCTTTTTTTGCAAGTGCTGAGAGTTTTGTTAACGCCTCATCTTGTTGATAAGTTGCCGGAAGCACAAGGTTTTTGATTCTTACCCCGACATCCTGTCTTGTGATCATCTCCTCAACGCCACTGTAATGATCACTGTCTCCATGCGAGATCAGGACATAGTCTAAAGTTCCAATCCCCTGTGATTTCAAAAAAGGTTCTATCCGATATTTCCCTACTTCTTTGACATCACTGCTTCCCCCGTCAATCAGGTAAGTTCCATTTTTCGGTCCTCGAAGCAGAATACCGTCTCCCTGTCCCACATCAATTACCGTCACGAAAAGCTTTCCTCCTGTCCCATGACCGATGGAAAACCAAAACAGAATCATTGGAAACACACACCACACACTCCTTCTAAGAAACCGAAACAATTCTTTTTTGTTACATTTCAACACAAGAATAACACTCCCAAATACGAAAAGATAGTAAGCACTGATCTGCCACCACGCCGGCTGTCCAAACACCATTCTCGCCCCCGGCAATCGTCCTGCGAATCGACTCATCCACTCAAACAGTTCCAAAAATATTCCACACACTTTTACCAAAACCATACCTATCGGCTGACAGATTGGCAAAAACAAGCTGCCGATAAGTCCAAGTCCCAGAACCCACGACATCATCGGTATCACTGCTATATTCAATAAAAGTGAATATAGTGGAAATTCAAAATAAAAGTACAAAAGCACCGGAAACAGCATTAGATTAATGCCTATGCTCGCATACATCCCTTTCACAATCTGATATTTGCACGGGAACAGTTTTTCTATTGCAGGAAGAATGGTTAAGATCCCAAGTATCGCTCCGTATGAGAGTAAAAATCCGGCGTCTGCAAGGTATAATGGCTGCCAAAGAACAGTCACTGCCCCTGCGAAGAATAATCCAGTAGCCATATCATAGACTCTTCCTGTCATATCTGCACCAATGCGAAGTAAAAGCATAATCGCAGCACGTATCACTGACACAGATAAACCGATCATTAAGACATACAGAAAAAGCAGTATACCAGATCCGATCCCGGCAACAAAATAAGGACTTCCGACTTTTCGAAAAATCTGATACACACTCAGTCCAATAAAAGATATATGAAGTCCTGAAATTGCCAAAACATGTCCTATCCCATTTTTCTGATACAGCTCCTTGATCTCTGCATCCATCTCCTTCTTCTCACTCAATAAAATCGCACTTAAAACAGCGCCATTTTTTTCACCCATCGTCTCTGTCAGCTTCTCCTTCCATGCCTGCTTCAGACTGTAAAGAGAATTCATAAGTCGATTAGTCTTTCCACTCACTTCCATAATCTGTTCACCCCAGACCATGCCATAAATATTTTGTTTTGCATAATATTGCCTTTGGTCAAAATTCCCCGGATTGTGTGCCGTTTCAAACACATTGGCTTTCCCACGCAATTTGACCGTTTTCCCAATCGCAATATTTTGAAATGTCTTATCATATACTATTATCTTGGATTCATAAAATGATTCATTTTGACTGTTTATAGAATTGTTTTTTAGATATAAGATCTGCATCTTTGATGTGCTCGTCTTTTGATATACCTGCCCCTGCAAGATGACTTCTTTTTCTTTCTCTTCCTGAAAAATAGAATCGGCAGACAGTCCTCCCGACTGCCCGCCTGTCAGAAGCAGGAGCACGCTTTTTATCAGTAAAAAGACCAGACACACATAACATAATGGTCTTTTTTTCATTCTTCTTTTTTCTCCTCGATTAATTCTGAATTCCATTCCAAGGGACGATCCAATTGGATACTTCCCTTATACGTCACATCACTTGCACCGTTGACCAATATCTGTACACGGCTCGCATTCCCACTTTCGATAATGGAATTTACAGTCGAGTAAATTGCCACCTCCGGCTTCTGATTATAACCTTCCGTCAAAAATGTGGAATCCAGATTCACATAGCAAATGCCATCTTTTACAGATACTCCCAGCAGCTTTGTGTCCTTCGGGATCGTCGCCTGCGCCTTGCTGGATGCCGGCCCCCGCATCAATTGTTCCACAATCAATTTTTCGATAGAGGTATTGCTGCTGTAATGCACGTCATTAATCTTTTCACTCACAAGTTTTGTTCCATCCTCGTTTGAAAAATAAAGATTCAGCGACGTCACTTGATAACTGTTCAAAGAAGATCCTGTATTTTGTACAAAATCATCCGCACTCATCAATCCAATCGGTATACCTTCTCGATCTTTCAGCACGTCATCACCAACATAAAAAGATACAAAATCAATGCCATCAACCTGAACAAGCGTCTGCACAACTGCCGCCCTGCAAAGTACTTCCCTTGACTTTTTCATTTTTTCATATGCTTTATTAAAATGCAATTCCAGACAATTGTCTTTGATCTCGAATGATTCCACCTTGACTTCTTTTGGGAATACCGACTTCATCTCAATCGACTCCGGCGCTTTTTTAAGCTCCTTAAGCATATCTTTCACGACAGTCTCCGCTTTCTCCGAGTTGTTTTCATACTCTTGCTTTTCCAACGCATCATCATCGGTATTCAGATAGTAAATATACATTCCCGCATCTTCCATATGTTTCCCTGACGTACAGCCACTTGCAAGTATCATGCACAGAAACAACACCGCTGCATATATTCTTTTTTTCATGTCATTCCCCTTTTCTCCGCCTGCATTTACACAATATAGTTCAGTGGAACACGCACGGTAAAGGTTGTTCCTGTCCCCTCTTCACTGTATACCTTCACAGCTCCACGGTGCATGACGATCGCATTTCTCGCAATCGCCAATCCAAGCCCTGTTCCGCCAATCTCTCTAGAGTGCGATTTATCCACACGATAAAATCTCTCAAAAATATGTTCAATCGACTCCTCCGGTATTCCAATTCCAGAATCTGCAACCTTCACATAAAAATATTTGTGATCCGCGTTGAGTGACACATGTACCCACCCATCTTCTTTATTGTACTTGATTGCATTCTCCACTAAATTCGATATAGCAAGAGAAAGCTTTACTTCATCGACTTCTGCTGTTACCGGTCGAAAACTTTCAAACACAACTTCTATATTGCGCACTGCCGCAATCGGGCGCACCCGCTTCAATATCCGTTCTACCAACTCGTTAATATTCTCCGGTTTTACATTCAGATCAGAGGCTGTCTTATCCATCTTTACAAGAGAGAGTAAATCGTTGATAATCTTGTTCTCACGCTCAATCTCCTCTGTAATATCTCCCATAAATTCCTGATATAGTTCCACCGGCACATCCTCCTGTGCAAGAAGTGAATCTGCAAGTACTTTCATAGACGTAAGCGGCGTCTTCAATTCATGCGACACATTGGATACAAACTCCTGTCTAGAGTCATCCAATACCTTCAAACGTCCCAACATCTTGTTAAACGCATCAGAAATCTGTTTCGTTTCCGTATAGGCATTCTCTTTCAGATAGTCATTGTCATACCCTTCTGTCACATCCTCAATCGCCTGAGTGATTCTCGCAAACGGTTTGACCATCTTATTAGAAAGAAACGATACTATGACAACCAAAAGTAATACTGTCATCCCTAAAATAATATTGGCATTTGATTCCAGCATCTCCAATGTATCCAAAATACTATCCGCAGAGATGCTAATGAGAACAACTCCGATAATCTCTTTACCGCTTCCCGCCATAATAGGGGACGTCACCTCAATATAACGCTCCTTCGCATCATAATGGTTCGTCGATTTCCCGTCAAAACACTGAACAACATCAGAGGAGATGATCGTCTTTCCTTCTTCTGTTCCGAAAGTGTCCTTCACAATGCGATATTCTGAGTCAATCACCATCACTCGCCCATTATAAATATTCGACAACTGCAAAATCTCTGAGTTGATTGCCTCTGAAGCAGTTCCTTCCAAGTAATTAGAACTGCTCAACTGATTACACAGAATCGTTCCCTGATTCTGTACTTCAGCACTTTTTAGTGAAACCGCATTCTCCTCATACTGCTTCAAAAGCGTCTCTTTCAATACGATACACGGAAGTATACTGGTAATCATAATGAGCAGAACAAGTCTGGAACGCAGACTTTTAATAAGTTTACTTTTAATCTGCCATTTAACCCCTAAAATAGTAACCAACTCCCCACTTCGTATATACATATTTCGGATCACTTGGATGTTTCTCTATTTTTTCTCTCAAACGTCTGATATGTACATCTACCGTTCTTGCGTCTCCCGGGTACTCATATCCCCATACCAGATTCAACAGCTTTTCTCTGCTGTATACTTTATCCGGATTCTTTGCGAGCAGTTCCAAAAGATCAAATTCTTTCGCTGTCAGATTGATCTCTCGCTCCTGAATAAACACTCTTCTGCTCTCACAGTCGATCTTCATATCATGTTTGACCAAAACATTACTTTCTACCGTTTTTTCTTCTTTTCTTCCGGTTCTTCTCATAATGGCTTTGATTCTTGCTTTCACTTCCAAAATGTTAAATGGTTTTGTAATATAATCATCCGCACCATATTCCAGCCCCAAAATCTTATCCATGTCATCTCCTTTTGCAGTCAGCATGACAATCGGCACATCAGAAAAATCACGAATCTGCTGGCATACTGCAAATCCATCCATCTTTGGCAGCATGACATCTAAAAGGAGCAGATCATATTCGTTATTCTTCGCAAGTTCCAATGCCTCCTCCCCATCATAGGCACAGTCCACTTCCATACCGTCCTGCATCAGGCTGAAACGAATCCCTTTTACAATTAATTTTTCATCATCTACAACTAATACCCTTTTTCCCATTGTTTATCTCCCTCTATATTTAAACTGTAATAAGATCTTTTATTTTCTGAAAGACACCGTCTTTAATTCCTTCAATCTGCTTAATATCCTCTATGGATTGGAATTTCCCATGTTCTTCCCGATATTTTATAATACTGTCCGCTTTGGATTCGCCAATCCCGGCAAGTGTCATCAATTCTTCTTTTGTGGCGGTATTCAGATTGACTTTCCCACCCGCATCACCTGCTTCGCCCTCTTCTTTTAATGAATGATCCACTTCGCCCGCTGCCGGCACATAAATCTGTTCTTCATCCTGCAAAAGCGCGGCTTGATTAATCTCAGATATATCCGCATTCTCTGCAAATCCTCCTGCTTTTTGTATCGCCTCATACACTCTGCTGTCTTGTTGTAACTCATATACACCTGCCTGCATAACAGCTCCGCAGACATAGACATATATGCTCTTTTTCTCTTTTGTCTCTTCTTTTTTGGATGTCTCTGACTTCTCAGATCCAATCTCTTCCAATTCTTGTATCGGCTGTTCCTTCTTCTGACACCCACAGCAGCCCAACATAAAAATGATCCATATAATACTTGTTTTTATAATCTTTTGCATAAACCCTCCATAGTATAAACTACTACAGACACCCCTCTATGCTTAGACATTCTTATTGTAACGAATTTCTTTTTAAATTACAACAAATTTTTACAGTCTTGTTACATTTCCATGAAATCTTTTAACGCTCCCATTGAAAGATAGCCACACCGATCAAAGCAAGCGCCATACCACCGATTTTTCTCCAGTCAACCGGCTGTTTATCGACACCGAACAGACCCAGCAATTCAATGACATATGCGATGATAAGCTGCGAAATCACGATCAAAAGAGCCGCCTTTGCAGGTCCTAACTGCTCCATACTCTTGATAACCGTCCATGTAATCCCAGCTCCGATCACACCTCCAAGCAACATATATTTCGGCTCTACTTTTGCAATCGTCATGACATCGTCTCTTCCGGCGATGAACCATGCCACAAGACATACCGCAAATGCACTGAGCTGCACCCATCCATTTGACACCCACATTCCTGTCGTCTTCGTCACCTGTGTGTTAAACACCCCCTGTACACTCATCAGCGCACCTGATACTAACGCAATAAAAAACCCAATCATTGAGATCCCTCCTAAAAATTTTTCACTTTTAGTCTGTCCAATGAATCGGGTTTTTATTTATTCTTCTGAATTTTATTCTTCCAACGCTTTTGACAATTTCTCGATCATCTCATCCACATGTTCTTTTGTGATCACTAGCGGTGGTACAAGGCGCAGCACATTACCTCCTGCAGAGATTGTGATAAGCCCATGCTCCATTCCTTTTCGAATCACTTCTGTGACCGGTTTTTCCAAAACAAGCCCCTGCATAAGTCCTTTTCCGCGTCTTTCTTTCACAGCACTGCTTTCTTTCACAAGCTGATCTAACTGTTCTTCCAGATAGACGCTCACTTCCTTTACATGCTCCAGCAGATGTTCCTCTTCAAAAATCTGAAGCACCGTGTCAACCGCCGCACACACAAGCGGATTTCCTCCGTATGTCGTTCCGTGATCTCCCGGGAGCAGCGAAGCCTTTGCGACCTTCTCCGTCATCGCAAATGCCCCTACCGGCACACCGTTTCCAATCGCCTTTGCCATCGTCATAATATCTGGTTTGACTCCGTATCCCTGCCATGCGAACATAGATCCGGTTCTTCCCATACCGCACTGAATCTCATCGAAGATCAGCATAATATCTTTCTCATCACAGATCTGACGCAGACCTTCCAGGAATTCTTTCTTCGCCGGATAAATACCGCCCTCACCCTGAACAACCTCAGTGATAATTGCGCAGGTCTTATCTGTGATCTGAGCCTTTACACTCTCAAGATCATTAAAATCCGCAAACTTCACACCGCCCATCAGTGGCTCAAAGGGCTCTCTGTAATGAGCAGTTCCTGTTACGGAAAGTGCTCCGATACTTCTTCCATGGAAGGAATGGTTCATGGCAATGATCTCATGATCTGCATGTCCGTCACGTACATATGCATATTTCTTAGCTGCTTTTAAAGCACCTTCGATTGCTTCTGTACCACTGTTAGTAAAGAATGCCTTGCTCATTTTACTTGCCTTTACCAACTTCGCACCTGCTTCAATGATCGGCTCATTGTAATATAAGTTGGAAATATGCATCAGCTTATCAATCTGATCTTTTAATGCTTCATCATATCCCGGATAATGATATCCCAGAGAATTTACAGCAATACCTGCTGCAAAATCCAGATATTCCTTTCCTTCGGAATCATATAAATAACATCCCTGTCCCTTTTCAAAAACAACAGGAAAACGATTATAAGTGTGAAGAATACTCTCTTCGGATTCCTTCATCTGTTCATTCATGTTCATTGTAATATTTCTCCCCGTCTTCTCTCAGAATCGCAGTACCAATACCTTTGTTTGTAAAGATCTCCAGCAGTAAGCTGTGAGGAATTCTTCCGTCAAGGATATGGACTCTGTTAACGCCTTCTTCAATGGCATCAATACAGTTTTTCAGCTTCGGGATCATACCGCCGCCCACAGTACCATCTGAGATCAGGTTCTCAGCCTCATCTACACGAAGCTCGGAGATCAGTGTATCTTTGTCTTTCGGATCTTTGTAAACGCCCTCGATATCGGTTAAAAATGCAAGTTTTTCAGCTTTTACCGCTTTTGCGATCGCACATGCCGCATCATCGGCATTGATATTATAGCTGTTGTATTCTGCATCCATTCCGACCGGACAGATGATCGGCAGGAAATCTTTTTCTAACAGATCATATAAGATCTGCGGATTTACCTCAGTGATTTCACCAACGTAACCGATATCCTCACCGTTTGAATATTTCTTCTCTACTTTTAAAAGTCCACCATCTTTTCCACTGATACCGACCGCATTTACTCCAAGTTCCTGTACCAGTGTCACAAGTGACTTATTGACTTTGTTCAGCACCATCTCAGCAATCTCCATGGTCGCTTTGTCTGTTTTGCGCAGTCCGTTGACAAATACAGGCTCCATACCGACTTTTCCGACCCACTTGCTGATCTCTTTTCCACCGCCGTGTACAATAATTGGTTTAAATCCAACCAGTTTTAACAGGGTAACATCCTGGATGACATGTTTTTTTAATTCTTCATCTACCATGGCGCTTCCACCATATTTTACCACAATGATCTTACGGTTAAAACGCTGTATGTAAGGGAGCGCTTCAATGAGCACTTCGGCTTTCTGCAAAATTTCTTTCATATTGTTATTTTCTTCCATTGCTTTGGTTCTCCTCTTCCCCTCTATAAAATGTTGATATTGCCGTGCGAAACTCTATCCATATTTTGTTTGCTGTGACCACCTGCCAGATAAAATGAAGGCACGCCTTTTTATGAACGGTAGTCGGCGTTGATTTTTACATAGTCGTAAGTCAGATCGCAGCCCCAGGCGGTAGCTTCTGCATCTCCCATTTTGATGTCGGCGATGGCGGTGACTGCCGGCTCGGATAAGATTTTGGTTGCTTCTTCTTCGCTGTAATCGACGGCGACACCGTCTTTGATGATCTGCATTTTTCCTGCGGCACTCTCAAAGAATAAGTCTACTTTTTCCGGATCAAACTGTGCACCAGAGTAGCCCATGGCACAGAGGATTCTGCCCCAGTTTGCATCATGTCCATAGATAGCTGCCTTGGTAAGGCTTGATGTGATGACGGATTTGCTTAAGATCTTTGCCTGTTCTTTTGTCTCGGCTCCGACTACTTTCACTTCAAACAATGCAGTTGCACCTTCTCCGTCTCCTGCCATCTGTTTTGCAAGTGTCTCGTTGACAAAACGGAGTGCTTTTGTAAATGTCTCATAATCCGCATTTTTCTCTGTGATCTTTGTATTTTCTGCCGTTCCGTTTGCCAGCAGAAGACAGGTGTCATTTGTGGATGTATCGCCATCTACAGAGATCATGTTATAGGTATCTTCCACGTCCGCTTTTAATGCTTCTAATAACAACTCCTGTGAAATCGCAGCATCCGTTGTCACAAAACTTAACATGGTACACATATTCGGATGGATCATGCCGGAACCTTTGCACATACCGCCGATCGTGACCGTCTTACCGGAAAGTTCGATCTCAACTGCCACTTCTTTCTCATGCGTATCCGTTGTCATGATCGCAAGTGCAGCTTTATGTCCGCTTTCGATATCGCCATTTAATTGTGGAACCATCGTTTCAACTCCCGCACAGATACGTTCGATTGGAAGCTGCATACCAATGACTCCGGTTGATGCCACAAGTACCTCATCCGTCGGGATATGAAGCAGATTGTTTACTTTTTCTGCGGTTGCTTTACAGTAGCCCATTCCCTCTTCTCCGGTACATGCATTTGCGATACCTGCATTGACAACAACTGCCTGCGCCATTTTGCTGTCATAGACTACATGCTGATCCCATTTTACCGGAGCGGCCTTTACAATATTTGTGGTAAATGTACCTGCCACTGCACACGGAACCTCGCTGTAGATCATTGCCATATCTGTTCTGTCTTTATATTTGATTCCTGCTGCTGTGCTTGCTGCTTTGAATCCTTTTGCTGCGGTAACTCCGCCTTTGATCTGTTTCATCGTTTCCTCCATTCCTGCACTGCTTTCTAATGCAGACAAAGTTTTCTTTTGCATCTCAAGTTTGTGCGTAGCTCAAATCCTACGTGTGAAAATTGTATTTTTACGGATTAAATACCGTCTGGTTTTCTTCATTTGTGACATATTCATAATAATTAACATCCTCACGGAATGTCCATCCCATCCCCTGCCAGAAATGATTTCCAACATCATTTTTTTTGAAGGCGATCAGATTTACTTTATTGACATGTTCACGTTTTAAAGCTGCAAGACAGGCCTCCACCATCTTTTGTCCAATGCCCTGCTTTCTGTAATCTTCGTGAACGCAGACATGATATAAACATCCGCGTCTTCCATCATGACCACACAGAATCGCACCGACGATCCTTCCATTTTCGCACGCCACCATGCTGGTAGTCGGATTACGTCTGATAAAACGTTCCACACCTTCTTTCGAATCGTCAATGCTCCGGATTCCAAACCCGTGGATTCCCATCCACAGCGCATGTACCTCCTCAAAATCCTCCATTGTCATCTCACGGATATTTACCTTGTTCTCTTCCATGTCTTTTATTCCTCTTCTAGCATAACTGTCTCATCCAGTTATTTTTTACCACATAAAATTGTAGTCACAGACTCCAATGTAATCGTCCATCCACTTTATGGGAACATCGGAACCATATTTAAGCCTTCTGCCTCATCAAAACCAAATAACAGGTTCATGTTCTGTACCGCCTGACCTGCTGCACCTTTTACCAGATTATCAAGTGCTCCCATCATCACGATACGGCCGGTTCTCTCATCAATCTTAAAGTTGACATCCACATAGTTGCTGCCCTCTACCCATTTCGTCTCCGGGCAGATATCTTTCTCAAGTACACGGACAAATTTTTCTTTCGCATAATATTTATCATAGACTGCTTTTACTTCTTCATAAGAAGGAAGGCTGCCATCTGCTTTTTTCACCAGTGTCGCATACTCTGTTGCAAGAATACCACGGTTCATCGGAACCAGATGCGGTGTAAAATTAACAACGATCTCTTTTCCTGCCGCATAACCAAGCTGTTCCTCGATCTCCGGTGTATGACGGTGATTTGTCACTCCATATGCTTTCATGTTTTCATTGACTTCACAGAACAGATTTGGCAGTTTCGCGCCACGCCCTGCACCGGAAGTTCCTGATTTTGCATCAATGATCAGCGTATTAGGATCGATCATGCCCTCTTTTACAAGCGGGTACGCTGTCAGAATAGAGCAAGTGGTATAACAGCCCGGATTTGCAATCAATCTTGCTCCTTTTACTTTATCACGGTTGATCTCACAGAGTCCATAAACAGCTTCTTCAATAAACTGCGGAGTCTTGTGCTCGATCTTGTACCATTTCTCATAAACAGATACATCCTTGATTCTGAAATCAGCACTCAAATCTATGATCTTTACCTTATTTAATATATCTTCTGTCAGCACCCCTGCTAAAAATCCCTGCGGAGTTGCTGTAAAGATCACATCCACTTCATCAGCTAATGCTTCCATATTATCATCCATACACTTCGCATCTACCAGCTTAAAAAAGTTCTGATAAACATCTGCATATTTCTGATCAATATAGCTTCTTGAACCATACCATGCCACTTCTACTTCTTTATGTCCAAGGAGCAGTCTTGCAAGTTCATTTCCTGCATAACCAGTCGCTCCGATAATTCCTGCTTTGATCATTTTTCTCTCCTCCTGAAATCGGAATGTTCTCTCATAAGATGCAACAATTATACATCGTTTATGCATAATATGCAATACATATTTTTTGGGATTTTACATTCTTTTTTCTTGAATTCATGTATTTTTATGGGTTTGTTCCTATTTAAAAGTGCATTTTTATGCAAAAAAATCTTTTACTTTTTTGCATATTGGTATTGCATATTTATAAAATTTGTTGTATATTATCTTTTGTCGAAACACGACACAGTATGAAGATTCAATACTTTATCAAATCAGCGTATTAATCTTTACCTTTTATAATATCAAATATTCATGTATCTGCCAAGTGGCAGAAAATCATTTTCAGGAGGATTACATTATGAAAGAAAAAGTTGTACTTGCTTATTCAGGCGGTCTTGATACCACAGCACT
>OGXH01002196.1_pt1 | contig 13773 bp, 7 predicted proteins | sample 1576241 | NCBI WGS metagenome assembly OGXH01 (sample SAMEA3541529, study PRJEB24748) | human gut metagenome | biome: human gut; feature: human-associated habitat; material: faeces | place: China | collected 2012
GGACCGGCTGCGCAGAAGATACCTACAGCGCGTCCTTCAAAAGAGAATGAAAGACTGGCTCCGGCACGATCAGCCACCAACATGGGAACATGTACGAAACCTTTACGGGTATTCCCTTTCACTGTAGGCGTCCAGTCATCCACCACTTTCCAACCATTCAGTTGCTTGGCAGAACGGATATCCGCAAATACACCTTTATCATAAGAATAGGAATCTATCGGTTTTTCCGGCACCTCATGTGCCCGGACGGTTTTCTTTACCACGTCGCCACTCCATTCAAGGTCGAAGAGACGGTTAATAGCGGCAGCATAATATGTATGACCATTCCAAGCAGGATGTGTGCCACCAAATTCTTTCCAATCAAACTCACCATCGCGCATACGCTGCGCCACTTCTTCCGCCAGATTGATAGAGGAAACATAATAATGATTGGCTACACTTTCATGATTCATAATAACCTGGGGTTGTATACCCTTGTCCAACAAAGGTATGAATGGATCGTAAATAAAGTGAAGCATGACAATATCCATTTCTGGACTGACAGTACGGGCATGACGAATAATACCCTCCATACCGCGCGTCTGCCGGATATAATCGAATCCGTTTGTATCATCATTTACCGCTGCCTCAACAAATAATAGATCAGGCATTCCTTTCTGCAACACATCATTTTCAAAACGGAAAGCATGAGGAGTGCTTCCGGTAGAAGGTATTCCGGAATCAATGAACGTAAATTCAGTTTCCGGGAAACGCTGTTTCAAATCTTCCTGTATCATATTCCGCCAACCACGCATTTCGGTAATGGAACCACCCAGAAAAGCGACACAACCTTTTTTCTCTTTTGCAAACTTCAGATAAGAGTTAGTAAGGCTACCACGTTGATGGATCACTTGTTTCTTCTGATAATCCGGTTGGTTACGGATTATAAAATCAACAACCGGTTCAGCATTATCTAAACTATGGGGATGATGATCGCAACCGGGTTTCAATATGATTTCGACATTACCTCCCAAAGCACGATAACGTTCAGCAGCAATCTTCATGTGCTTTTCATACGGCACAATCTTGTCACTATCACCACAAACGCCCATCACTGGAATACCGGCAGCCGCTAATGGAGCCAGGTTATCAATCGGATTTCCTTTGAAATCTTTGGCATTTTCTTCAGTCAATCCCCATTCTGCAAGGAAGCCTTTCCAGAAATCACGTTCCCAGTTCTCGGAGAAATAGAGCATATCGCATACAGGAGCGTCCACATAGATACAGGCCACTTTATCAGGATTATTTGCCGCCCAGTTAAATGCGAATAATCCGCCACGACTGAAGCCTTCTAACGTCACTTTGGGAGAAAGACGATAATATCTGCGCATGACTTCATAGAAATCAGTGCCCAGGCGTTGCGCACGCGGACTTCCATAAAGATGAGTCAAATCATAATACGCCACATGAAAACCTTTTTCCAACAAAGCCTTATCTACCGAAGGGAAAGCTCCGAAAAATGCAGGACGCCATATCCAGGGACGCCCTTCCGCTACCTTGCGGGGAGCAACAACGATAGCGCGGCGTGTATTACAAATAAAATCATAACGATCGAACCCTTCCCATTGCGACTTCTTACCGGGGAAAGGTTGATCGGTAACAATTGCAGGCGCCTCATTACCGGTCAGTGTACGATAAAGTTCACCGGCAATCAATGCAGCTCCTTGTTCATTGGGGTGGATACCATCCGTATAGTAATCAGGATATGGCTTCAGCAGTGCATAAAGATCCACAACGGGCAGATGACGTTTCTTCGCTACACTGCGTATTACAGGAATAATACCGTTTGTAATTACGCTATCGTTAATACCAAAATTCCGTTTTACGGCAGGAACAGGCAGACAAAGATATATCTTAGCGATTGGAAAGCTGCTCATATTCCGCAGCAACAGCACTGTTTGCGGTCCTGAAGAATATCCAGCATTTCCGTCAAATCCTTCTTAAAATCTTTTCCATAACGCCAATTCCAGGGTTTACTGTCATTCGTTCCCAATTTAATGGTAACGATATCCGGCTGAAATGCCAAAAGATCACGAAACTTCTGTTCGTGCATATAAGGATGATCTCCCTTATTCAACAATACACGGGCACTAATTCCGAAATTGCGGACATCGTACCCTTCACCCAAAAGCTGGGAAAGTAACCCCGGATAACTGTTCTGAAACTGATTTTTAATTCCTGAGCCATAAGTGATACTGTTTCCAACACAGGCAATCTTTACAGGTTTCTTTTCTTGTGCCACTGCCCACAGACTGAACAAGCACAAAAAAAGTAAAAGAGTGTTTTTCTTTTTCATAATATCTATATTAAATATACTCCATAGCATTTTTGACCGACACAAAGATACATTTTATTTTAAAACCAAAGTCTAATGATTAGTCACTTAAAGGTTATCAACACTCTCGTATACGTATTTAGTTTGGATAAAATCTCCATCCTCGCTCCATAAATAGATAATATCTTCAAAGAAAGTCCCAGCCCAATACCATGACCTGAATATTCCCTTGTATTGGTTGCACGATAGAATGCCTGGAAAATAAGCTGTATTTCATCTTCAGGAATGCCAATACCTTTGTCTTCTATTTCCAAAATAGTGCTCCCTTCCTTAGGATACAGCCGCACGGCTACAGGTTGTTCACCGGAATATTTACAGGCATTGTTCAGTATATTACGGATTGCTATTTTCAGCAAATGCAGATTAGCCCTTACCACTGGCAGGCTCTCTTTCTGAAATGTATTACTGAACTGCATCCGCTCATTCTCGGCACACAGTATGATCAGAAGTTCTGCCAGGTCCACATCTTCCATATTATTCTTCAGAAGTTCTTCATCCTGATGCGAAAGGAAAAGGAGGGATTTTATCAACAAGCTGATTCTTTTGCTTTCATCCGAAATACGGTTCAAAGCCTTGATATATTCTTGTGGCGAACGTTCTTTCAGCAAGCTGATTTCACACTCTCCCTGAATGGCCGTCAGCGGATTATTAAGTTCATGGGAAGCACTGCTTACGAAAGATTTTTCGGACTTGAAAGCCGCGTCTATGCGGTCGAGCATACCATTGATAGAAGTGATCAGATCGTCCAGTTCGTCATGGTTACCGGCTGTCTTAATCCTGATATTCAGATTATTCCCCCGGATGCGCCGCAGCTCTTTCAAAATACGCTTCACCGGTGCCAACATTCGATTGGCATAAAACCTTCCAATGAAATAAACCGATATGGAACTGAAAATGAACAAAAGAAGTATCAGGATAAGCACATGATTCTGTATCTCCGTTCCATAGTTGTTCCGGGCAAGTATCAGAACTATAAAATTACCTTCATTATCCGGGTAATACAATGCCGCACCCACCTCTTTTTTATAACGGAATGAAACCGGCTCTTCCATGAATAGTCGCTTCTGCTGCTCTTTGTTCAGATACTTATCAAGTGTATCTTTCACAGTCTCCATGCTATCGGTATTCAGTAAAATTTCCTTAGCCTGGGGAAGAAGCCCTTCGTATTCCTGACGGATAATTTCATAACTACTCTCGTCTACTTCATCCTTTTCCCAATGTTTCTGGGCAGTAAGATAGGCTTTATCTGCCAGGTAAGAATCGTACAGCCTATTGATATAGTTATAAATGAAAAAATAGAAAACAACCATGATACAGGTAAGCATACATATTGTGATACCCGTATAGAACAACGCTATTTTACTTCCTATCTTCACTACGATTCTCCGTTTAATGAGATTCCATAATATAGCCCAAACCTACCACCGTATGGATAAGTTTGTTTTCATAATCTTTATCAATCTTAGTACGCAGGTAGTTCACATACACATCTACTACATTGGTATTCGTATCAAAATTCTTATCCCATACATGTTTCAGGAGATTCACCCGAGAGAGCACAACACCCTGGTTATTCATGAAGTGCTCTAAAAGTCGGTATTCTTTTACCGTCAGTTCCATTTCATGGTCACCACGACGGGCACGCCTGGTATTGCAATCGAGGATAAGGTCACCACAAACAAGCTCCGAAGTTCTTTTCTCCTTGCTCCTGCGCAACAAAGCGGTGATACGCGCTTCCAACTCCTGAAAGCTGAAAGGCTTCACCAAATAATCATCGGCACCTGCGTAGAGTCCTTTTACAATATCATCTGTTGTACCCAAGGCCGTAAGCATAATGACGGGGGAATCGTATCCATAGAGTTGGCGGTACTGCCTGCATAGGTCCAGTCCGTTCATCTTGGGCATGATTATATCCAGAACAAGTAAGTCAAAAGGTTCGTCCTGAGCCAGCTGCCAACCATCCGCACCATTATAAGCTACAGAAACCGTATGCCCGAATTCCTGCAATCCCCGTTCTATGAAAGAGGCTATATTGACTTCATCTTCTACCAACAGTATCTTTGCCATAGTTTTTAAAACTTAAAGAAAGCACAAATATACGTTTTATAGTTTTTTCTGCTTCAATCTACCGTCTTTATCATATAACATTTTACCATAAACGATCTCGACAATCAACGGGAAAACAAACAAAGCGAAGAAAGTAGCCCCGATCAGACCTCCGATAATAACAATGGCCAGCGGTCGCTGCGATTCGGAACCGATTCCATGACTCAGCGCCGCAGGCATCAGGCCGATAGCCGCCATTGCAGCCGTCATCAGCACGGGCCGAACCCTGGAACGCACACTGGTTTTTACAGCATCGGGCAACGCCAACCTCGCCTGCAGATTGTGTTTGATATCGGATATCATAATCACTCCATTTTGGATACAGATACCAAAAAGAGCAATGAACCCGATACCGGCAGAGATCGAAAAATTAAAGCGGGTTATGAGCAAGGCAGCAATACCACCCACAGCGGCAAAAGGTACATTCAGCAATACCAAACCTGCATCCCGTGCATTGGAAAACAGGATGAAAAGAATAATAAAGATGATGATAATGCTGACAGGAACCACCTGCGCCAAACGTTGAGTAGCACGTTGCTGGTTTTCAAAATCTCCAGTCCACTTCAAAGTATATCCTTCGGGCAAATGCACTGCGGCATTCACTTTCTTCTGAGCCTCAGCAACGGCAGTTCCCATATCTCTACCCCGGACCGAGAATTTCACGGCACAGAAACGGGCATGATTATCACGGAAGATAAGTAAGGGGCCGGTGATAGTCTTTATCTCCGACAGTTCCTTAATCGGCACCATCGTACCATCCATAGCGGGTACCAGTATTTTTCCTATCTCATCTTCGTTGCATCTGAATTCCTCTTTATAACGCACCATGATATTGAACTTCTTCTCATCTTCGTAAAGCAAGGAAGCCGACTTACCTCCAATCGCCATTTCGATAATGGACTGTACATCTTCCTTAGCCACTCCATAGCGTGCGAGCTTATTCTCATCCAGTTCTATGCGCAATTCCGGCTGTCCGATATTTCGTATTACCCCCAAATCTTCGATGCCATCCACGGTTCCCAATATTTTATAAATCTCTACGGCTTTGTTCTCGGACTCATACAGATCTTTACCGAAGACTTTCACAGCTATAGAACCCTTTACACCGGAAGCCGCTTCTTCCACATTATCCGTAATCGGCTGGGAGAAGTTAAAGTCTATACCCGGGTAAATCTCCAGTTCATGCTGCATTTTGTCAATCAATTCCAGTTTGGTAAAGCCGCTTTCCCAGTCCTTTTCCGGATAAATATCTACGTGAAACTCGATATTATAAAATCCGGTGGCATCGGTTCCGTCATTGGGGCGTCCGGTCTGAGACATCACCTGTTTCACTTCAGGAAAGCTTCTCAGCTTCGCCCGCATCTTGTTTGCCAGATTGACGGACTCATCCAGAGCTATACTTTGCGGTAAAGTGGCACGGATATAGATAGAGCCTTCATTCAACTGGGGAAGAAATTCCGTTCCGAGGAAAGAAAACGCATACAGTCCCACCACTGCCACAAACGTAGCAATCGTAATCGTCACCTTGCGATAAGCATAGCAGACATCAAACAAGGCGGATGATTTCTCATTAACAAAGCGGAGGAACCTGTTATTCTTTTCGCGTACATTCTTCTTTAGCAGCATGGCCGAAAGTACGGGTACCAGGGTCAAGGTGAACACCAATGCCCCCAACAAGGCAAAACCCAGCGTAAAAGCAAGCGGTGAAAACATCTTCCCCTCTACTTTCTGGAAAGAGAAAATAGGAATCAGCGCGGTGATAATAATCAGTTTGGAAAAAAAGACCGCTTTCGCCTTATCTTTGGCAGCATTACGGATCAATCCCATCTTTGACATGACATTGAATGCCGGCATTCCCACTTCACGCGCTTTCTTGTCAAGAACTACAAAGATACCCTCGACCATCACCACCGCACCGTCTATAATAATACCGAAATCAATGGCTCCCATGGACAACAAATTGGCGGACATACCCATTATACGCAGGCAAATGAAAGCAAATAATAATGCTAATGGAATGACCACTGCCACCACCACGGTAGTCCGCCAATCCGCCATAAATATCAACACAATGAAAGTCACAAACAGGATGCCTTCTATCAGGTTGCGTGTCACTGTGCTCACAGCCAGATCTACCAAGTTCTCACGATCATAGAAAGGTACGATCTGTACATCCGATGGCAGCACTTCTTTATTGATATAGGCTATTTTTTCTTTCAGGGCTTTAATCACTTCACCGGGATTCTCCCCCTTACGCATCACGACAATGCCTTGCACGACATCATCTTCATCCATTCGGCCTACTTGTCCGAGGCGGGGTAAACAGGACTCGTGCACATCTGCCAGGTGTTTCACCAGAATAGGAGTACCTTTCACATTTTTCACAACGATATTTCCAATTTCCTCCACATCGTTAATCAGTCCGATACCCCGGACAACATAGGCTTGGGAGCTTTTTGTGATCACATCACCACCGACATTGATATTACTTTTCTCTATGGCTTCAAACAACTCCAGAGAGGAAATATCGTAATTCCTCAATTGGTTGGGATTCACACTGACCTCAAAGGTTTTCACCTCTCCACCGAAACTTACAATATCGGCCACACCGGATACGGAACGTAAATTCCGCTCAATCACCCAGTCCTGAATGGTCTTCAGTTCACGAACCGATTTCTTCTCACTTCCCAACGTATAGCGGAAGATTTCTCCCGTAGGACCATACAAAGGCTGTACTTCCGGAGTAACGCCTTCCGGCAAATCAGCATCATTCAATAGATTATAGACCTGTTGACGGGCTGTAAAATCGTCTACATGATCTTCAAACATTACATTCACCACCGATAGTCCGAACAAGGTGGTAGAGCGTATGTCCGTCTTCTTTTGTACGGAGTTCATTGCTATTTCAATAGGGATGGTAATGAACTTCTCCATCTCCTCGGCACTCCGCCCGGGCCATTGGGTAATAATAGTTACTTTGGTGTTGGTTACATCCGGAAAGGCATCTATCGGGGTATGCTTGAAAGAGACAATTCCTGCAATAACCGCAAGTACCGTAAAAAAGAATATGAAGAACTTATTCTTCAAAGAGAAAGCTATGATGTTATCTATAAACTTATGCATATCAAGTTCTTTATCTGTTATTCAGCATTCAATGCGTTATATACCAGCAATGTGTTTCTATTCAAGATACGGTCGCCCTCCTGCAAGCCGGATTGTATATAGCATCGGTTCCTTAACTGCTTATACACTTCCACTTCCTTTACTTGCAGCTTGCCGTCTTCGTTTGCCGTCACTACATAATTCTTTCCATTCTCAAAGATCAGGGCATGTAAATCAATGCAGGGCATCGTATCATCCGTTGATTCGCATTGTACATATATATTAGTAAACATGCCGGGTTTCAACAGATAATCTTCATTACGAAGTTTAATTCTCACGCTCATGGTTTTACTTTCTTCATCGAGGATGTGGTAGACCTTATCAATACTCCCTGCAAACTCTCTGCCGGGATAGGCCAATGCCGTGATACGGACAGGAGCACCTTCTTTTACTTTGCGGATATCACTCTCATATACATCGCCCATAATCCAGACATTATCCAGACCGGATACCGTGAATAGTTCTTCACCCTGGTCGGAGCGTATCTGCATATCTTTATTCACATGCTTCTCCACCACAAAGCCCGTTATCGGTGATTTAATCTCATATCTGGATTCATCGGACAGATTATAGATGGAATAGACTTCCTTCAGGCGTCTTTCCTCCGTCACGGCACTCACCAATTCCTGACGGGCCTGCAATGTGTCGCGGGCCGAAGCCATGCCGGCATTGTACATATCTTGCGCAACATCCCAGTTACGGCGGGTTACGGCCACTTGTTGTTCCGCATCCTTCAGCTGTTTCTCATATTCCGCCACTTCACCACTCTTTACCACAGCAAGCACTTCCCCTTTATGTACGTAGTCTCCCACCTCGGCATTCACAGCAATCACCCGTCCACCGAACATTGGAAAAACCTGTACCACTTGCTCCTGATTAAACGTCACACGACCGTTCAGTGTCAACTCGTCGATTAAAATACGTGTATGTACGGTATCTATACTGACAACTTGCATCAAACTATCTGTCAGACACATCTCCGGAGATACTGAAGTTTCATTATTATCTTTTGTCGAGCAACTGCTCAAGAATAGTACTGCACCTATAAAAATCTGTAAAATCCTGCTCATATCCATTGCTTAGTAATTAAATATATTTCGTCCTACTACCGTATTCAAGTTCTCCATGGCCAGAAAAACATCTTTCCGGGTCTCATACAATTGTAAACTCGTTTCCTTATAACTCTCGTAATAATCGACAAATTCCAGCATACTGATATTACGCTTACGGAAATTCTCGTTCACCCCTTCAAGCAGCCGGTTGAAGTTCTTTTCCAAGTCATCGTCTGCTGATTGATAAAGTTCCATAGCCTTTTCCAGACGGGAATACGCCACATACAGTTCCGAGTTTGCCTTGTTCTCTGTGTATTCTTTCTCTTTCAGGCTCTTTTCTATTTCCAGTTTGGCTGACTTGATATTACCCTGATTCCGATTGAAAATAGGAATGGAGAAGCTAAGACCTACTGCAAAATAATTGTTGATGAAGTTTCCTGCACGGCCGTAAATCCCCTGAATAGCAAACTCCGGAGCAGACAATGAACGCTGTAACTTCAAATTTGCTTTGGAAGCCTCAAGTATAGAGAAGGCCAACCGTTGGTCGGGGCGGGAAGGTAACAAGGAATCCAGATCAGCAAGTGACAGACTAGACAGATCCAACCGGCTCAGCATCGTTTCATCCAGAAGTATTTCTATCTCCTGAGCGACCGGCAAGTTTAATAACATCTTCAGATTCCCCCTCTTCGATACCAATTCATTTACTGCATCATTCTTCTCCTTTTTCAGTGATAACAGTAATGCCTGCATACGGGATAATTCCAACAATGAAATATTCCCTTTCTCTGCCATATTCTTGTAGAATAGCAGCAGTTCCTCTAAAGAAGTGATCTCTTTATCATAAATCTGCACGGACTTGGTCAGGAAATACATTTCGACACAGGTTTCCTTCAACTCACTGTTTAAGGTGCGTGCTACTTCCTCAAATTGCAATAAAGCGGATTGGTGATTAATCTTTTCCAGACGTATTCGTTTGTTGCGTTGTCCGGCCAGATTGATGGCTTGTTCTATCTGCACTCCGGACTCTCCTTCTTTTCCCAAATCAAAATACTTACCGTTCAGACGGTTATAAATATTCTGCTCCAATGTGATAATGGGGTTATCAAATAATTTGGCCTGCACCACTTGTGCCTGTGCCATGTCTACATTGTAATATTCGGCAACCAGTAAAAGATTGTGGGTACGGAAAAGTTCCTCCGCCTCCTTCATCGTCAACTTTAACGGATTCGATTGCGCCCACAGGCTGCATGAGAAAATAAGAAAAAGAGTAAATGTAATCTGCCTCATCATTGTTTTATCAATTTTGAGGCAAAAGTACAACTCCTTAAAAATTAAGGCTTCCGGAACGGATTATAATAAACTTATACGAGATTAGAAAATGATTAGAAATCACTTATGGAAGGATAGAACGGTGTGCACCCATCTTTTCATAAGGCAGCGTAAACCAGAAAGTAGAACCTTTCCCCAACTCAGACAGCACTCCGATCTCGCCTTTGAGTTCCTTCACGATATTCTGTGAAATAGCCAGTCCAAGTCCGGTTCCTTGTTTGAAGGAATCGAGCTTTACAAAACGGTTGAATATATCCGCCACTTTTTCAGGAGGGATACCGGTACCGGTATCTGTCACAAAGAAACGTATATAACCATCTTTGGGTTCTTCATACCCAAACGTGATACTCCCTGTATTTGTAAACTTCATGGCATTGCTGATGAAATTATTCAGTACCTGAGTAATTCTACGCTGGTCAGTATATAAAAGAAGATCCGGCATAGGCATCACTGCACATATAGCGACATTCGCATTCGGTTGTCTCATTCTGGCAGCCTGCTCTATTTCAGATAACATCTTATTTACGTCTATATTTGCATAGACATATTCCAGTGTACCGGCTTCTATCTTTGATAAATCCAGGATGTCATTGATCAGTTGCAATAATATATCATTGTTCTTACTAATGATACTGAGGTATTCTATCCGTTCTTCTTCCGATACATCTTCAGCCAGTATACTCGAGAAACCAACTATTGCATTGAGCGGAGTACGTATTTCATGGCTCATATTAGCCAGGAAAGCTGATTTTATACGATTGGACTCTTCAGCCTCTTCCTTAGCCAGGCGCAGTTTGCGTTCCAAAATTTTCTGGTCTGTAATATCCCAGGCTGTATAGAGAATCCACTTACGTCCGTCGGAAAATGAAACAATATTATTATTCTGGAAAGTAAACCGTTCCTCGTTCTTATTCGTAAAGAAACGCCTGGTACCAAATTGGGCAATTCCCGTTCTTACCAATTCTTCATCTTCTTTCCTGATCATCGTTGCAGCCTCAGGCATTATATCGAAATCAGTTCTTCCAATCGCCTCCTTAGCCGGATATTCAAAGAGCTCTTCAGCCTTTTTATTTATAAAAGTATAACGCATATCATTATCGATATCTTTCACCTTGGCTGCAATAGGAAGGTTATCGAGAATATTTTCAAGCAAATGCAGATGCTCTTGCCACTCCGTTTCTCTCACTTTTTTGATACGCTTGTGCATAAAGTAAAATAGCAGAAGTACAATAGCAGTACCCAATACAATTACAACATAAATAATATTCTTCTGGATAAAACTGGGCGGAACATCACAATAAACCGCATTTTTAGGAAAGTTATCTAATGGAACTCCCTTGTCAAGCAATGTCTGGTAATTAAGATAGGTATTGGGCGTACCGGCAACAACCGTTTTCGCCCCGTATGTACCATCCTTTTTCAGTGCACCTCTAATTTCACCGATAACGGTACTTTCCACATCGGAACTGCCTATATAATGCCCACCGGCAAATAAAGCATGAACCCTTGTGAACTGGTCAGACAACGAGAATACCGGCTTTTTAACTATACCGGAAATATAAGAATGCATTCTCTCATCAGGATAATATTTCTCAGACAGATTCTGACTGGCTACATTCACCCATGAACAGTAGATAATACCTGTCTCTTTACCACACTCACTAATAATGCGGAGCATTGTTTCTGTATTTGTCTGAGGATAAGTAATAAATTCCATATCCAAATCAGAAAAGTACTGCTGATGTATGTCTTCTGCTTTTTTCCGAATTAGAGAACAGATAAATCTGTCATCCGATAACAAGACAACCTTTTTCATTTCAGGAGTAATCTCCTTCATCAATTCTATGGTTTCTTTAATGCAGACAGGAATATTTATGGCAGTCACATTATACCGTTCCAGCATTTCCGGTGTAGCGATAATCTGGTCTTCAGGTATATATTCACCATTATAATACTTATTTATATCAGCCGACGTATGCGGCATCGAGTGGCAAATAATTGTAGGTACCCCTTTCCAGATAGTATCAAAAAGCGGTTTGCAAACGTACCATCCCGGATCGCCTACAAATATGACGGCTTGGGGAGGAACAGAATATTTATCCTTTAGATAATCAACCTTCTGATTTATTTCCTGTTGATTATTGAAATGCCATGTTGTGAGAGTCTCCGAATATACCTTCACCGAATTTTCTTCATTGAATGCCTTTTCTACAGTTTCAAGCAGATCATAAGCCCATTTCTCACGAAAAGTGGAAGAACTGATAAGAACAATATACTCTTGATCTTTCGTATCAGCCATCGCCTTGGGCGCCAGAAATAAACAAGCGAAAATAGCAACCGCAAGTATTCGAAATGTCAAAGGGAGATACAGAAGTGTATTCTGATTTGGCATATTGGGTAAATATTAAAATATAAAATGGCAAAAGCTTCTCAACTATCCTTTGCAAAGTTAGGAAAAAATAAATGCCTAAGAAATATCCAATGACAAATTTGCATATTACGTTCATCTTTTTGCTATTTATATCCGCATTAAACATAAGTTGTGATATAAAATAGGGTATGATGTTGATGAAATAGAAAAAATGTCGCATTTATAACTTGAACTCAGTCTTCAATAAAAAGTTGATAGTATCTACTCTCACTACCCTCACTTTACAGACAAATCATTAATAATAAAAACATTAAGTGTGAGTGAGAGTAACTTTTAAGAGTGAGAGTAAAGATGTTACTCTCACTATGTCTCGTCCTGGTTTTGGTTGACTAATTTTATAATTAAGATTACAGCAGTTACTTACCCCAGTATATGGTATTCATTTGTATTACATCAAGAGTATTCTTATCCAGAACTAGGAGAAATCTCATTCACCCTTAGGAATAACTGGGTGTCAACCTTGGTTAACAGGCCTATCAACCTTAGTTAACGAGTCGATTAACCTTGGTCGACAGGCTTGTTAACCAAGGTCAACGCCTAATAATGCTTACTGTGGAGGTACAAAACGGAGGATGAGTATCCCTCATTTGGCTATTCTGTCGACAAAACCTTCCCTTTCGTAGATTTTATTTTCAGCTCTTCTTTCTCTCCCTTACATTTGCATCGTAATAAAAAACTGACGCAAAATGAAAAGTACCGGAAGATTATGGTTATTAGCTGTATGTCTGTTGTGTGGGCTGGTTTGTACACAAGCACAGGAGCAGGAGAAGAAACAATTGCCCCGTGAAGTTCCTTCACCGGAGAAAGCTGCCCGGAAAATGACGGACCGGATGAAAGAAGAACTGCAACTGACAGACAAGCAGTACGATAAACTATATAAACTGAACCTGAAAGAACAACAAGAACATTTTGCGACTATGACTGAAAGAGGAAATGGTCAGCGTCCTTTGATGGGAAGTCGTCCCGGAAGGGGCGGTGGTCGTCCGCTGATGGAAGGTGGAATGGGACCCGGTATGGGAGGCGGTCGTCCGCCTATGGGAGCTCCGGGTGAACGTCCTGCAATGGAAAAGGACAATGTGGAGAAGATGCAAAAAGCTGCTGCCAAGAAGGAAAAGAAGATCAGGAAAATCCTGACGACAGAGCAATACGCCAAATGGCAGGAAATGCGTCAGCCACAAGAACCACCTCATCCACAGGATCATCCTCACAAACCAAATCTGTAGAGACTCTCTCTAAATAGCGTTTTTTCATGTATTATTGACTGTGAGGTTGTGTCAAAATGCTGGCACAACCTTTTTTTATGCGCAAAGCCCAGACTT
>OGXH01002209.1_pt1 | contig 13720 bp, 9 predicted proteins | sample 1576241 | NCBI WGS metagenome assembly OGXH01 (sample SAMEA3541529, study PRJEB24748) | human gut metagenome | biome: human gut; feature: human-associated habitat; material: faeces | place: China | collected 2012
TCGACTCCGCTCGTCGGGCGGAAGAGTTTATCGGGCGGGAGTTGTACCTCGAGCACGAGGACGACGAAAACGATGAATTCTACCTGGAAGATTTGATCGGATTCCGGGTACGGATCGGTACGTTGAAAGGCGAAATCACGGATTATTACGACAGCGAGGCCAATCCCCTCTTCGAGGTGGAGATCGGCGGCAAACGGATCCTGGTTCCGGCGGTCGAGGAGTTCATCGCAGGCATCGATTTCGAGGGCCGTACGGTGAAGATGGTACTGCCCGAGGGACTGATCGAACTGTAACGAGAATCGGTGGAAAACCGGTGCTTCCGTGACCGGATATTTCCGGCAAAACGCGCCTTTCGGTGCGGTCGAAAAGTAAAATTTGCGCAAAAAGTATGGCACGTGTGGTTATCGGACTCTCCGGCGGCGTCGATTCGTCGGTAGCGGCCTACCTGCTCCAACAGGCCGGGCATGAGGTTATCGGACTCTTCATGATCAACTGGCACGACACTACGGGTACGCTCGAAGGCGACTGCCCCTGGCACGACGACCGGCTCTTCGCCGAACTTGTCGCGCGGCGGCTCGACATTCCGTTCCATACGGTCGATCTCTCGGACCAGTACCGTCGCCGGGTGGTGGACTATATGTTCTCCGAATACGCGAAAGGGCGTACACCCAACCCTGACGTGCTCTGCAACCGCGAAATTAAGTTCGACGTTTTTCTGAAGGAAGCCCTCAAGCTGGGTGCCGATTTCGTGGCTACGGGACACTACTGTCGCAAGGCCGAAGAGACGGCACCCGACGGTCGGACGATCTACAAATTGCTCGCGGGAAGTGATCCTAACAAGGATCAGAGTTATTTTCTCTGCCAACTTTCGCAGGAACAGCTTTCCCGGGCGCTGTTTCCGGTCGGCCACCTGCTCAAACCCGAGGTGCGACGCATCGCCGAGCAAATGAAGCTCGCCACGGCCAAACGCAAGGATTCGCAGGGCATCTGTTTCGTCGGCAAGGTCGATCTGCCGGTCTTTCTTCAACAGAAGCTCGAAGCGAAAACCGGCAATGTCCATGAAATCAAGTCCGACTGGTCCAAATACGGCCAAGCCGTCTCACTCGTCGGCAAAACGGAGGAGGCAGGTATGGGCACGGCGGAGCGAACAGTCGCGGATAAAAGCGCCATTCCTTCCGGTATGAATCCCGCGAATACGGATTCGACGGAATGTCCGAACCCGGCGACAGCTCCGACGGCAACCGCTGCGAAGCGTTCCTCCATGCCGACGGATGCGGAGCTGGCCGCACTTGCTGCTCCTTACCGTTATACCGTGCGCGACGGTAAAAAAATCGGACAGCACAACGGAGCTCACTTTTATACCATCGGCCAACGCAAAGGGTTGGGGATCGGCGGCCGCAAGGAGTCGCTTTTCGTACTGGCAACCGACGTGGAGCAGAACGTGATCTACGTCGGCGAGGGGGACGACCATCCGGGACTTTACCGCCGGGCCTTGCGGATCGCTCCCGGCGAGCTGCACTGGATCGACCCGCTCCGGGAATTGAAAACGGGCGAAAGCCGTCGTTTCGATGTCCGTATCCGTTATCGCCAGCCGCTGCAAGGAGCGGAACTCTTCATCCGTTCGGACGCGGCCTACCTGCTTTTCGACGAACCTCAGCGCGGAATCACGCCGGGACAGTTCGCAGCCTGGTACGATGGCGATGAGCTGGTCGGATCGGGCGTCATCGCCGAATAACCGGACTTCCCCCGATAGCGTCCAAGCGACCGCCGCAGAAGAAGAAGCTCATAAACACGGGCCATTTTACCGAAACCCCGGCAAAACAGGCGACAAACAGTCTTCACAACCCTCCGCTCCACGCTCAAATACAGGCAGCCATCACGTACCGTACCGGCCGATTTCCGACAAGCATTTCCCTCCCAAGCCCCTTTCCACAAGGAGGCAAAAGAAAGGGACAGCCCAGAACACGCCCCCGGCGAACGATGACAAACAGCCTCGGGAAACAAGTCTGAAACCCGAACCCAATATAATCGCCATACTTGTTGCGGCAATCGGAATTATCCCCCCGCTTCCTCGATCGTCCGCGAAAAGGGAACGGGAAGACGGTTCACCGAGCATCGAGCGCCTTCGGGATCGCGGTTTTCTGGTGCTGACCGATCCCTCGCAGCTCGATACCTTGAGCCGGGGACCTGTGATGGGATTCTTTACCGACGGTCACCTGCCGAAAATGTCGGAGGGGCGGGGCGATTATCTGGAGCGGGCGATCCGCAAGGCGCTGGAGATTCTGTCGCGAGAAGCCGGCGAGCGCGACCGGGGCTTTATTCTGATGGTCGAAGGATCCCAGATCGATCTGCGGGCTCACGATAACGATGCCGAAGGCGTCCTGGCGGAGATGCGTGATTTCGACCGGGCGGTTGCCGCTGCGATGGATTTCGCCGACCGGCATCCCGGGACGCTCGTGGTCGTTACGGCCGATCACGAAACGGGCGGTCTTTCGATTCCTTCGGCCGATGTCGATTTCGAGCACGAGGAGGCCGGGATCGAGTACCGTTTCAGCACCGGCGGACATACGGCGGCGATGGTGCCCGTCTATCTGTACGGGACAGGCTCCGAACGGATTAACGGCGTACTGGACAACACGGAGCTGGCCCGTATGTTGAAATGGCTGGTATTGCCGGATAGCGGACGGATTGCGAATGTGCCCGATTGATTCGGATGTACGGGAAGTCCGCAGGACCGGAGAGAAAAAGCGCGGGGTGTTGTGATCGACACCCTGCGCTGTAATTTATGGCATTGCGTTTCGGTTTTTCCGTGCTTCTTCGTTGTCCTTCTCGTCCGTGTCGTCGCCTTCCCAGTCGAACGGCGGGAAATCGCGTCGTTCACCCAGCGAGAAGCGGGTGTAGGTGATCGGCAGCTTCCGTTCGAGGAACATCTGTTCGTAGGCGGTCTTGACCGAGAGTATTTCGTCCGCGAACCCCGAGCCGTAGATGTCGTTGTTGGCCACGTCGCAGGGCAGACCGAACCGTTCGATCACGGCTTGCGTGTAGGCGTAGAGGTGTTGCGAGTCGGTCTTGAGGTTGATTCGTCCGCCGGGAACCTGCATCTGTGCGTACTGGCCCAGGAAGAGGGGTGAGGTGAGCCGTTTCTTGGCCCGGCGCGATTTGAGCTGCGGATCGGGGAAGGTGATCCAGATCTCATCGACCTCTCCTTCGGCGAAGAAGGAGGCGATCATTTCGATGCGGGTACGCAGAAAACCGACGTTGCGCATTTGCCGTTCCGTGGCGGTTTTGGCTCCGCGCCACATGCGGGCACCCTTGATGTCGATACCGATGAAGTTGCGGTTGGGGTCGCGCTCCGCGAGTGCGACGGTGTATTCGCCCTTGCCGCAGCCCAGTTCGAGTACGATCGGACGGTCGTTATGGAAAAAGTCGCTGTGCCAATGTCCTTTGAGCGGATGGTCGCGGCGGAAGGCCTCCTCGAAGGCGGGTTGTACGAAACATTCGAACGTGAGGTTCTCCGCAAAGCGTCTGAGTTTGTCTTTGCCCATCTGTTTTTATTCGCTTTTTTGCTGGTTGATGCCGATGGCTTCCACGCCCCGGACCGGCATCGCCGGGGTGAAAGCCATCCTGTAAATGCCGCTGTCGGGAAAAATTACGTGCCGACGATAGGGAACCGACGCTTCCTCTGCGAGGGCTGCCGGGTGCCTGCGGGGAGGAAGGCCCAGCGTGTAGGATTCCTCGAAAACCAGGGAGTCGGGCGAAATGGTCCGTATCGTCAGCCGCAGCGTGTCGTCCCGAAAGGAGTCGTTGTAACGCACGACGATGTATAGGTCGCGCGGGGTCACGGTATCCGCGTTCGGAATTTCGATTTCGGCACTTTCGCTCCACGTGCCGCCCCCGGTATCGGTTACGACCGTCTGATGCGGCGAAAGGCAGCTCGTAACGAGCATTCCGGCGATCGCTATGATACTCCGCAGGTACATTACGAGTCGTTATTGCTCTTTTTTCGGCGGTTCGGGTTGTGCTGTCTCTCCGTTTCCGCCTTCCCGACGGTTGCCTTCACGACGGTTGCGTCCTCCGCGTCCCCGAGGACGGCGGCGGGCACCGTTCTGTCCCTCTTCGCCCGGAGATTGGGAGTGTGTCGGAGTCGGATCGGTTTCGGAGCCGTTTTGTCCCGGACGGTTTTCGGAACGAGAACGCTCCGAACGACGTTCCCCGCGCTGTTCGCTGCGAGAGCCCTGACCGTTGCCGCGTTCACCGTTCTGTTCGCCGGAGGTGTTCCCGCGTTCGGTGCGCTGTTCGTTTTTCTGGGTGCTCTGTCCGTTGCGCGACCCGTTCCGGTCGCTGTTGCGTGGGTTGCGCGGTTCGCCCTGACCGTTATTCCTTTCTCCGCGCGATTCGCGGCTTTCGCCTTGTCCGTTTCGATTATTCCGTTCACGGCGGTCGCGTTTTTCGCGGCGTTCACTCCGGTTGGCAGCGGGTTCCTGTTTTTCGTCCTTGCGGGATTCCGAAACGGCGGCCGCTTCTGCGGCGCTTCCGCTGCGGGCACCGTTGTTCCGGTTCTCGCGTTCCTCTGCCCGGTCGCTGCGGCGTCGGTTGCGGCCCTTGCGTTTGGAGCCGTTGCCGTCGAAGCGTGTGATGCTGTCCTCCTCCGAGCGATAGGTCGGTTCTTCGAACTTCTCCCGTTGTGGTTGCTCCGCCGACAGCTGATCGACCTTCTTGCCGGCGCGGTTCAGCGCTATGATCTCCTTGACGCGGGCGACGGGAAGCGTCACCACGTTGGTCATCGTATCCTTGCTGCTGCTGAAGGACATGGTACCGGCCAGGATGTCGGTTTTGACCAGGTAATATTCGCCGTCGAGAGCCTGGAGCGGTTCCCGCAGACGGGGGAACTCCTTGCGGGCGTCCACGTAGGTGTCGTATTCGTAGGCGAGGCAGCACTTGAGTTTCGAGCACTGTCCGGCCAGTTTTTGGGGGTTGAGGGAGATCTCCTGCATACGGGCCGAGTTGGTCGTCACACTCGAGAAATTCGAGATCCACGATGCGCAACACAGTTCGCGGCCGCAGGCTCCGATGCCGCCGATGCGTCCCGCTTCCTGGCGGGCGCCGATCTGTTTCATTTCGATGCGGATGTGAAACCGTTCGGCGAAGACCTTGATTAGCTCGCGGAAATCCACGCGCTCGTCGGCGATGTAGTAGAAGATCGCCTTGATCTTGTCGCCTTGGTACTCCACGTCGCCGATTTTCATATTGAGTCCCATTTCGGCGGCGATCTGGCGTGCGGTGATCATCGTTTCGTGCTCCAGAGCGATGGCCTCCTGCCAGCGTTCGATGTCGTAGGGTTTGGCCTTGCGGTAAATCTTCTTGAATTCGCCGTTGTAGGGGTTGAAACCCACGCGGCGCATTTGGCGGGCTACCATGTCGCCCGTCAGGGAGACGATGCCGATGTCGTGTCCCGGCGAAGCTTCCACAGCGACGATGTCGCCCCGTTCCAGCGGCAGATTATTGACGTTTTGGTAGTAGGAGCGCCGGGTGTTCTTGAAGCGCACTTCGAAAATATCGGTCGGCGTGTGTTGCGGGTATTGCTCCAGCCAGGCTGTTTCGTGCAGTTTGTAGCAACCCTCGCAAGGCTTGGCTGCGACCCCTTCGGGGGCGTAGTAGAACGTGCAGCCGCGACCGATTTCGGGCTTGGGCGCTTTCGTATATGGTTTGGTGTTATCCATTGGAGTCATAAATTTCGGTAAAGATAGTGAAATCCGGGAGCAATGCCAAATTTATTCGGCTGAGACTCCGGCATATTCCCGCCGGGCGGATGTGCGTCGCTGCCGGGAAGCGGAGATCCCGGATTATCGGATGCCGGCCTTCCAGCGCCGGATATCGCGGCGGTAGCGGACGATCAGCAGTACGGCGGCCGTCGTAAGACCGACGGTGAAGCCCAGAATCAGCCCCTGTGCGCCCATTCCCAATGTAAAGCCCAACAGGTAACCCACCGGCAGGTTGAAGACGATGTACGAGAGGAAAGCGATCGGCATGATGATCTTCACGTCCTGAATACCCCGCAGAATGCCTACCGAAACGTTCTGGATGCCGTCCGCCAACTGGTAAACGGCGATCAGCAGGATCAGCTTCGAGGCCAGGTCGATCACTTCGGCGTTGGTGGTGAAGAAAGTCGGGATGACGTTGCAGAGCGAGATGAACGTGATGGCGGCGAAGAGGTTCCAGGCGATGACCAGGTGGTAGGAGGCCTTTGCCGCCAGAGTCAGCTCCTTCAAGCTGCGGGCGCCGTAGCAGTGGGAGATGCGGATGGTCGTGGCGGCACCGATCGAAGTCACGATCATGAAGGCGCAGTTGCCCAAGGTCATGGCGATCTGGTTGGCGCTGATGGCCGTTTTGCTCAGCCAGCCCATCATGATACTGGTGCCGACGAAGGCCGAGGCTTCGAGAAACATCTGCAGGGAGATCGGAAGGCCCATACGCAGCAATGTGCGGATCGTTTTGACCGAATAGTTGCGGGGCGAGAATCCCTGAAGATAGGCGCGGTATTTCTGTTTTTTGTAGAAATAGCCGATAATCATGATCGGCATGGCGATGCGCGATCCGAGGGTGCCGAGCCCCGCACCTGTGGCGCCCAGTTCTTCGAATCCGAGGTGGCCGTAGATGAAAATCCAGTTCAAGCCGACGTTCATCAGGTTGCAGAGAATCACCACGACCATTTCGACCCGGGTGTTTCCGACGCCTTCGAGGAATTGCTTGAAGGTGAAGAAGAGCATGATGAACGGCATGCTGTAAGCCAGCAACTTGTAATACGGTATGGCCATATCGACCACTTCGACGGGCTGTCCCATGTGGTACATCAAAGGGATGACGGCCAGTTGGAGCCCGCAGACCAGAAATCCCAACAGAGTATAGAACATCAGGCCGTTTTGCAGGTATTGCGACGATTTGCAACGGTCGCCCTGGGCGTAGAGTTCGCCGATCAGGGGCGTGAGGCCCAGTGCGATGCCGACGCCGGCGATGAAGAGGATGAAGAAGACCGAGCCGCCGAACGAAGTGGCGGCCAGCGGCGTGGGGTCGTCGCCTCCGTAACGGCCGACCATGACGTTGTCGGCGACCTGTACGAGGATCTGCCCCAACTGGGTCATCACGACGGGCAGGGCCAGTTTCAGATTGGCTTTGTATTGTCGTTTGTAGGTTGAAAAACGGTACATATATTTCTTGAATCAGACGACAAAGGTACGAAAATAATCGATTATCCCTCTTTCGCATCCGTTTCGAAGGGGGAACGGAGTCTGATGTCCGGACCTTTCGACCGGGTGTCGGGGCCGATTTTGCAGGCAGATGTCGAAAGCATGCGGGACGGACATATATGGAGCTGTTCCCGGTTTCGATGCAAATGCCTCGTTGCCGGGAGGACTGTTCGGGGTTATTCCGTATGTCGGGCCGGGGTTGTTGTCGGTTCTGGAAAACCGCTTAGTCGAAGGAGTGGGTGAGGCGTGAAAATCCCGGCCGATACTTGCTTCGGCCGGGATTCGAAAACCGTCCGCCACTGGTGCGGATTTATGTTAGGCGACCCGGAGAATCACCTCCTTTTCGCCGTCGGGTTCCACGATCACCCGCTCCCCGCTGTGCAGTTTGCCGTCGATAATCAGTCCCGAGAGAGGTTCCTCGATGCGTTCGAGCAGCGTGCGGCGCAGGGCGCGGACGCCGTATTTGCGCTGGTAGCCGATGGCGGCAAGGGTCCGCTTCGCCTCGTCGGTGATTTCGACCTTGTAGCCGAGTCGGTCGGTACGGGAGAGCAGCCCCTTGAGTTCCAGGTCGATGATCCGCTCCACGTCCGAGAGGTCGAGCGTGCGGAAGATGACGATGTCGTCGATGCGGTTCAGGAACTCCGGTGCGAAGGTTTCTTCCAGCGCCCGGCGGTATTCCGACTGCGGGGCTTTCTGCTGGGTGTCCGATTTCGAACAGGTGCTGTACCCGACCTGCGTGGAGCGTATTGCCGCGGCCCGCGATCCGACGTTGGAGGTGAGAATGATTACCGTATTTCGGAAATCGACCTTGCGCCCCGAACCGTCGGTGAGGTGTCCCTCGTCGAAGATCTGCAACAGGGTGTTGAAGACTTCGGGGTGGGCTTTCTCGATTTCGTCGAACAGGACGACCGAATAGGGATGGCGGCGTACCGCTTCGGTGAGCTGTCCGCCTTCGCCGTAGCCGACATATCCCGGCGGGGAGCCGATCAACCGTGCGACGTTGTGTTTTTCGCTGTATTCGCTCATGTCGATACGGATGAGTCCCTTGTTCTCGTCGAAGAGCCATTTGGAGAGCTCTTTCGCCAGCAGGGTTTTGCCCACGCCCGTCGGTCCGACGAACATGAAGACGCCGATCGGACGCCCTTCGTCCTTGAGTCCCGCCCGGGAGCGTTGGATCGACCGCGAAATCTTTTCGACGGCTTCGCATTGGCCGATGACGCGGGCCGAAAGATAGTCCGCAAGGCCGCGCAGACGTTCGCTTTCGCTGCCCGAGAGCCGTTCGGCTGGGATTCCCGTCATGGAGGTAATAACCTGCTCGATATGCTCGGCCCGGATTTCGGGCGGGCCGGGATCGGACGGAAGAGTCCATACGGCGCCACCGACAGTCGTCGTGTCCGCTGCCGCCGTTTTGCGGGAGCGGTTTTTGGGCGTTTTGGCTCCTGCTGCGGCGCCGACCGGTTCGCGGGATGCGGTTTTTCGGGACGGTTTTTCGGTTTTGCCTTTGTCCTGCAGGTGAATACGTGCCCCGGCTTCGTCCAGCACGTCGATCGCCTTGTCCGGAAAGTTGCGGTCGGTAATGTAGCGCCCGGTCAGGGCGACGCAGGCCCGCAATGCTTCGTCCGAGTAGCGCACTCCGTGGTGCCGTTCGTAATGGGGTGCGATGTTGTGCAGGATTTGCAGGGTTTCCTCTTCCGAAGCGGGTTCGACGAGGATTTTCTGAAAGCGGCGTTCCAGCGCGGGATCGCTCTCGATATCTTCGCGATATTCGTCCAGCGTCGTGGCTCCGATGACCTGCAATTCGCCCCGCGCCAGGGCGGGTTTGAGAATGTTGGCCGTGTCGAGGCTTCCCTGGGTCGAACCTGCGCCCGCGATGGTGTGTATTTCGTCGATGAAGAGGATCGAGTCCTGCTTCCTGCGCAATTCTTCGAGAAGTCGCTGCATCCGTTCTTCGAACTCACCTCTGTATTTGGTCCCGGCCAGGAGCGACGATACGTCGAGCGAATAGAGCCGTTTGCCGCGGATGGTGGCGGGAACTTCGTCCGCTGCCATCCGCAGGGCCAGCCCTTCGACGATGGCGCTCTTGCCCACGCCGGCTTCGCCGATCAGGATCGGGTTGTTCTTCTTGCGGCGCGAGAGGATCTGCACGATGCGTTCCATCTCCCGCTCGCGTCCTACGACGGGATCGATGCGGCCTCTGCGAGCTTCGTACGTAAGGTCGGTGCCGAATTTGTCCAACAAGGCAGGTTCCGCAGGAGGAGTGTCCCGGACAGGTTCGCGCAGGCCGATGAACCGTAGTTCGGGTGTCGGCCGAAAATCGGTATCCGAAGGCGTCTTCTGATTGGCCACCGAGGTCATCTTTTGCAGTTCGGTCGCTATCGCCTGTGCATCGAAATGGTACATGGCCAGCACCTGCGAAGTGATCGTGTGCGGGTCGCTCACGATGTGCAGCAGTGCGTGTGCCGTCGAAACATGGTGCATCGGGGCGAACAATCGTTGTAATTCTCTGGTGTATAAAGGGAAAAATTCTTCGGGATTCTGCCTCGATGAATCGGGTGCCGATACCGACCGAATCTCGCTTTCGATGCGAAGGCATATTTGGTGAATCTCCCAGTCCTTGAGGCGGGAGGTGAGTATCTGATGCGCTAAGGACCCCTCTTCCCGCAGAATCTCAAGGGTGAGAAAATCCTTGAGTGAGTGGGTAATAGCGCGTTTCGAGGTTTCGAATGCCGTACGGGCGATGATGGCCTCGAGCGTTTTTGAGATTTTAGCTTGCATCTTGGATTCCTTTTTTAGTTTTCCGTGTTCGGAAAAGCGAACGCGGTCGCTCTCTCCTCGCTTGTCGAAAATGTACGTTTTGTCCTGTTAAAATTACAGACTTATAACGACGGAATCCCAGATAATATTATGTTAAATAAAAATATTGCATATTGAACGATTTCGCCCCTTTATCAAGCGCCGGGACGAGGCCATTCGCCGATTTCCATGTCGCGGATGTCGGTGCCGTCGATGGTGAAGCGCAGGGCGCTGCGCACCTTGTGGAAACCGTAGCAGCCGGCAGCGCCGGGGTTGAGGTGAAGCAGGTCGTAAACGGGGTCGTAGATGACCTTGAGAATGTGGGAGTGCCCCGCGATGAAGATTTTCGGGCGCAGCGATTGGATCCGCGCTACGGCCTGCGGGGTGTAGTGGCGGGGATAGCCGCCGATGTGGGTCATCAGGACGCTCACCCCTTCGCACTCGAAGGAGAGAAATTCACGGTAGGTGCGTCGCATGATACCTCCGTCGATATTGCCATAGACGGCCCGCAGGGGTTTGAACGCCGCGATCTGGTCGGCGACCTCCGGAGAGCCGATGTCCCCGGCGTGCCAGATTTCGTCCACGTCCTTGAGGAATGTTTTGAGCGTTTGGTCGAACGTGCCGTGGGTGTCGGATATGAGTCCTATGCGTTTCATGCTATTTTGTTGTTCTCTGTATTCTTCGGTAAACTGCCGGCGAAGTTTGTGTTTCATTCGGATTCCTGCCTGCCGAATTTACGCCGCCCGCCCAGCAGGTAGAGCGTGCCGACGACGGCGGCAGCAAAGGCTGCCGTACTGTCCGCAAGAAGAGCGCAGCCCGTCACGGCCATTTCCGCAACGCCCGCGACGGCCCGCAGCAGGAAGAGGGTGGCAATGGTGTAAATACCTGTTTCGAGCAGCGGCAGCCGGCGGATGATCCCGGCGCCCGAAAGTCCGTAGAGGCCGAATACGGCGAAGATGAACGCAATGGCGACGGTCAGCAGATAAGGAATGGCGGCCCCGTAGCGGAGGGCCAGCGTTTCCATGATTCCGTCGATGCGATAGATCGACAGTACGGGATAGAGCCAAGGTAGGCAGGCGAGGTGTCCCGCCGCGACCAGGAAATTCAATATAGCGCCTGTTTTCAACATGTCGGCAGTCTTTATGTTTCCGGGGATAGATTCCGTCCCGGTTTCGGGATTTATGATTCAGGGATTGCCCGCTGTGCTCTTTTGCCGTTTGTCGGTATATTTTGGTCGCTTGTGTCGCTGCCGTTCGCCGGGGTGAAATACGGGATGTCGTCCGATCGTATTTTCGGGGCTGTCCGGCAGTCGGCTTCAGGAATGCCGGAAGGCGTTGTGTCTCCGGCTGTTATTTATATTTGTCCTTCCACAGCTCCCGGATGCATGCGGCGATCTTCGCTTCGGCGGCGTTGCGGGTGTTCGGCTCGTAGAATTTCTTGCCTTTGAGCGTTTCGGGCATGAACTCCAGCCCGGCGAATCCGCCGTAGTCGTGGGCGTATTTATAGCCTTTGCCGTACCCCGCCTGATCCATCAGCTTGGTCGGGGCGTTGCGCAGGCTTTTCAGATCTTCTACGTCAAAGGTCCAATGATAGAAGCCATGAGAAGCAATCTCGTGACCTCCCTCCTGAATGCGCTTTATTATATCAGGAGCATGAAGAGCAAAATTTGCCGTACAGAAAAAGGTCGCTTTTACCTGATTCCGTTCCAAGCAATCCAAAATTCGGGTAGTCCCCTCTACAGAAACTTTAATTTGCTCTTCCATTGATATGTCCACCTGATGTTCTTTGGGCACATCAAATTCCTCAATGTCAAAACTTAATAAAATCATTCCAATATTAGTCTAGTTTACGTTTGTTGCTGTGAGTTGCTGCAAATATGCAGCCACAGCCTATAATGCTTGCATATCGTTTAGTCTTTTATAATAACCGTCTAATTCCAATAATTCTTCATGACGTCCACGCTCTACGATTTCCCCTTCATAGAGCACACAAATCTCATCCGCATTTTTGATAGTAGAAAGACGGTGAGCAATTGCAATCGTGGTACGCGTCTTCATCAATCTCTCCAATGCTTCTTGTACCAAACGTTCCGATTCAGTATCCAGTGCAGAAGTAGCCTCATCCAGAATCAGGATGGGAGGATTCTTCAGAATAGCACGGGCGATGCTGACACGCTGTCTCTGTCCACCGGAAAGTTTGCCGCCACGGTCACCGATATTTGTATTATATCCTTCCGGCTTTTCCATAATAAAATCATGGGCATTGGCAATCTTAGCGGCCTCTATGACTTGTTCCATAGTTGCATTTTCTACGCCAAAAGCAATATTATTGAAAAATGTATCATTAAAAAGAATGGCTTCTTGATTTACATTGCCAATCAAACTGCGCAAATCGGCAATACGTACATCTTTAATACTTGTACCATCGATGGTGATATCTCCTCCTTGCACATCATGATAACGTGGCAATAAATCTACGAGCGTCGATTTTCCTGAGCCTGACTGTCCTACCAAAGCAACTGTCTTTCCCTTTGGCACTGTTAAGTTCACATGTTTCAACACTTCTCTTTTACCATCATAGCTAAAGCTTATATCTTTAAACTCAATCCGATCATTCATTCCAGTCAATGGTTTCGGATTAGGAATTTCTTTAATATTATTTTCAGCCTTCAATATTTTGTCCACGCGTTCCATAGAAGCAAGCCCCTTAGGGATATTATAACCAGCCTTGGCAAAGTCTTTCAACGGATTTATCACGCTATAAAGAATAACCATATAAAATATAAACGTCGGTGCAGTCAATGACGAATTATGCCCTAAAATCAAAGCACCACCAAACCATAATACAGATACAATCAGAATTGTTCCCAAGAACTCACTCATCGGATGAGCCAAAGCTTGTCGCATAGCCACTTTGTTGACTGCATCACGAAGCTCATTACTGCACCTCGTAAAACGATTTATCATTCTGTCCTCTGCAATAAACGCTTTGATAATACGCAAACCACCCAATGTTTCTTCCAACTGAGACATTGTATCACTCCACTTTCCTTGTGCCTCCAGTGATTGACGCTTTAGTTTTCTTCCGACCTTACCCATCAGCCAGCCCATAGCCGGCAATACCAAAACGGTGAAAAGAGTTAACTTCCAGCTGGTAGCAATCAATGTTATAAAATACAATATAATCATGATAGGGCTCTTTATCAACATGTCCAATGAACTGGTAATAGAGTTTTCCACCTCTCCCACATCACCACTCATACGAGCTATAATATCTCCTTTTCTCTCCTCTGAGAAAAAACCCATCGGCAAACGCATTACCTTCGCATATACCATGATACGGATATCCCTGACAACTCCTGTACGCAATGGAATCATCACAGCTGAAGATGCAAAATAACAGGACGTTTTAAATAAAGTCATCAAAGCCAGAAACAGTCCCAGAAAAATCAAAGCAGTAGTAGGACCATTATCCTGAATCATTTGGGAAACATAATAATAGAAATTATTTATCGCAACATCTTTAAAACCGGCAGTTCCCCATTCCATATACTCATATACCTTATTATTCTCTCCTGTTTTAAACAAAATATCCAGAATCGGAATTAACAAAGTAAATGAAAACACATTGAATACAGCTGACAAGATATTCAGCAAAATAGCCCATCCGATATACTTCTTATA
>OGXH01002215.1_pt1 | contig 13709 bp, 10 predicted proteins | sample 1576241 | NCBI WGS metagenome assembly OGXH01 (sample SAMEA3541529, study PRJEB24748) | human gut metagenome | biome: human gut; feature: human-associated habitat; material: faeces | place: China | collected 2012
AGGGGGCCATGGGCATGGACCGTGGCGGCGGCCTGCCGGTGAATCAGCTCATCGACTACTGTTATGCCGGGCGCAGCCGGGAGGAGGTCAAGCGGACGCTGGGCCGCCGCTCCGGGATGCTGTCCTATGTGGGTACCACGGACTTCCGGGAGATCTGCGCTAGGGTGGTGTCCGGAGACGAGCGGTTCACGGCGGCCTACCGGGCGCTGGTGTACCAGCTGGCCAAGGACATCGGCGCCATGGCGGCGGTGCTGCATTTCGAGGTGGATGCCATCGTCTACACCGGTGGCATGGCCTATGAGCAGTTTTTCTGTGACGATATCACCGCCTATGTGGGGCGGCTGGCCCCCGTCCTGCGGTTTCCCGGCGAGGAGGAGATGCAGGCGCTGGCGGAGGGCGCCCTGCGGGTGCTCCACGGTGAGGCACAGGCGGAAACATATTAAATACATCCCGGCATAGTCATGTTGATACCAACCGGAACAGAAAGGTGGAAAATCATATGAAGCATCTCATGAGCGGCAACGAGGCCACGGCCAGAGGCGTGTACGAGGCGGGCATCAAGATATGCTCCGCCTATCCCGGCACCCCCAGCACAGAGATTTTAGAGAACCTGCCCCCCTATCAAAAAGACGTCTACTGCGAGTGGGCGCCCAACGAGAAGGTGGCGGTGGAGGTGGCCTATGGAGCCTCCATTGCCGGGTCCCGCTCCTTCTGCACCATGAAAATGGTGGGCCTGAACGTGGCGGCGGATCCCCTGTTCACCGCCGGCTATATGGGCGTAGGCGGCGGCTTTGTGGTGGTGACGGCGGACGATCCCAGCTGTCACTCCTCCCAGAATGAGCAGGACAACCGCCACTATGCACGGGCGGCCAAGATCGCCATGGTGGAGCCCAGCGACCCGCAGGAGTGCAAGGACTTTGTGGCCTTGGCCTGCCAGCTGTCGGAGGAGTTCGATACCCCGGTGCTGTACCGCACCACCACACGGGTCTGCCACTCCAAGGGGCTGGTGCAGTGGGGGGAGCGCCGGGAGCATACGGCGCCGCCCTACCGGCGCAACGTCCGCAAGTTCGTCTGCACCCCCGCCCACGCTTACGCCAACCACCCGCTGGTGGAGGAGCGGCTGCGGCGGCTGGAGGAGTACGGCTGCACCCGTGCGCTGGAAAACGGTCTGAACAAGCGGGAGATGGGCGACGGCAAGGTGGGCGTCATCACGGCCTCCGTGGCCTATGAGTACGCCAAGGAGGTGTTCCCGGAGGGGACGTCCTTCCTGAAGCTGGGCCTGACCTTCCCCCTGCCCATGGATCTGATCCGGGACTTTGCCTCCCGTGTGGAAAAGCTCTATGTCATCGAGGAGCTGGAGCCCTTCATGGAGGATCAGATCAAGGCCGCCGGCATCCCCTGTGTGGGTAAGGAGCTGACGGGCCTTCTGTACGAGCTGAATACCCAGCTGCTGCGGGAGCGGGTGCTGGGCGAGAAAACAGATTTCCGCAAGACCGATGTGACCCCGGCCAGCCGCCCTCCGGCCCTTTGCCCGGGATGTCCCCACCGTGGCTTCTTCTATACCCTGTCCAAGAACAAAAACTATGTCGTCACCGGCGACATCGGCTGCTATACGCTGGGCAGCGCCGCCCCGCTGAACTGCATGGATTCCGTGGTGTGCATGGGCGCAGGCTTCTCCGCCGGCATGGGTATTGCCAAGAGCTTTGAGCGGGAGGGCGTCACCGATAAGACCATCTTCGGTGTCATGGGCGACTCCACCTTCTTCCACAGCGGCATGACCGGCGCTGCGGAGATCATCTACAACAACGGCCGCATGATCCCCTGCGTGCTGGATAACCGCATCACCGGCATGACCGGCCATCAGGATAACCCCGGCACGGGCTATACCCTGCTGGGGGACGAGGCCCCCATGCTCAGCGTGGAGAAAATTTTCACGGCCATGGGCTTTGCCCCGGTGCTGACGGTGGACCCGCAGGACCTGACGGCTATGAAGGAGACGGTGGATCGGGCCGTGGCGGCGCTGGAGCGGGGCGAGCATCCCGCCATCGTCACCCGGAGGCCCTGCCTGCTCATCAAGCGGGATAGGTTCCAAAAGGGAATGTGCCATGTGGAGCCGGATAAGTGCCGCAGCTGCCGCAGCTGCCTGAAGGTGGGCTGCCCCGCCGTCTCCATGGAGGAGGGCAAGGCGGTCATCGACCGTACCCAGTGCGTGGGCTGCACCGTCTGCGCTCAGGTCTGCCCCTTCGGTGCCATCGTAAAGGAGGAAGTGTGATGTCTGGTGTGAAAAGTGCGCTGCTGGTGGGCGTGGGCGGTCAGGGGGCCATCCTGATCTCCAAGATCATGGCCAACGGCTTCATGCAGGCGGGCTTCGACGTGAAGCAGAGCGAGGTACACGGCATGGCCCAGCGGGGCGGCAGCGTCTCGACGCAGGTGCGCTGGGGCGACAAGGTGTACGGCCCCGTGTTCGGCAAGGGCGAGGCGGACATTCTGGTGGCGCTGGAGAAGATGGAGGCTGTGCGCTATGCCGAGTTCTTAAAGCCCGGCGGCGTGGCGGTCATCAACGACTACGCCATCAAGTCCACCACCATTGCTTCTGGGGCGGAGACGTACCCGGAGGGCTGTGTGGAGGCCATGGAAAAAGTGTTCCGCACCATTGCCGTGCCGGCCAGCGACATGGCGCTGGGACTGGGCAACCCCAAGTGCATGAACGTGGTGCTCTTCGGGGCTATGTGTGACAGTCTGGGCTGCCCCCAGATCGACTGGGAGCAGGTGGTGGCGGACACCGTGCCGGAGAAGGTGCGGGAGCTGAACCTCCGGGCCTTCCGGGCGGGCCGTCAGGCGGCGCAGCAGCGCTGAACAAACGGACCAACCACTCCGGGCAGGCGGCTCTGACCGAAGAAATCTTACCGGATCCGCACGATGGGATCGGTTGCCGAATGGTTTTTGGCAAAGAGCTTTCTGGGCAAATAAGCTTTGCGGCAGCGGAATTTTACGCAAAAGATTTTTTGAAAGCAGGGCATCGGCATTTTGCCGATGCCCTGCTTTTTCATGGCACCGTTTTTGGGTACTTCGGTTTTGCAGCACGGCATTTTGCCGATGCCATTTTTATTTCTATGGTTTTCTGACCGACGCCTGCCTTTCTGCTTTTTTGATACTCTATTTCACACATCGCAGCTTTGCCGATCTCGTTTTGTGCCATGGCGGTTTTCAAAGGCCCACCGGACATGGGACGCTTTCAAAGGTCGAGGTGGACGTCCGATGGACATTTTTCCGGACGGATCTGTGCGGCTGGACAGCGGGTAAAACGTCCTGTTTGGACACGCCGGACGGGGGGAGAAAGTACCCCTGCCGTAGCCGACGAAGGCGATGGGGGTTGACAAATTTTTCACAACACTATATAATATTTATTACAGCAAAAAGCCACATAATGTGGCTTGCAAAACGAAAATAACTAATATTTTATATTACATAACAGGAGAGAGCTATGGATATTTTTCAGAAATGCTATGAGCCGTCTCTGGCGAAGGAATTGAAGGCGGCGGGGGTGTATCCCTATTTCCACGCCCTCCAGTCCCGGCAGGATGTGGAGGTGATGATGGAGGGCCGGCGCCGCATCATGCTGGGTTCCAACAACTATCTGGGTCTGACCACGGCCCCGGATGTGGTGGAGGCGGGCATCCATGCCCTGGAGCAGTACGGCACCGGGTGCAGCGGCTCCCGGTTCCTCAACGGCACCCTCCAGATGCATCTGGAGTTGGAGGAGGAATTGGGGAAGTTTCTGCGTAAGCCCGGCATCGTCACCTTCGGCACGGGGTTCCAGTCCAACGTGGGTATCATCAGCGCACTGGTGGGGCGGCACGACTATGTGATCTGCGACCGGGAGAACCACGCTTCCATTTACGCCGGGTGCCAGATGAGCTACGGCAAGATGCTGCGCTACCGCCACAGCGATATGGCGGATCTGGAGAAGCAGCTGCAGCGGGTGCCAGAGCAGAACGGCGCCCTCATCGTCACAGACGGCGTATTCTCCATGGGCGGCGACATCGCCAAGCTGCCGGAAATTTGTGCGCTGGCCAAGCAGTACGGCGCACGGGTCATGGTGGACGATGCCCACGGACTGGGCGTGCTGGGTGAGGGCGGTCGTGGAACCGCCAGCTACTTCGGGCTGGAGGATCAGGTGGATGTGTACATGGGTACCTTCTCCAAGTCGCTGGCATCGCTGGGCGGCTACATGGCGGCCTCGGAGGAGGTGGCGGAGTATGTGCGCCACGCCTCCCGGCCCTTCATCTTCTCAGCGTCCATCCCGCCGGCCAACTGCGCCACGGCACTGGCGGCCCTGCGGCATCTGGAGCAGCACCCGGAGCTGGTGGACCGGCTGCGGAGCCTGAGCCTGTACGCCCGGAAGGGCATGACGGACCGGGGGTTGAAGATCCGGGAGTCGGCCCTGAACGCCCCCACGCCCATCATCCCCATTTACACCTACGAGACGTATCACACGCTGGAGGTGGCCAAGGAGATCTACGACCGGGGCGTGTACGTCAACCCCACCCTGCCCCCGGCCACGCCGGAGGGAGAGGCCCTGCTGCGGACCAGCTACATGGCCACCCACACGGAGGCCCTGCTGGATGAGGCCATGGACATTATGCGCAGAGAATCCAGCTGAGACGCGGTGTCCTCTTCAATCTTCGTCTTTTCTTCGTCCGTCAGCTGGTCAAGCCCCAGTTCCTTCGCCTTCGCCAGCAGCACGGAGCGCTCGACAAGGCTGTTAAGCACGTTGTCGGTGAGGTTGTTCATTACGTCCGCATTGGTGCTGTCGAAAGACAGGCCGTACCTGGAATACAGGGCGGTCATATAGTTGACCTGATTCTGAATCTGCGCCTGCACCTGTGCCTTGGTATAGGTATCATCACCCACGCGGATGACCACGCGCGCGGCATCGACCGCTTCGTCCTTGACAATCAGCGAGCAGCCGCTGAGAATCATCGTGAGCACCAGCAGCAGTGCCAGCAGAGCCTTTTTCTGCATAAACTTATTCTCTCCCATCTCTATACATTTCATTGAGGGGGTACTTTCCTTATTATAGCGCAAGTCAGCGCGAATGACAAGCAAATCCGCCGGAAAAGGTGTTAAAATTTTTTGAATTTCGGGGGGGACGACCTCATCCGCCCCCACGCAAAAAGCGCTGCGGCATCAGCCATGCGCAGCGCATTTCATCCCCTTATGCCCGCTCCCTTGCCTTCGTGCAGCGGCTGACCAGTATGCCGATTTCATACAGCCCGCACATCGGCAGGCCCAGCGCCACCTGCGACACCACATCCGGGGGCGTCAAAATCGCCGCGAGGACGAAAATCGCCAGAATGACATACTTCCGCTTGCTGCGGAGCATGTCGGGCGTCGTCAGCCCAACGCGCGTCGTCAGGTACAGCACCACCGGCAGCTGGAACGCAACCCCGAACGGCACGAGGAAGCCGAACAGGAAGCTGACGTACTTGTCAATGGACAGCATCGGCGTCGCCAGCGAATCGCCCGCAACGAGGAAGAAATCCACCGCCAGAGAATACACGGCGAAATAGCAGAACACAACGCCCGTCAGGAACAGCAGCAGCGCCAGCACGAACAGCAGGCGGAACTTCCGCTTCTCCTGCGGGTACAGCGCGGGTTTGATGAACCCCCAAATCTCCCAGATGACAACGGGACTGGCGATAATCATGCCCGCCAGCAGCGCCACCTTGAACTTCGTCACCAGCGCCTCGGACATGGTGGTGAAAATCACCTGAATCCCGCGCGCCTGAATGGGAGCGAGAATCTGCGCCATCAACTGGTCAATCGCCAGATAAAAGACGAGGACGAAGCCGATCAGCACCGCCGCGGCGGATATGAGCAGGACTTTGCGCAGCGCCATCAGGTGCGACAGCATGGATTCGCCCGCTTCCTTCAGTCCATCGGAGGATTCGCCATCGGAGGTTTCTCCGTCGGAGGATTCTCCGTCGGGCGTCTCATTCGGGCGCTTGTCTTCCGTCTCCTCGGCAGGGGTCGTCTGCTTCTGCTTCATGTTTCGTCCTTTTTGTCCTCTTTGGACTTTTCCTCCGCCTTGTCGTCCTTCACTTCATTCTTGAAGTCCTTGATGCTCTTGCCCAGCGCCTTGCCGACGCCCGCCAGCTTGCCGCCGCCGAACAGCACCAGCGCCAATACGACAATCAGGATGATTTCCGTGGTTCCCAGACGCATGTTTGTGTCCTCCCTCAGTTCGATTTCGTGTCCTTGTCAAACTTTTCCGCGCTGTCCTGCACGGATTTTTTCGCCTCGCGCAATTCCGCGGAGACATCGCCCTGCTTCACGGTGTCCTTCACGTCGTGCTGAACATCGCGAACTTCCTTCTCCAGCTCGTCCCAGCCGGATTCCTTCTTGATTTCGTTCAGCAGGCGGCGCGATTTTTTCACCGTGCGCCCCAGCCAGCGGGCAACCTTGGGCAAATCCTTCGGCCCGACCACCAGAAAGGCGACCAGCAGCACCAGCAGCAGTTCCGAAAAACCAATGTTGAACATGGCTTGATGACCTCCTTTCGGCGCTTATGACCGATGAAAGAAAGGGAGGGCGTGCCGGGCAGCGCCCATGCAAGCCCTCCCAATGTGATACGAAATGCAGCGGATTACTTGCCGACCTTGCTCAGCGCGTCTTCCACAGCCGCCATGATGGCCTTGCTGGAGACGGTTGCGCCCGTCGCCGCGTCAACATTCGTGGACTGCGCGTCAATAATCTTGCCCGGCACGGTGTCATACGCCGCGTTGCACACGCCGGCGGTGTCGCCGTGGGACAGGATGTCAATCTTGGCAATCTTGTCGCCGTCCATGGTCACCTTCACCTTCAGCGTGCCGCCGAAGGACTCCGCTTCGCCGATGTACTCGTTGGGCGCGAGGGTTTCTTCCTCCGCCACGGGAGAAGCAACCGGCAGCTCCGCGAAACCGAAGTGCGCGTTCAGCAGCTCAACCGTACGGCGCGCCACGTCGCCGCTCAGGCCGCCGCAGCGGCGCTTGCGGATGATATCGCCGCGCTCGACGTTCGCAGCCGTCATGAACTTGGTGATGGAGTCAATGCAGTTGACGCTGGGCGCCACCGTCTGCACGGGGGCAGCCGCTTCAGGCTGGTAAATCGGCAGATTGGTGGAGCAGTACCACGCGAACAGATCCTTGGTCAGCTGGCGGGAATCCGCAGACGCGCAGACCAGACCAATCATCGCCACCGCGCCGCCGAGCGCGCCGCACAGCGTGCCGCAGGTGTAGCCTTCCTTGCCGTTGGCGAACATCTCTTCCGGGATGACGGTATAGGGATAGCCGACCTTCTCGCGCAGGGCAACCAGAATCGCCTTGGCGACGCCGAAGCAGCAGCCGTTCTCGAAGTAGCCTTCATAGGCGAGCTTCTCGACGTATGCCGGATCCAGTTCGACATAGGGGTAGGGGTACGCTGGGACTTCCTGACCGTCCTCCGCCTGTGCCTTCAGCAGTCCGGGAACGCTGCCGACAACCGCTGCGCTGCCCAGCAGGGCGGCGCTCTTCTTCAAAAATTCACGACGAGTCTGCATCTGAATAACCTCTTTTTCGTTCCGCATTTTTTGCGGTGTAATACCATTTATTATACACGACGGGATGGGATTGTCAAGACTTCAACAAAATCTCGGCGTAGAATTTGCCGTCGTTTCTTTGTGAGGTTTGACAACTGCGCCTTCATTTTCTTGTGATTATGGGGAAAAAGAAAAGAAGAATGCAGCGCGGGCTTCACATGCGGTCAGTCCATCCGAACCGCCAGCACCGCCATATCCTCCCGACCTGGCAGCGTGAGCACGACACGCCCGCTTACGCCCGTTTGCAGCGTCTCGCGGGTCATATTCCATGTGTCCAGCGCCTCGACCCGGTATCTATGCGCCGGCGGCAGCTTGATGATTTGCTCCCGAGCGGTTTGCTGACCGTAATACCACAGATAAGCGTCCTCCGCGCAGTGCGCCGCCCAGAGATGCTCCCCGCAAAGCAGCATGTGCCGGTCGGGCGGAGCCATTCGCGACAGGCTGGCAAGGAAGGGGCGAATCCAGTCGGGACGCTGCGCTTCGTCCTGCTGCTCGGCCTCCTCCCATACGCTTTCCAGAGGCGACAGGAAGCCCGGAAGCTCCTCGATGACGCGGCGCAGAAACGCGATGCGCTTCGGGCTTTCGCCCTTCAGGACGCCGCCGCGTGCCCACCACAGCACGTCGTCCGGCGACAAAAAGGTTTCGCCGTGCGTGCAGGCGCCGCCGCCGACATAGCAGCGCCAGAAGCGCCGAACCATCTCCTGACCGGATATGCTTCCCCAGATATGCGGCAGGTCGCCTTCGTAGCAGCATTCATCGATGACGACGGGCTTGCCGTATTCGCGCAGATAACGAGGAATTTCCGTCAGCACCCGAGTCTGGATGGAGGCATGGGTCACGTCTTTTCTTTTGAAGTCCCAGAAGCAGAAGCAATTATGGCAGGACAACAGGTGATGATACGGATCGCAGGAGGCGACAAAGGCTTCGAGCGCCTCCCAGTCCGCAAGCGTTTTCTTCGGCATACACAGGTCGTATTCATTGGCCAGCGACCACCAGATTTCCGGCATGGCGGACAGGCGGCGGAGCAGATAGTCTAAATAACGGAAATTATCCGCCTGCGGCATGGCGGCAAAGCCCCAGCGGTCATAGGGGTGGAAGAGAATCAGGTCGAGCTGAATGCCCAGCGCGGCGATGCGGCGAAGGATGCGTTCCAGACGCTGATAGAAGGCGATGCTTGGACGCGATGTGTCCCACGAGCCGTCCTCGCGGCGCGCAAAGGCGTACAGCGGCGGCTCATTGTGGTTGTAGTCGTAATCCTTGGGAAAAACGCACAGGCGGAGCTTATTGAAGGGCGCGGCGGCAAGGGATTGCAGCGTTTGCTCCACCAGCGCGTCGTCCTGCGAGATAAGCGCATAGACGGTTGTGCCGAAGGGAATATAAGGCGCGCCGTCCGCAAAGGCAAAGTGCGTGCCGACGGCGCGGACGATTCCGTGCGCCTCCGGGGAGGACGCTTCGCAGACAATTTCGCCCTCCGCCGTGACCGCGCCGCGGACTTGATAGCGATAAACGCCGGCATATTGCGGCAGGAAGCGCACGACATAAACGCCCCGCCCGTCGCTTTCCCCGTCATAGAAGCCCTTGACCGTCAGGGACTCCTGCGCGCAGGAGAAGGTGGCCGTCAGGTCGATCTGCGCCCACGCGTCCGGCAAGACCTCTCCGCCGAAGCGCAATTCAAACGTTTCATACTGTTTCATGTTCATGTGTTTTTTTCCCCTCTGCCTTTCGTTGAGCCATGCACCACGCGAAGCCGTCCGCACAGCGCTTCTCTGCGTCCTGAAAGTGATTTCCAACGTTCCATTGCAGCGTATGCCGCACGCCCCGCTCACTGAGCCGTGCGTCCTCCCGTCGGATGGCGTCGCCGACGCTCGCAAGCACGGGATTGCGGCTCTTTTCCTCCCGGTCGCCCAAGCTGAGGTAGACGACGCGGCTGCGAAGCGCGTGCTGATCCGCATATGCGCGCCAGCCGGGAAACCAGACGGAGGGCGATACCGCGGCGACGGCTGCGAAAGCATCCGTCTGCGCCGCGCTCCACAGGCTGAACAGCCCCGCCAGCGAATATCCGCCGAGGATGACGGGCGCGTCCGGCGAAATCGCGTACTTCGCGCGCACTTCCGGCATCAGGCGCGACCGCAGCCAATCCAGCGTATCCGCCGCGCCGTGCCCGAAGGCTTCCCTGCCGAACACAGGCGGCGCGTCCCACGGGGACAAATCCACATTCCACGCTTCCACCGGAAACGCGACGTGCAGGAAGCTCCGCGTTGTCTGCGCGGCAAGCAGCGGCATTTCCTGCGAAAGCGTGTCCCGCGCGTCAATGGGCTGAAGCAGCACAAAATCCGGCTGATTGCGCAGGGTGACAAGGCAGCGTTTCTCCGCCAGCGCTTCGGCGGCAGGGAGCAAATCCGGCATATCCGCACGACCTTTCCGTTGGATTGCATCCAGTATACCAGATTCGCCCGAAAAGCACAAGTGATACTAATTCGATTCTAAGGTAACACCGCGCAAATGAGCGCCGGAAACTCTGCATGTGAATGAGGCAGCTTATAAAGTAATCGTTCCGAATATTACAAATGAAAATAAAATCAGCGAAAACTATGAGTTTAAGTTTATTGAAGAGGATGATTATAAGGGAGATCTTAAAGTTACAAAACAGACTTTAAATAAAGAAGATCTTTTGAAAAAAATTGATCTTAAAGGAACGACAAACGGGATTTACGGCGTGAAAAATGGCGCTGACGAGCTGGAAAAAGTTTGGGTAAGCATTGGCGGAAAAGATGAACTCGGCGAGAAAAAGGGAACCCCTGTGCTGAAGATGAATGTAAAGGCTACACAATATTATGATGAAGTGTATATGAGTGTAGATAACGGAAATAGTTATGTAAACGTATCTGATGAGTCGGATGAGTCACAGAATATACTTGAACAGCTTAAACCTGAGGAAGGAATACAGGATAAAGTAGTTGAGAACGTAAAAGTTTATCTTAAGAACAGTGAAGATAAGAGTGGAAACACAGTTACGGAAGTAACAAATTTAACTGATTGGCTTCATATCGATAATGAAGCGCCGAGAGCTGTAATTAAAGATTATGATACGACAAAATATTCAGATGCTTTTGAAAGCTTGAGTTTCAATATGTTCAAAAACGAGATATATACGGCAGAAATCAGCGTTTCGGACACTTCGGGAGATTCTGTAGAAGGAAGCGGCCTGCATAACACGACTACGCAGAAGTATTGCGTATATGAAATGGGAACAGATGAAACGGCGTTAAAATTAGATAAAGATGCTGTGAAAAGTATTATTGAAAAGGTAGATAGCGGGCAAGAACAATCTTGGAGTAAATTGGAATTCGATAAAAACGGAAAAGACGAAATCACTGTCGGAAAAGCGAAAGATAAGGAAGCGGCAGAAAATAATTATCTGATTCTTGTTAAGACGATTGACAATACAGGAAATGAAGCCGTATATGCTTCAAACGGCATTGTAGTTGATGTGACATCGCCGAAAGTAGAATGTACTTTTGATACATCAAAAGACGGTGGTTATGTATCAGAAAAAGATGGAATTCTGTGTTATCAAGGGGATGCTAAATACGAGCTTAAGATTGAAGATCCAGAAGAGTATTTCTCAAGTATTTCGAAACTGGAAGTAATAGTGAGCAAAGACGGTGAAACAATAACTCCGACCACGAAAGAATTTGATGCAGACGAAACATATGAAGATTCATATATCATTGAATGGCCGACATCGGAATCAGGTTTCAGTTACGAAGAATTAAAAAATAAGTCTTCCATAGTGGTTAAAGGCGTTGTTTCGGCAAATAAAGGAACAATAAATGGAGTGGGAACGAATAAGTCTAAGATAAAGATTAAGGCATATGATACAGCCGGAAATGTATCTGAGACGATTGAGCAACAGTTAGCATTTGATACAAAGGCTCCGGAAATTTCTGTAAGCTTTGAAAATAAGAATGGTGATCCGATAACTCAGAAAGATGAGTTTTCATATTATCAAGACACGACTGTAATGGTGATTAAATACACAGATAGAAATTTCCCAGTTGGCGAAGAGTATAAAGACAACCTATACTTTATACTGAAGAGAGAGGAAGACGATCAAGAGCGGAAAGTGATGCTCGAAGGACTGGAAAAAGAAGGAATTACTTATGAGATAGAGGATGAAGAGGGCAAGAATTCTTTTGAAAATTATACGGATAATAGAGTCGTTACAGTAAAACTTACATTTGATGATCAGGATAAATACGAAATCAAACCATATTGTGTAGATATGTTTGGTAATGAAGGAACAACAGAAGAAACTTATAAATTTGCAGTTGACACCGAAGCGCCGGTAATCGAGTACACATATGAATATTTAGATGCAGACAATAAGTGGAAGCCGCTTAATGATGAAAATGCTGTTAAGTTGAAAAATGCTCCGATTCGAGTGAACGTGACGGTAACAGAGCACTTCTTTAGTTTAAAGGATAATTTTGTCTTTGAAGAAAAAGGCGGTGAAAACACGCAGGTAAAGACAGCGCTTACCGCAAAAGAGGCAGTAGGAAAGATACCGAATTATCAGGAACAGGCGGACACTTGGACAGCTGCTTCGTCAGATGATCACCCGGTTGGTTGGACTCATAATGGCGATGAGCATCGCATCGGTTTTGTGTTTGAGAATGATGCAAACTACACGTTTAAACTGGACTATACGGACTTGTCAGGCAGAAGCAAAAACACAGGAGATCTGAAATTTACGGTAGATAAAACGTCTCCGTCGGGAAAGATTCTCGTAGATGGTACAGAAAACTGGTATGCAGAATTTTGGAATACGATTACGTTTAATATTTTCAAGGACGACAATTATAATGTGAAAGTGACGGGAGCAGATATAACGTCCGGTGTGAAGACGATCGAGTATTATACAACGAAAGACGCGATTAAAAGTGCAGATGAAGTAAAAAAGATCACAGATTGGAAAAAGTTGGCTGATTCGGGAGAGTGGAATCGTGATAGCGAAAAGGATGATAATATAAATAATAAGTCGTTCACAATGACAGAAGAACAGCAGTTTTTGACATATGCGAAGATTACAGACTATGCCGGAAATGTTACTTATCTGTATCCGAAGGAAATAGCGGTGTTAGACAGAACGTGGGCAGAGCCGAAGATTACGATTACAGCGGCTGAACCGTTATACGGAATTTACAATAAGGATGTTCCGTTCAGCATTAACGTAGAAGATCCGGAAAGCGGAGAGACATACTCAGGACTGAAAGAAGTTTATTACGAGGTGCGCAAAGATGGTGCGGTGACACAGTCAGGAAATTATAATAAGGAATTAGAGATTGATTATAGTAAAAATAATCAGGAAAGCGCGCAGAAAGCAGGTTTGACAATATTAGACGGGCGCGTGCAGTCGCTTGTGAAAAATGAAACAGTGACGGCAAGTTTAAATAACAGCAATGATGTTGAGATTTATGTAAAAGTTGTTGATAATGCAGGACATGAAACAGAGGCGACGAAAGATCTTAAGATCGACAGCACTCACCCGACAATCGCCGTAACGTACGACTTGAACACACCTCTCAACGAGAGATACTACAAAGACGTAAGAACGGCAACGGTTGTTGTGACAGAGAGAAACTTTGACGAGTCCGCAGTTCGTTTCAACATCACGAACACAGACGGCACACAGCCGGCGATCAGCGGATGGACACACAGTGCGAACGCAGGAGTATCTGACGATGCGACACATACATGTCAGGTAACGTTTGCGGCAGACGGAGATTACACATTTACGCTTGAGACGACAGACCTTGCAGGAAATGCATCAAGCTACAATCGTGTAGACGACTTTACAATCGACCGGACAGTTCCGACGATCCAAGTGTCTTACGACAACAACAGCGCGGCTACACCGGGATATTTCAATGCGAACAGAACGGCGACAGTTACAGTCAACGAGCATAACTTTAACGCAGCGGAAGTCAACGCACAGATCACGGCAGCTTTGCAGGGAAGCGGCGTGGCAGCTCCGGGACTTGGCGGATGGAGCACAAACGGAGACGTGCATACGGCAAGCGTAACATTC
>OGXH01002221.1_pt1 | contig 13695 bp, 10 predicted proteins | sample 1576241 | NCBI WGS metagenome assembly OGXH01 (sample SAMEA3541529, study PRJEB24748) | human gut metagenome | biome: human gut; feature: human-associated habitat; material: faeces | place: China | collected 2012
CCCTACCACAACCCTCACGGCCAAAGGCGTGTCATACTTAAGCCCCTTAAGAACCCTCAGCCCGAAGGGCCGTCAAATCTCGCGCCCTCCGGGCGCGTCCTTTGCCCCCTGAGCGACAGCGAACACAACCCTTGGCACCGAGGGCCGGAAGGCCCGATGGATGCCATACGCCCCTCTGCGCCGAAAGCGCAGGCCCCTTCGGGAATACAGGAAAGCGCCGCAGGCGCCCCCCCCGATCCCGGTCCCAGTCCCGCTCTCCCCTCCTACAGCCTCTTCCTTACCTGCTGAGCCAGCTTCTCCAATCTCCCCACTCCCGCTTCTGAGAGGTTTTCTATGATAGACAATGTTTCTGTCACCACCAGGTAGCTCACGATGGCGCTGGTGAGGAAAGGTGCGGTGCCGGAGCTTTTCAGGAGGAAATCGGCACCGGCCGCTGTCATGACGCTTACGTTATAGAGGATAAGTTTCTCCATGCCCTGTTTCTTCATCACCTGGCTGCTGATGAGGCCCGCCCTTCTGGCCGCCGGAATGGCCCGGCAGGCTTCCCAGAGCCCCGGCTCGGTATGGCCGTGATTTTTCAGAAAGGCTGCACCCAAAGCCATCCAGCGGGTAAAGCAGTCCATGAAGACCAGAAAGATAAAAACCATGAACATAATGAATTGAGTTTCAAAGGTCAAAAATGCCATACCCGCTGCTGCCAGCGGTGCTGTCAGTTCTTTATTCATCATTCATTCTCCCATAAGAACTCGATTTTAAAATGAAATGTCCTGTCAGATAAGGGAAAGGGCCCGGCAGGATATCCCCGCCGGGCCCGCCCCGTCTTACCGATTTAAGCTGATTATTCCGTCACGTCATAGGTTTCCACCAGACGGATGCCGGACAGCGGTTTGGTCTGCAGGTCGGCGATAGCCTTTCCCGCTGCCATGAGTTCATCATCCGTAGAATCCACACGGAGCTGGGTATAGCTCAGGCTCTTGATAGCCTTTGCTCCGGAGGAAGTTGTGCCATTTTCCACGCGGATTAACATCTTGTTGTCGATTTTGTTCTTTGCTGCTGCCATAGTCGTATTCTCCTTTATGGGAAATCCTTCCGGCCCTGCCGAAACTGTAAAAAGAAATCAGTGTCAGGGCCGGCGCCGGAAGCTCAGCCTCCCGGCGCCTTCCCTGCCGCGCCCAAACGCCTCACGCCAGCGCCTCTTCGGTGGTGCTGATAATTACCGCCTTGGACAGCTTGTCAGCCGACAGGCCGGAGCGGCTCACCAGCACCGCCGCAATGGCCGGCGCCTTCTGCTGCACCTCCGCCAGAGTCAGATCCTCTCTGGGATCAGCGATTGACAAGCTGATGGTGCTCTTACCGGATGCAGTTGTAAAAGTGAGTTCCAGTTTCTTCATAGTCGTGTCCTCCGTGAAGAAATAACATATCCAGTCGGTAGTTTCCAGCGCACAAGGTTCGTTCAGATTCAGAATAAGACCGGAGTTGATAAGCCCGACTGCTTTCGGGGCAATCTGTATGGTACGCCAAGGTGTCTTAAAGCTTCCTCCGTTGAAGCGGGCTTTTATACCGTCCGGCCAGGGAGCCAGTTCGGATTTAAAATTGCAGTTTCCCGTATTCTTCAAGGTCATCTCCGGAAAATCGGTCAATGCAGCTTCATGGATGCTGGCATATAGACCTCCGGTTTTGAAAGTCATGGGAGTATTGGCATTGTCTATCCGGCTGACAGGCTGTGTACGATATAGCAACTCATAAGTATCATAATTGGCAGGTATGGACCATGAGGTGCCATCCTGTGCTATATTGAACGCAGTCAGTTCGTCTGTCACCAGAATACTGTCAGCTCCGGGAACTTCATATTCATAGCGAAATCCCAACCCATCATCGAAGATGCGAAAACGCAGGGTTAATTTGGTATTTGTCGTATCGGACAGATGGACAGCCATTTCGTTGTAATGGTTACGGATGTTTTTGTTTTCTCCCCAAGGCTGCGTCCAGGTTTCGTCATAGGTGGTGAAGTCGGTATTTATGACCTTGAAACCTTCGGCAAGATTCACTCCGTCCTTGGCCAGAAAGCCTAATAGAGAAGGAGTGACGAAGGCAGTGTCTCCTACACTGACTTGATAGGTCATACGATTATTACCGTCCAAAGCAAAAACTAAACGGATATGACCATCGGGGGAAGTGACCTCTGAAGAATGTACAGTACACCCCGATACTAAAATATAAATAACAGCTAAGACTCCAAGAAATCTTTTCATTGTCGGCATTCTATAGTTACATAGTTAAAATTCAATATCAGCTATCTGCGGATTATGATCTGAGAGATATTCAGTAGGTCCCTTCCCCTCCTGTGGTATTTCGGACTTTAAAACTTTGATAGATGATGAGACAAGAATAAAATCTATTTTCTCCCGTTTCTCTTCAGGAAGTCGATCAAAATCATGAAAAGTATATTCAGCACCTTCTGTATTCTTGGCTATCTTATAAGCATCTTTCAGGACATATTCATTAGTGATCAATGTTGTATATGCTTCTGACTGATCAGTTACATTGAAATCACCTGTCAGGATAGCAGGCTGATCGCCTACAATTTCCTTAATTCGTTCAATAATAAGTAATGCCCCTTTCTTTCTGGCCTCTGTTCCTACATGGTCAAGATGCGTATTTACTGCCATAAATATTCTTCCACTTGCCTTCTCCTTAAACTTTGCCCAAGTTGCAATGCGTGTACAAGCTCCGTCCCAACCTATAAATCCGGCACTATCAGGATATTGAGACAACCAGAAAGTATTACCGTCCAACACTTCAAAACGATCGTTACGATAAAACAAAGGTGCATATTCTCCTTGTCTTTTTCCATCCTCTCGTCCTACTCCTATTGCCGAATAGCCGGGAAGTCCGTTTTTCAAATCTTCCAATTGATTATAAAGTACTTCCTGCATGCCTACTATTTCCAATCCTTTGTCCATAATAAACTTGCAGACACGGTCTTTTCTGTATTTCCAGTTATTCAGACTATCCACTGGATTATCATAGCGGATGTTGAAAGTCGCATATCTGATATTCACAACTTTCTCTTTTGAAATGCAACTGCATAAGCATGTAATGACCAATAAAATAAGTGTGTATTTTTTCATACTTTCTAAAATTTATCAGGTAAAGTCCATTCATATACAAAGATATATGCAATGAACAGACTTTACCTAACAACATGTAAATTATTCATTTACGCCTATTCTGGATTAACCGTATCGCAGAAATAACCAGCATACACTATTTCTCTCTCTTCATCAATGAAGGAAAATACTCCCCAAAGATTAGTTCCATCATTCTTTATAATTTTTAATGTTACCGCTTGGTCAGAATATTCTCCACTAACACTCCATGAACTTATTGAGAATGTAGCAGCTTCCTTCACTCCTTCCGTTTTATCTCCCATGAAGTCTATATAATGACAATAATATCCCCAAAGTTCCCAACCATATCTGATTTTACCATCATCATTTGTCGTATTTACATATTCGACATCGTAATCATCAGTTCTGGTATTTTTAAAATAATAACGTCTACTATTATCAGCCTTAATAGCCTCCAATTCTTCCGTAGTAAAAGGTTCCAAAGAAGCTTTTACAGTTACGGCAATATTTGCAGTCAACCCCGTACAGTCCGTAACAGTAATGTTAGCCGTGAAATCTTCTTTTTTGGAAGTAGCCTTCATACTAATCTCACCGGCTTCATTGACAGATACTGACACTGCCGGATTATCCGACATTGCTTCATATCCACCATTGCCCAATACTACATTTGCTTTTAATGTCTTAGAATTTCCTAACAGAGTTATTAAATCAAACGTTTCATGGCTTAACTGAAGTTTATCAGTCGTATAAACGCTAACGGGCAACTTACGATAACGACTATACTTATCAGACACCATCAGAAAAGTCTGCCCGTTTGCAAGTCCTTCTACTTTGATTATCCCGTCTGCTATTTCGGCTTTTGCAATCTTTGCATCCAGGATAAAAGCATCATACTCTCCTCCCCCCTGCTTTACATCTACAGTCGCTTTATTTTCAGAACCAATCTTCACTTTAATGGACTCTTGCCCAAGAACAAATTCCGGTGCTTCTTCTCCACCAGGATTAGGCATATCATCATCGTCACTGCATCCTGCAAATCCCATCGGCAATAATACAGACATCAACAGGATTATTATTTTACTTGTGATTTTCATATTTTATTTTACTTTTTAATCGTTTATAGTTATTTCCTAATTCCAGTCTTTCGGGTACTTAATACCATCAAATACTAACTCATCATCGTAAAAGGCTCTTGCCATTCTTTCCATTGCAGACATTTGAGTCCATTCAAAGTTCGAACGATTAGGATCCATTGCAAAAATCATATGTGAAAGATAACCATTTTCACGCATACTCCGCAAACTGGACTCACTCGCCGTACGCCCTTGATTGAATTCCTGAGAATATAGCCCCATATTGGATTTTGGCATTCCAGGATATGAGGAGCTTAAATCAGAAGAACCACCGTAATCATGCAATGCATAGTCGACAAATTCTCCAGACTGCATTCCATCAATAGCCGGCAAACCATATGTGGTACTATATGCATAAGCAACAACCCATCTTTCAGGCTGCGCTTTCTTCACTTCATAGCAAAGACGTGCAGCTGCCTCCTTACCCGGGTACACAAAACCCGGAGTAATATCGCTATACTCATAGTCAGAATATTCATCATCAACGAAAATACCATCCAACTGATAAGCATCACACATTGCCTTTACTTCCTGCGCAAATGCCTGAGCAGTTTCTTTAGACATGTTTGCTACTCCAGAACGATCATGATTGCCCAACAAGCCAAGAATAATTTTCATGCCTCTGTCCTGCAAAGGTTTCAGATAGTGCTCCCTATTATCAAGCAAAGCTTGTACATTTTCATTATTGAAGATATAAACACGTCCTGTTTCGGCATTATAGTTAATATTGGCAGAGAATATAATCAAAGCATCTACCAACGGTTTCCCGTTGCTCTTCAGAGTAAAACTAAGGTTATTCAACGGATTGGTATCATTCACCTCCATACAACTAAATACTTTTACCCCCGGTTTGCCGTCTACATATTTAGTACAATCAGGAATCCCTGTCAAGTCTTTTACAAAAATCAAACGAGTCTGATCTTCTTCACCTAATTTAAAGTTGCCGGATGTTACTTGTATGCGCAACGGAATAATATAGCTCTTGTCGGCAGAAAGGCTTCCATCGGAGACATAAGAAACTTTCATTTCGGATGATTGTACATCTCCTGTATTCAGTTTAATGACGCCTCCATTTTCGAATGTAATTTCATTCTTAGGAAAGACCTCATATAAAGTTCCATACTTCTTATTATATTCCGTAAGTACCGTCTCGTCATAAGTTACAGTTACTGCGGCTTCCATTGTTAACTTTGCAGTAGTTTTTAAATGCAAAGAAACACTACCCGAACTACGAAACTCTACGTTACTAAACATACGCTTTCCATAGCTATCACTAACATATCCCATCACGCTACCATCACCAGTCGTATATTTGCTTTCGTCTACCTGTCCGACTAAAACATCATCGGAACAGGCGGCAAACAAACCGGCTGACAGCACCAACGCTGCAATCCAACTTTTCATATTTATATAATTGATGTATTTCATAATTTATCTTCTTATAATTAATAAGTATATTATTTGGGTAATGAAACCGTAGTCCAAGTTATATCACCATTTGCCACTACTGTATTTCCATTTCCAGTGTGGTCAGCAATAACTTTTCCACGACCTTCATCAAATTTCCAATATGCCACTAATCCTTCACTATCAGAAGCTACCACATAGTAATGATCTTTGGCTTTGATTTCATCGTCAGTTAATACACGATTCCAAACACGACATTCGCAAATATCCCCTTCCAACCAGCGAGCATCATCATACGATTTTCCAATATAGAAACTTGCTGAAGCCCAATTAACGGATCTACGGTATCCTACAGTCTGAGTAGCTCCTTTTTTTACACCATTCAGATACACTTCTACTGCACCATCCTCAGAATTAAAAGTAGCAGCTAAATGTACCCACTCGTTAGTTGGAATTTGCCAAGCTGCATCTGTGACGTTACCGCTTGAGGTAGCCAACTGAAGTTGATTATCAGGAACACCTGCATCACCAATACGGAACAAGAAGGTTCCTTCAATACCCATAACCGTACTAATCAATTTGCCAAATAGGTTTATCCGTACCAAAGCTTCTATAGTTAATTGATTCATACCACTTAATGTAGAAGTTCCAGGAGATTGTAGAGTCAGATAGTTCTTAGTAATATTACCAACTGTATTTATTAACGCTGCACCTTTGATTACAAAATAAGTGGTACGAGTACTTTTTAAAAACTCTATAGTAGATTCAGATACTGTAACAGGTAAAACATAAACTAAATTACGATCTAATAGTGACAAATCCTTAAAATGAACTTTCACCTCACTTCCCTGCATTGCACCAGCCATAATAGTAGAAACGTTATCAAGTATTTCGTAATTCTCACTAGGAACAATTATAGCTTGTTCACCATAAATCAAATTATATTCACTAACTAAAGAAGCATCCGCTTTATATACCACTTTAATATCCATTGTTTCCGGTCTAGCAATTGCAGTCTGGATCACTACATTTTCTTCATTATTAGTCCCTTTCAACAAGATGTTACCTACTTTTGAAGTACTAACAAAGGCTTTGTTGTCATAGTTTTCCATATCATCATCACATGATGAAAAAACGGTCAACATACTGGACGCTACAAGCAACAAAGAAAATAAATTATTTACTGTATATCTCATGATTATTATTCTCCTTTCATTTTACAGATGGATTAACACTCGAAATAAGTTGTCTCGTATAGGAATAGTTCCGTACAGAGGTATAGTAATCAGTAGAAACATTATAGATGCCTACAGCTTTTACCGTAACACCGCCATGAGGAGAAGGTGCCCAATTTGCCAAACCAACCATAGCTAACGAACCATCTGCAAAGTATCCTATTTTCTTATTCGGATCATTCAGATCAGTAGCCATTACTGTCATTCCAAAACGATCATGAGGGATATTTTCAACATTTGCCAACAATATTTTATATGTCAGGTCATTCTCATTTGTCGATTCTTTTCCTGAAACTAAAATAGACATACAGTCATTCAGTAATGCAGGGTTAATCAAATTTTGCGGTTTTCCTTCATAAGTAATTATTTTCTCCGAATTACGCTTGTGCCAGTCATTCATTATATTGATGAAAGCCGTCTCATTCTCTGTATATTCTTTCAGCTCGGCAGGACGCATATGAATTCTGGCCTTACCTGCATAACCAATACAAATACCATCGTAGTTATACTTCTTAACTAAAGAAAGTGAATATTCCAACGAATCAGTCAAGAAGTCTAAAAACTCCTCAGCCACCGGTTCTTCCTCCGTAGCAAGTTCCAACTTTGCATTATACGCAGCTTTGATTGATTCAAAATCAATGGTATAGACAACTTTCATAGCCTTCTCACTACGGACTTGGTTTATTTCTTTTAATTCCCAATCTGTCAGGTTATCCGGATGTATCATACTCACAACATCAATACTGTCCGGTAAATCTGTTATATGATGTGACCGATTAAAAGGTACCTTTTGACTATTATCAAACCATACATATACCAATGTATGATCCGATTTTTTATATTCGCGCAAATTCTGCAAATATTTGGCATAAAGTTCCGGATTCTGGTTAGTTATATCCGGTTGACCAAGGTCGATGCTTTCCGTTTCAGTCCAATCGGAACAAGCAGATAACGCCAACATAGAGAAAGCTGCTATCATAATTCCTTTAAATGAGTTTCTATATATTTTCATAATATACTATTTATTAATTATTACTTACGTGCCCACCACACATCAGTACCCATATTATCCGCTCCCTTCAAATAGTTCTGTACTGCATATTGCACATTTTCAGTATTGTTGGTATATTCTTCCGAAGGATAGGGCATGCGTCTTGCACCTTTATTACTGTCTACAACTCCACCACTACGGTTACCATCAGCAGCAGCCGGAATCATCTTAGGATAACCGGTACGACGATAATCCGCCCACGCTTCATTGCCCAATGGCCAGTTAGCAATCCACTTCTGTGTAATAATGCGTTCCTGTTTCTCAGCCGGAGTAGCCGCCTCATCCCATTTAACGGTTATTTCAGAAAGTGTTCCTTCATACGTATAGACTCCGGAGGGATCCTTATAAGTAGCCGGTTTGCTTATGGCATCTTCCATATAGTTGTCAGCTCCAGCCGCTCCCCATTGCTCGAAAGAAAGTCGAATTCCTTGATTATAGAAATTACCAGCCTCTCCTCCCATATCAAAATTAAAGATCGCCTTTCCTTCGGCACGCAAGAAAGCAACTTCCGCAGCATTCATCCAAAGAACAGGATCAGAAGACTTCATCTTTATTGTAGAATAATTACTAAAGTAATCACCCATTTTAGCCAAATTGATACTACGGCGCAAACCGACATAAGCCTGTTCTTCCCATTTAGATTTTTCAAAATAGCTTGCACGCCGATTGTCATCATAACCATTCATATAGCAAATAATATCTGCCGCCGCATGTGTATCACCACCTGTTTTTTCTTCATTATAGCGTACAGCCGTGTATATCGGATTCGGAAGAGTTCCAAAATAATTCCACTTCGCATTATCTTCATTCGACTCTATAAGCCCCATTTCCTGCTTGACTGCACTTTCTGCCATTTCTTTTGCCTTCGAAGGATTTGCATAAGCTATGCGGATAGCTAAACGTAATTTCAATGAATTAGCAAACTTACACCACTTCTGTACATTACCGCTGTAGACAAAGTCAGCACTGGCAACAAGTGCAGCATTTCTATTTTCAGTTAAGACTGCAATAGCACCATCCAATTCCTCAAAGAATTTATTATAAACTTCCTCTTGTGAATCGTATGGAGTAGTTATCTTTCCATCCTCACCAATCTTTGAATACGGTATCGCACCATAAGCATCAGTAACACGACTCATAGCCGCCACTTTCATAATTTGCGCAATTGCGTAGGGTACAGGATTATGTGTATTATCAGAAACAATCTTAATGGCATTCAAATTACTATATAATGTAGCAATGATCTTATCGCTTATCAAGAATACACGTGTCCAGTCGTTTTTGGCATCAAAATTAGAAATTGTATTGGACCATCCACTATTAGAATCTGCAAAGTAACCACCCAAAGGACCTCCCAACAAGCAATCCGTAAACTGTGCTGTATTTACATCTGAAGCGATAACCGTGCTTGCCATACCACTCATAGCCGACCCCAAAGCATAATCATCCGGACTCAAATCATCCGGTTCATAAGGATTAGAATTTATATCCATATAATTGCCGGTACATGACATAAAGCCCAAAAACAACGAACTCAGAATCAATTTATTTATTATATTTCTTTTCATATTGGTTTATTTTTAAAATTTAAAGCTCAAACTGAAACCGATATTACGCAAAGACGGCATCATAAAGTAATCAATTCCTTGATAGAAATTATCAGTAGATGCTACACCTTCCGGATCGAAAGGAGCCTTATTGTAAATCATCCAGAGGTTACGACCAACCAACGATACCTTAATATCACAAATATCGCCCAACATTTTTCTAGGGAAAGTATAACCGAAAGAAACTTCTTGAAGACGAACATTAGTAGCAGAATAAGTATAGTATTGAGGAATAGCCGTACCGCTACCTACCACACTATACCATGTTTCAGGATTAATATAGTCGTTACCATTTATAAGAATGTGGCCACGATCACGTGCGTCAGCCGACGCTTCAGATACTCCATAATAATCTAACATAGCCTGAGTACGCGAGAAAACCACACCACCTAAACGAGCTGAAACCAAAAATCCGGCATTAAAATTTTTCCAGGCAAAATCATTACGCCATGCCAAATTACCTTTAGGCAACACACTACCTAACTTAATATATTTGCTTGGTTCCTTTATAGTTTCCGCTGTAATCTGACCATTCGCATCAACTAAAATATTACCATTATCATCGCGTTTCAAATCTATCAAAGAATATAAATCCCCCATACTTCCACCTTCTCTCAATAGGAAGCGCGTTTCTCCTAAACCACCCATATTCAAAGTAGTCAAGGAAATACGTTCACCCGTTGCAGGATTAATAGCATCATTAGCTAAAGTAAGAATCTTGTTCTTGTTAGTAGAGAAAGTAAAACCTGTATCCCACGTGAAACCATTCCAAGTATTATTGTATCCCAATGACAGTTCAACACCAGAGTTGCGAACTGCACCGGTCTGAATATATATTTTAGAAAAACCGCTGACAGGCAGATCAGGATTGAAAGTCTGGTTCATAGTTTTAGCACTGTAATACGTCACATCCAAATTAAAATTCTTCAGAAAACGCATAGATAAACCTAATTCCCAGGAATTAGTACGTTCCGGTTTTAAATCATACATAGGATAATCAGTCAGTTGACTCCATCTACCATCGTTTGCAATCCAAGGAAAATGCGGATTAGCTGCATATCTAGAAAAAGGATTACCTACTGAAGCCCATGAACCACGAACTTTCATATAAGACAAATAATCCTTATTCAGATTAGGCATCAACTCAGATAAAACAACAGAGCCACCAACTGAAGGATAGAAGAACGATTTATTTACAGATTTTGGACCAGCTAATTGAGAAGGCCAGTCATTACGCCCGGTCACCGTCAGATAATAAGTATTCTTATAACCAAGTTCAGCAGAAGCAAAGATAGCCTGTGTCTGTTCACGCCAACCTTCTTGCATACGCTGTGTTTTACTGGCACTCAAATTCTGAATAGCAAAAAAGTTAGTAAGCCCGGCCTGCTCACCTGCAAAGGAGTCACTACCATCAGCAATCGGACCACGTACTTTCATTGCATCCGTACGAACGTCAGAAATAGAGCCACCCAAATTCGCCTGCAAAGACCAATCCTCACCAAAATACTTATTAACACTGATCAGAAAATCAGCATATAATTGCTTATCTTGCGTCTTTGCAATGCCATACAAACCACGGGAAGACTTCTCTGTCAATTGAGTATTTGTAGAAGCATAAAACTTTTCAGTATAATCATTATTTGAATTATCCACGCGAACACGTCCTGAAACATTCAGCCAATCCAGTATCTGATAGCTCAAGCTAGCATTCATCATATAACGGTCCTTCTTATTTTCACGTAAATTCCGGTAGTTTATCCAATACGGATTCTGCATGGCCATAGCTTCATCACCTATCGGCCAATATTGAGTATCAATCTTACGGGCAGGATCATAACGCTCATACATTTGAATATCCTCCCAATCATTACCACGAGGGAACAAGTAGGCACCTACCAATGGGTTATTATAAGAACCCTGATTGGTCATATTTCGGTCGTTCTGCAAAATATAGCTTATACCCACATCCAACTTCATTTTATCATTCAAGAAAGAAGTCGTATTTCGTACTGTAAAATTATAGCGATTGTATTTATTATTAGGTATAATACCTTTGGAATTTACAGCCGCTGCTGATGCATAAGTTTGATTCTTCTCGGTACCCGTAGATAAAGATATACTTTCTGTACCAATAATACCTGTTTGAAAATAGTTATCTTTCGGACTATAACCATAGTTATTGGCATCTGTCAAGCGTGCTCCCCAGCTAAGTGCTCCAGAGGTACTCAGCACTCCTCCTGTACCTGTTCCATAACGATTCTGGAAACTGGGCATCACAAATGGAGTAGTAAACTCAGTATTACTACTCACTGTAAGGCTTAATCTGCCTTCCTTACCTTTCTTTGTAGTAATAATGATCGCACCATTAGCCGCTTCTGAGCCATACAATGCTGCAGCTGCCGCACCCGTCAACACGGACATTGATTCAATATCTTCCGGATTAATATCCGCAATAGGTTCGGTAGATCCTTGAGAATCAAATTCAGTACCACCAGCTTTGTTACTACGACCTGACAATACAGGTACGCCATCTATAACGTAAAGTGCATTTGAGGTTTGCATAATAGATTTAGTACCACGCATCACAACTTTTGATACACCACCTACACCAGATGAAGAAGCATTAATGTTTACACCAGCTACTTTACCATTCAAGGAGTTCACAAAATTAACATCCTTATTCTTAGTTATATCATCTGCATTAACTTGTTGTACATTATAAGAAAGTGCTTTCTCAGAACGTTTGATACCTAAGGCCGTCACAACAACTTCTTCTATCAACTGTGAGTCAGCCAACATCATAACGTTAATAGTTCTCTGTCCTTTTGCTGCAATTTCCTGCGGCTTATAGCCTACATAGGAGAACTGCACCACCGGATTCGCTTCAGTTGTAGTCAGTGTAAAGTTACCATCAATATCAGTGATACAACCTACGCTCGTACCTTTTACAAGCACATTCACACCAATAAGGGGACCCATACCATCCGACACCTGTCCAGTAATGGTGTGCTCTTTACCCTGCTGGTTACCTTCTTGCGGTGCAGAGGATTTCTCTGAAAGATAGATAATATTATCTTCCACCTTAAAGGAAATGTTTTTACCCTTTAGAATAGCATTCAAGGCATCTTCTATAGATGCGTTCTTCACTTTGACATTCTCCACTGCCATAGTAGCGAGCTTGTCGTCATAGAAAAATTGATACTTAGATTGAGATTTGATCTGTTCGATAACTGTACCTAACGTCGTACGAGAGACATTCAAATTCAGTTGGGCAAAGGTCCACTGAACGGATACAGTCATGAAGAACAAGACTAATAAAGCTCGTAGAAATTTCGAACTTTGAAAAGCATGATTGTTGTTCATAAACAAAGTTTAAAGGTTACACATTGGTTAATTTTAATCGACCGGGAGACTCTATTTCCTGACCGTCATATATAAAACAACGACCATAGAAAATACACTTAGTACAAAATGATATTTTTTTTCATTAAATAAAAAAGGGAATAGTTTTATTTCCTATTCCCTTCTTCATTACATTATTAACTTCAGTTTTTTATTTCTTTTTTATTTCATTGGAGAAAGAATACGGGTAATCTTCCACCTGTGTTCCTCGTTGTAAATTAGGTTTGCTACCCATATCAAATTTCAAGACACCACCCTTCAACAGATCTCCATGTTTCAGATAATTCTTCGTATACGCGTTTCCATCCAAACGGAGCGATTCGATGTACATATTTTCAGAATTATTATTAGCAGCATCGATCACCAATGAATTGCCATTTTCAAAATGAAGCGTTGCTTTTTTAAATAAGGGAGCACCCAAGACATACTCATCGGTTCCCGGACAAACGGGATAGAAACCTAATGCCGAGAATACATACCAAGCAGAAGTCTGCCCGTTATCTTCATCTCCACAATAGCCATCAGGACCGGGCGTGTACATGCGATTCATCACCTGACGCAACCAATACTGAGCTTTCCAAGGCTGTCCGGCATAATTATACATGTAAATCATGTGCTGTATAGGTTGGTTGCCATGAGCATAATTACCCATATTCATCACCGTCATCTCACGTATTTCATGGATTACCTGGCCGTAGTAGCTGTCATCGAACAAGGGCGGGACAATAA
>OGXH01002225.1_pt1 | contig 13690 bp, 9 predicted proteins | sample 1576241 | NCBI WGS metagenome assembly OGXH01 (sample SAMEA3541529, study PRJEB24748) | human gut metagenome | biome: human gut; feature: human-associated habitat; material: faeces | place: China | collected 2012
GTGTTCCTCCTCTATCCAGTCCAAAGCCAGCCCCCGCCGGGCGCTGGCCGCAATTGCTTTCGCTTTATCCACAGTAATGCGGTACTCTTTACCGGCATCTTCCAGACCATTCGTAATGTTATCAAGACCATCTACTTTTTCAAGTTTCTTCATCATATCTTCCGAAATCGTCTGCAATTTATCCAAATCTTTTCCTTTAATATTGATGGTGACACCATCGCCCATCAGGGCACTCATATCCATCGCAGAAGCATTTACTTCTACTTTCCCCTCAATATTTTTCGTTTTTTCCGTAATCAGTTTTGTGATTTCTTCATTGCTTAACTGCCTATCGTCCTTCAAAATGATATACATAGTTACGGTATTTTCACCGCCGGAACCGGTAAGCATCGACATGGATGAACCCGTTCCTGTATAGGCACCAACTGATTCAACATCCGAAATCTCACGGATTTTTTCAACCACTTGATTGGACGCTTTTTTCGTATCCGCCAGTTTTGTTCCATTATCCATCGTAAGCGTAGCCGTCATCTGCGTACTTTCCATATCCGGCATCATGGAAAATCCTCTGCCGGCTGCCAATGCCGCAAACAATATAAGGAGAACAACCGAGCCAGCCAAAACAAGCCACTTAAACCGCAGCACCCATTGAATTGCCCTGCCATACGCACGCTGAACTGCCGCAATAATCTTTGACTCTTTCTTTGGCTTTCTCTTAATTAATCCGGCCGACATTGCCGGAACTAAGGTAAGTGCTACAAGAAGACTTGCTCCCAGTGTGTAAGCAAGGGTAAGCGCCAAGTCGACGAATAACTGCTTTGTCACACCTTCTGTAAAAATAATCGGTGCGAACACACAAACCGTTGTCAGTGTAGATGCCACGATAGCTCCTGCCACCTGGCTTGCTCCCTCAATTGCTGCACGCTTCGTTGAAATCCCATGCTGCTTAAGACGGAAAACGTTTTCAATTACGACAACCGAGTTATCCACAAGCATACCAACACCAAGTGCCAAACCGGATAAGGAAATAATATTCAGTGTTACACCGCTAAAGTACATCGCTACAACTGCTGCAATTACGCTGAGCGGAATCGAGCAGGCAACGATAAAGGTTGGCCGCCAGTCGCGCAGGAAAAACAGCAGAATCAAAATAGCAAGCAACCCACCAAGCAAAAGATTTTGCACTACAGCATCCACTACAAGGTCAATGTATACCCCCTGATTCATCAAAACAGAAACATGCAGTCCCTGATTGTCTTTCTGCAACTGGTCAAAACGATCCGTCAGTGCACTCGTTACGTCTCCGGTTGAAAATCCGGACTGTTTCTGTAACGTAACAAGTACCGCCGGGTTGCCGTTTACTACGGTATACACATCATCCGAGTTATCCGTAACCGCAATATCTGCCACATCTGAAAGTTTAATCGGGTCTAAACCATCCAAATCCATATCGCAGACAACGAGGTTTTTGATTTCTTTCTCGGATTGAATCTTATCACCTACACGTACAAGGTAAGAAGCATCTCCTTCGGTAATATAACCGGACGGCATATCAAAGTTCTGCGCTTTTAATACATTTTCAACCATTTCCTTTGTAATGATTTTTTTCAGGTTCGCATTACTTTTTGTCGTTTTTTTCGAGTCCTTTAACTGTTTATCTGCTTCATCTAACTTATTTTTTCCATTATCCATCTGTGCTTCCGAAACACTTAACTGGATACTGGAAAGAATTTTCTGTTTATTTAGCTGTTCGGTCGCTTCCGTTGTCGAAATCTGACCTTTCTCTAATTTCTTCTTTGTTGCATTTAGTTTTTTCAGACCGGCATTGATTTTTTTCTTTGCCGCTGTAATTTTGGCTTTATTCTTTGCCAGCGTTTTCTCTTGGGTTTCCACCTGCTTAAGTCCGCTGTTTGCTGAAGTAAGTGCCGTATTCACTTCGTTTACTTTGGATGGAAGCATTTCTTCCGTAATGCCGGCATCCTTCAATTTGCCACGGACAACCTGTAACTGTGCCTGAACCGACGCTAAAGAAGTACTCAGTTCCTGTGAATTCCCACCGACATTCTCAAGCTGCGTTTTCAGAGATGTCTCCTGAACTTTGAGCTTTTCAAGCGTCGTGTTCAGTGTCGTAAGCTGCGTCTGCGTCGCCGTCAGTGTCTTAATTGTATTTGTCAGTTTTGTTTTATTGGCAGCGAGCGAGGCAAGCCCCGTATTTAACTGTTTTTCACTCTTTTTAAGCGTTGCCTGCTGCTTTTTAATATTCGTAATATTTTCATTAATAACTTTCAGGCCATCCTTAATTTTATCCGATGCCTGACTAAGTTTCGTCTCTCCCTTCGCCATCTTATCGGCGGCGGTCTCTTTTCCATTCTTTAATTTGTTTTTGCCATTTTCCAGTTTCTTCTTTCCTTCATCAATCTTATCCTGTGCATCACTTAATTTTCCTTCAATCGCCTTTTGCACAAGCTCATTCATCTTGTCAATCTTATCCTGCTGAATAATGACCTGAATCTTTTTCTCAATAGAACCGGATTCATTGACAGAGGCAACTCCCTCCACACTCTCCAATTCCGGAATAATTTCCTTTTCCGCCTTTTTCGTAACTTCCGCACTGTCTAATTTATCATAATCCAGTGCCGCCACCATAATCGGCATCATGTCGGGATTCATTTTCATAATTGTCGGATTTCCGATGGAATCATCAAACTGCGATGTCACCATATCAAGGCTTTCTCTCATATCTACAACTGTAGAACCCATATCCGTTCCATCATTAAATGACATAACAACCATTGACATATTCTGGATGGAAATAGATTGCAGTTCTTTGACGTTGTTGATACGCTCCATCGCCTGCTCCACCGGTTCGGAAACAGCCTTTTCTACTTCTTCCGGACTTGCTCCCGGATATGTAGTCATAACAAGTGCATACGGAAATTCCATATTTGGCAGAAAATCCGTACTCATATTTTGAAATGACAAAAATCCGAGTACCAGACATATAACAACCGCAACCAATACGGTAAATGGTTTGCGAACACTGAACTTAGATAACATCTGAAAGTTCCTCCCTTTTTCTAAAATGACTATTAGTCGAGTATAACACCGTTTGATTCGCTAACGCAACTCTAGGAGAGACACAAAATGTGAAATTTTTGTGTCTTTTACTTATTCGGCTGTTTTTTCATTTATCACTTCCACTGCTTTTTGCAGCTGGTAATCGTCTTTTCCACCGAATTGCTTCAAATCAGAAGGATTCTTTGCTTCCACATCCGGAGTCAACCCTTTGCCCTGAATACATCTGCCGCTTGGCAGCAAATATTCCCCGGTTGTCAGTTTAATTCCGCCACCACACGATTTTTCCAGAGAAAAAATAGTCTGTACAATTCCTTTCCCAAAACTTTTGACACCGACTAACGAAGCCGCTTTCCGGTCTTGCATACAGCCGGCAAAAACTTCCGAAGCACTGGCACTTCCCCCATTAATCAAAACTGCCACCGGCTTATCAAAATGCTTTTCATCGGTTGAGGTATATACTTTATCACCATTTACTTTATTTTTTTCCGTTATCAGTTTTCCTTTTGGAAGCATCCGGTCAAGAATATCCACAACCGCCGTCAGTGAACCACCGCCATTGCCTCGCAAATCTACAACCAATCCCTTCTGTCCCTTCTTCTCTAAGTCAGAAAGCGCATTCTCATATTGTTTTACCGTTTCCTTTGTAAAAGAAGTAATGGCAATATAACCGGTTTTCCCGGACAACATCCGATGTGTAACCGTCTGATTAACAATCTTTTCACAGGTCACCGTAATTTTCTTCTTTGTCTTTTCTCCATTTTCTTCCCGCAAAACAACGAGTTCTGATTTTTTTCCTTCTTTTCCTTTAATCTTCTGAATGGTATCATTTAATGACAATTTTGTTACGTCCTCGCCATTTACAGAAAGCAGAATATCTCCGGCTTTTAATCCGGCTTTCTGTGCCGGTCTGCCTTTCTGCACTTCCTGAATCGTCTTGTTTTTTGTTTTTTCATCGTAGCGCACACTTGCACCGATTCCCTCGTAATCTCCTTCTACATCTTCCATACTGCTTTTTAATTCTTCACTGGTAAAATACGCTGAATACTTATCGCCAAGTGCCGCTACCATTCCTTTTGCGGCATATTCCGAAATTGTTTGATCCGATACATCGTCCTTCCAGTAATAGCTGTCAATGTACGATTCCACAATTTCTGCACGGTTTCTAATATCCGACGCAAGAGAGGACGCCGGCAGAATCTGTATATCTAAAAAATACATGACAAGAAAAAATGTCATAGAAAACAATACGCCAACAAATATTCCGGCAAAAAAACCACTGCCTCGTCTTTTCCTCATCTTTCACTATCCTCCATTATCTCGAAATATAATTTAACGGGTTCACATAACTTCCATTTTTCGTAACACCAAAATGGAGATGTGCTCCGGTCGATATACCGGTCGATCCAACATACCCGATTACTTGTCCTTTTGTTACCTGTTTTCCGGCACTCACTGCAAGTCTGGAACAGTGCATATATACCGTATACAAACGGTTGCCATGCGAAATCATAATATAATTTCCGGCACTCGAACTATACGTAGCGGTCACTACTTTTCCGCTGCCGACTGCTAATATCGGCGTTCCCGAAGGTGCAGCCAAATCGACACCTTTATGATATGTGCTGGCACCTGCAGTCGGACTTTTTCTGCCACCAAATCCCGAAGAAATACGTCCGGCGCCACCTTTTAACGGCCAGCCAAATCCTGTTGTGCTGCCGCCGGAATTTCCGCCGCCTGCCGCCATTTCACGGTCAATCTCATCCTGTTTTTTCTGAAGCAGTGCTTCCACCTGATTTTCCGCTTCCAGCGCTTTTTTCGTGTACTCACTTACTTGATCCTGCGATTTTTCCATCGCTTTATCAATCTTATCCAATTCTGTTTTTTTATCCGCCTTTAACTCGGACACCGCTTGCTTTTCTTCCCTTGTTTTTGTTTCTAATTCCTTTAACTCATTTGTCTGCTGTTCACACTGTTTCTCCTTTTGCTGCACCGTAAGTGCTGCCTTCTTAAAATGCGCAAACACTTTGTTATCATATTCGGAAATTTTTTCAACATACTCTGAGCGGTTCAACAAATCAGAAATACTTTTTGCTCCAAATATAATATCAAGATATTCCTGATTTCCATTTTCATACATATATTTTATGCGCCGCTTCATCGTCGTATACTGCTTTTCTTTTTCCTTCTGTGCCTTTGCTAATTCCTTCTGAATTGCCTTTAACTTTTTTCCAGACGACGTAACCTGTGCATGAAGTTTCTCTAATTCTTCTTCCAGAGATGCTGTTTTTTTATCTAACTTCTCAATATATTTTAAGGTATCGTCTTTATCGGCCTGAATCTCTTCAATTTCCTTTTGCAGACTATCCGCCTTGTTTTCCCATTCTTTCTGCTGTTTTTCTGTTTCTTTAATCTGCTTGTCATAGTTTGAGGCACCTACGTTTTGTCCAAACACAGAAAGCGACACAACGCCACACAATATGCCACACAACAGCCATTTTCTTCTCATCTTTATCACTTCCTAAATATTTAAATTTCTCCGCACCGTAATAAAACTGCCAAAGAATCCAATTCCAACACCCAAAATCAGTGAAATCGGAACTAACATCACAAAAACTTCTCCTGTCGTAAGGAAAGCAAGTCCCTCCGAAAAAAGAGAAAAATGTGTTGTTATATAAGTAAGAATCCGTCCATACGAAATTCCAAGCACAATAAGCGGAAGAATTGAACCAATCAAACCAATCACTACGCCTTCCACAATAAACGGCGCCCAGATAAAAAAGTCAGACGCTCCCATCAGACGCATAATCGCAATTTCCGGTTTTCTTACGGCGATTCCGGTCGCAATTGTCGAATGAATCAAAAATACGGATACAAGTAAAAGCACAACAATCAGCACCAGTGACACACCACCAACCAGTTTATTAACACTCGAAAAGCCTTCTTCGATTTCATCCGCTTCCTTAATCCTTCGGATTCCTTTTACGTTTTTTAAGTATTCTACTAACGTAGACTGTCGTTCCAAATCCTTGCAGTAAATAGCATAAGATGCTGATTCCGCTAACGGATTATCATCCCCAAAGCTTTCTGCCAGTTCCGGTGTCTTAGAAAAGTTTTCCTGTTTAAAGTCTTCCCATGCCTGTGCAGCAGAAATGTATTCTATCCGCTCCACTTCATCTCTTTTCTCAATTTTTTGTCCAATATCAGCAATCTGTTTTTCCGAAAGATTTTCTTCAAAAAATACAGAAATTCCCACTGACTGTTCTGCCGAGTGAAGAATATTCTGGAAATTACTAAGCACAAAATAAAACAAGCCGAAGACAAATAGACAGGCTGCAATCGTTCCCATGGAAGCTAGGGTAAACATCCGGTTTTTTCTCAGATTTGCTAGTCCTTGTTTGATGCTGTGAAAAAATAAATTAATCCCCTTCAACCTGATAACCACCTTTCTTTTCATCTCTTACCAAAACGCCATCCTCTAAATTTATAACACGCTTTTGCATGACATCCACAACATCATTATTATGAGTTACAACAACAACTGTTGTACCCATTTTGTTTACTTCCTCCAACAACATCATAATATCCCATGCTGTCTTGGGGTCAAGATTTCCCGTCGGCTCGTCCGCCAGCAAAATGGTCGGCTGGTTAATCAGTGCTCTGGCAATCGCTACACGCTGCTGCTCTCCGCCGGATAATTCGTGCGGATACATCTTCTCTTTCCCTTTTAATCCAACCATCTCTAACATAATTGGAACATTTCTTGCAATATCCCTTTTGGTCATGCCGATGATTTCCTGTGCAAAGGCAACATTTTCAAATACCGTCTTATTCTTTAATAGACGAAAATCCTGAAATACCACACCAATCTTTCTCCGGTATAACGAAACCTGTTTGCGCTTCAAATTTGTCACCTGTCTGCCACCGACAAATATACGGCCTTCGGTCGGATTTAACTCTTTTAAAAGCAATTTAATAAAAGTGGACTTGCCAGATCCACTTTTACCAACTACGAATACAAATTCGCCTTTATGAATGCGAATGGATACATCACTTAGCGCTTCCACACCTGTAGAATACTGCTTACTGATATGATCCATTGCAATAATAGGTATCACCTTTTTCTTTGTTTCCATGATACAAAACCTCTCTCGTCAATTAATACTCAATGGTCTCCAAATAGTTCATATACTTCACAACCATCAACGCAATGCGGAATGTAATCGCATCCTCAAACACACGCAAATCAAGTCCGGTGCTCTTTTGCAATTTATCCAAACGATAAACAAGCGTATTTCGATGGATGTAAAGCTGTCTCGATGTCTCCGAAACATTTAAGTTATTTTCAAAGAACTTGTTAATTGTCGTCAAGGTTTCTTCGTCGAAATTATCCGGTGTGTTGTCATCGAAAATTTCTTTAATAAACATTTTACAAAGTGGCAGCGGAAGCTGGTAAATCAGCCGTCCAATGCCCAGATTACTATACGCCATTACCTTTTTGTCACTGTAAAAGATCTTTCCAACATCCAGTGCCATCTTCGCTTCTTTATAGGATCTTGAAACTTCCTTGATATCCTTGATAATCGTTCCAAACGCCACACGTACACGTGCCATTGCCTCAGTATTTAACATATCTACGATAACCTGTGCGGTTTTCTCCAAATCCTCGTAAGTATCTTTGTCCTTAATTTCTTTTACGATAATGATGTTTTTCTCATCCACTGCCGTGATGAAATCCTTGTTGCCACCGGCAAACATGCTGCGTACAGTCTCTAAGGCACCATTATCTTTTTCCTTACTTGTCTCTACAATATAAACAACTCGGCGTGCGTTCATCTCGATATGAAGTTTCTTCGCACGGTTAAAAATATCAACCAAAAGGAGGTTATCAAGCAAAAGCCCAGCCGCCTTGTGCACTACGAGGGCATTTTCTGGAACCGAGAATACCCTGCCACCTCCGATATGGAAAGCCAGATGTATACCCCCGTGGCAGATATCAAAAAGTTCCTGGCAGAGCACCCGGAAAAGCCCTTTATCATGTGCGAGTACAGCCACGCCATGGGCAACAGCTGCGGCGGCATCACCGACTACACCGAGTATGCCTACGAAGAACCGCTGTATCAGGGCGGGTTCATCTGGGAGTACATGGACCACGGCATCGCGGTCACTGACCCGGACGGCAAGCCCTGCTTTGCCTACGGCGGCGACTTCGGCGACCGCCCCACCGACCGGGAATTCTGCGTGGACGGCCTTGTACTGCCCGACCGCCGTAACACCCCCAAAATGGACGCCGTCAAGGCGGCCTACGCACCGCTGAAGATCACCCTGACCGACACCGAAGCCGTGATTGAAAACCGGAATCTCTTTACCGACCTGAACGCCTACGACCTTGTGTTTGCGTCCTCGGTCAACGGCAAGCCGGAGCGCCGGGCGGTGCTGCGGGCAGACTGTGCACCCGGCGAAACGGTGCATCTGCTGTTCCCCTTTGCCTTGCCGGAGACAGGGCTTGCCTGCATGACCGTTATCGCTATCCAGCGGGCTGCAAAGCCCGGCATCCCGGCGGGCTATGAAGCTGCCTTTGGGCAGGTATGGCACAACTACGCCGCCGCCCGGCTGACCCTGCCCGCCCCGCAGCTGGTGGAGATGGACTGCAACATCGGCGTGAAGGGCAAGGGCTTCGAGTACATCTTTGGCCGCGGCAAGGGCCTTGTGTCCATCCGCTACAACGGTGTGCAGCTGTTGGACGATACCGTGCGCCCCAACTTTTGGCGTGCGCCCACCAACAACGACGAGGGCTGCGCAGAACCTTTTACATTTGCCTTCTGGAAAACCGCCGGTCTCTACGCCCGGTGCGATAATCTGACTGTCGAAGCAAAGGATGAGTTCGTCATCGTCCGCGCAAACTACACCCTGCCAGATGGGCAGACGCTTCCCATTGATTTTGCCATCGACGGCGCAGGCCGCTGTGACATCACCATGACATGGCAGGGCGCGCGCACTGAACTGCCGGAGTTCGGTCTGCTCTTCCCGCTGCGCCGGGAACTGACTGAGGTATCCTATCTCGGTCTTGGCCCCCGGGAGACCACCGCCGACCGCACCGCAGGCGGCAAAATGGGCGCTTGGAGCTACAATGTCCGGCAGGACTTTGCCCAGAACACCCCCGTCTACCCGCAGGAGTGCGGCAGCCGTACCGGCGTGTACCGCGCAGCGGTCACCGGCAGCGGATTGAACATAGGCATCGGCTTTGCAGGGGACAGCATGACCTTCTCGGCACTGCCCTATACGCCCCATGAGCTGGAAAATGCCCGCCATCTCTATGAGCTGCCCCGGGACGACAATAAGACGGTTGTCCGTTGCGCTGCCTTCCAGCGCGGCGTGGGCGGCGACAACAGCTGGGGTGCAAAGCCCCATGCAGACGCCTGCTTTGCGGTGGAGAAGAGAACCTCGTTCCATTTTTCGATTCAAAAATAAAAATTTACTTCACTAAAGTGGTTGGGGATCATCGTGATACCTGCCCCTTTGGTCTTATTGCGAAACCGTAACGAGATAAAAATCAGTGCAACATATAAATAGTATATTGGCGATACGCAATCCAACGATGTAGCTGCTACATTAAAAAGTTGAATTGCGGTATCCATGTTGTAGCGGCAGGAAAGCAGTTTCATCATAGTAGTGTCCTCCTGGACCTGGACTTGGTTTTGGTGTGCAGCCACGCAAATCAATGCCGCCAAGTCGGTGGAGATAAAACGGCAAGGCCGCCTGCTGCCAAGCGACCTTGCCGTTTTATGCTGTATTTTGCTAAATCAGGCGGTTTTCCGCAAACTCACAGCGCCATCCACGCCGGTATAGGTGGTGCTGTATTCCAAGGCTGGTATGGACGACTACCTGCGCAGAATACGGCTGCCCGGAACGGTGACGCTGCTTTTTCAACAGGGATGACATCAGCTATACCGGGCTGCATCCGAAGCTGATCTGGGAGCAAATGTGCTGCCGCCAAGAAGAAAAAGGCTGTAATTCTATAAAAAGGACGGAAAAAGGACGGAAATCAGAGGAACCTATCAGGATTCTGTGCTCTGGTGGTCGATATCAAGAGACAAGCCGCCAACTTCACCGTGGATGGCCTTTATGTGGTAAGCGACATATTCGCGCGGATTGACACCGTAATTCTTTTTGAAGGAGCGGTAAAAGGCGTTATAATCAGAAAAACCGCATTTGGCCGGGATGGAAGAGATCGGCTCTTTTTTCATGAGCAGCCGTTTGGCTTCCAGCAGCCGCTGCTGGATGACATACTGGTAAAAGCTGATCTGCATATTCTGCTTGAACATGTGGGAAAAATTGTATTTATCAATGAAAAGCGCCTTTGCCACCGTGTCCAGTGAAAGATCGCCGCTGAGGTTCAAATCGATATAATGCAGGGCGTTGCTCAGGACGCTTGGTTTCTGCGCCTTGGCAAAAACGTGCTCCCGATTATATAAGGAGCGGTTGATGCCGATCAGGATGCGGAGAATATCGGCCATGCCCTCACTGTGGTAACACAGGCTTTCCTCCCGGTAAGCGTGGGTCAGGGCTTCAAACTGCCCGAACCGGGCGCGGGAGCTGTCCACGCTATCCCGAATCAAAAATGTTTTTGCATGACCCGGACGGAGAAAGTAATCGATGTCTGGGTCGATTTTTTTCATGGTATCAAAAGCCGGAGGACTGAGCCACAACACATACCGCTCATAGGGGATCTCAAAGTCCCGGAAGATGGGATGGTGCATAATGGCAGGTGGGATGATCAGCAGGTCTCCCGGTTTGAGCCGGAACATTTTGTCGTGGACAACATAATCCGCATTTCCGCTGACAAAGAGAAAAATTTCATAGAATTCATGGTAATGAGAAGCGACCGGGGGATAGCTGGCGTCCTTGTAATGGTCGATCTCAAAATCCGGCTCGGCCATGTAATGTTTATCGGTTTTGATGACTTTCACAGAAAAATACCTCCGGTCAAAAAATTCTTTTGGGCTAGTTCATCATAACACGATGTACCAATATATGCAATGTTTTGACCAATAAATGCCAATAATTTTGCAAAAAAGGTTGGATTATACCAAGAAATGCAAGGTTTTTGCCAAAAAAGGCCTGTACATTACAACGCGTTTGCGCTATTTTTATTGATAGAAAGCCTGTTGCACATGGCAGAATAGAAATGGTAGGGAATGCGCAGCCTGAAGCCCTTTGCGGAAGGGATAAATTTCACTCTGACCGACAGGAGATCAAAACCGGTTTTGTACGCAGTCAATCAAACAAAGAAAACTGGAGATGTCAATCATGATAGGAACAAGACGTATTACTCGCCGCAGCTTTCTGGCTGCTGCAGGTCTTGCTGCCGTAGGCGCAAGCCTGTCGCTCACCGGATGCAGCGGCTCGGTTTCAGACGGCCTGAGCTCCAAGCATCTGTTGGTGGCACACAGCCACAGCGAAGCGCACCCGGTCAACGTTGGACTGCAGAAGATGACGGAAGTTGCTTCTGCTGAATCCGACCTGACCTTCAGCGTTTACCCCAATGGTCAGCTGGGCGACAACGCAGCAATGATCCAGCTGGTCAAGGCCGGCGTTCTGGATATTGCAAAGGTCTCTGCTTCCAGCATGGAGCAGTTCAACAGCGCATACGCCATCTTCTCGATGCCGTATGTGTTCGAGAGCACCGAGCAGTATTTTGCCGTTATGAACCAGAGCGAAGCGGTGCAGGAGATCTTCAAGAGCACCTACGATCAGGGCTTCTTTGCCATCGGCTGGTTCGATTCCGGCTCCCGCAGCATCTACACCACCAAAGACGGCCCCTGTGAAGGCCCCGCAGACCTGAAGGGTCTGAAGATCCGCACCCAGGACAGCCCCACGTCCATTGCCATGATCCGTGCCATGGGCGGCAGTGCAACGCCCATGTCCAGCGGCGAGACCTACACCGGTCTGCAGCAGGGCATTATTGACGGCGCAGAGAACAACGAGACAGTTCTGGTGCAGGACGGTCACGGTGAGGTCTGCAAGAGCTACACCTACACCCAGCACCAGATGGTGCCCGATATCGTGATCATCTCCACCGAGACTTGGGAAAGTCTGGACGAGACCGAGCAGAGCGCCATCATAAACGGCATGACCCAGGGCAACGAAGCACACGAGGCCGTATGGCAGGATCTGGTGCAGGAGAACATTGACGGTGCCAAGGAGATGGGCGTCCAGTTCTACACCATCGACAAGACGGCCTTTATCGAGGCTACCCAGTCCCTGCGCGACGAGTTCTGTGCCAAGAGCGCCGACAATGCCCGTTATTACGAGGACTTCCTGTCCTATGTACAGGCTTGATGAGGAGGGAAGCATACCATGTTGATCGTTAAATTCCGTGGCCTGATCGATAAGATCATTCAGGTCCTCAGCACCATTATCATGGGTGTCATGGTCATTGCTGTCTGCTGGCAGGTCATCACCCGCTACATCCTGAACAACCCCAGCACCGTGACCGAAGAAGCGCTGCGTTATCTGCTGATCTGGGTGACCATGGTGGGCGGTGCTTACGCATACGGCCGCCGCAAGCATCTGTTTCCTTTAAGATGAAGGTGATTGGCTGACGGAATTTCCGATTGGGACTCCACGCCCGCAAACAAATGTGTCAGCCAGCCTTCATCATTCTGCATTCGATTCAGCAAGTTGGGACAAATCACTGCTCCCGTTTCACGGACTAATCTGATTGAATCTTGAAGTGCTGGAACCAATCGTATCTCAATTTACGAAGGAGGAGTTTCATGATCGCAGTTGGAATCGACATATCCAAAGCCAAAAGCACCGTTGCGGTAATTGATTCAGACGGTACAGTTCTGGCAAGTCCATTCACAATGGCTCATACGCAGCCGGAGATGGAAGCTTTCGTGACCTATCTGAAGGGACTTGGAGAACCCACGACCATCCTCATGGAGTACACTGGCCACTACCATTATCCGGTGCTCAAGAAGCTTCAAGACGAAGGGTTTCCCGTTTGCATTGTCAATCCATACCAGATGAAAAAATACGGGGATGTCGAGATTCATAAGGCGAAGACGGACAAGAAGGACGCGCTTCGGATAGCAGCCTATGCACTTGAAAAATCTTATAAACTTGTACCGTATAGCTCAATGGAGCAAAAGTATGAGGACTTGAAATTTCTTTCCCGTCAGTACAGCCAGCGTATCACTTATGTCGCGAAACTGAAAGTTCAGCTCATAGCTCTGCTGGATCAGACGATGCCTGGGATCACAAGAATACTGCCACTGAACAGCAGAAACCCTGAAAAATGCGCTCTGCTGCTTTTTATCAGACGATTCAAGTCCTTTGATGAGATTCATCGAATTGGAAAGGCTCGTTTCCTGGCATCCTATGATGTCTTGGCGAAAAAGACTTCAGAACGCAGCGCGTCCAGCAAGGGACATAGTATCTACGAACTCGCTGTTGACAGCATTACCACCCGCGGCGAAGACCCTTACATTTGGCTCTCACAAAATCAATGCGTTGACCTGCTTTCTACCACACAAAACGCTGCCGACGAAATCATTTCTCAGATGAGAAACATCGCCGAGACAATTCCGGAATACAAGGTACTCCGAGC
>OGXH01002229.1_pt1 | contig 13678 bp, 9 predicted proteins | sample 1576241 | NCBI WGS metagenome assembly OGXH01 (sample SAMEA3541529, study PRJEB24748) | human gut metagenome | biome: human gut; feature: human-associated habitat; material: faeces | place: China | collected 2012
CCTCCGCAATTTCCGGCAGACCTTCTGCTGTGGCGGGCACCTGGTCCAGAACGCGCCCGCCGTGGTTGGAAATCACGATCGCCGAAGCACCGGCTTCCACCGCTTTCTGCGCGCCGCGTGCCGTCATGACGCCCTTGATGATGAACGGAACCTTGGCATCCGCAATAATGCCGCGCAGCTCCTCCACCGTTTTGCTGCCGGCGGGCGGGTTCAGGTTCTTCAAAAACGGCAGACCGGCGGCGTCAATGTCCATGGCAACGGCAAACGCGCCGGTGGCACGCACCAGGGCCATCTTTTCTGCAATCGTCCCGGCATCCCAAGGCTTTACGGTTGGAATGCCAAACCCGGCATTGGCTTTTACCGCCTTGCAGGCACCCACCATAACCGCGGGATTGGTGCCGTCACCGGTGAAAGCCAGGATCCCGGCATCGTGGCAGGCGGGAACCAGAATATCATTGTACTCCAGGTCGGTGTACTTGGTGCCGTAATGCAGCTGCATGGCACCCACCGGCCCGGCAAAAACCGGGATGCGGTAACTGTGGCCGAACATTTCCAGCGTGGTGTCCGGCTCACCCGATTCGCAAATGGTGTCCATGTTCACCCGCACGTTCTGCCATGCGCTGTAATTGCGGATGGCAACATCACCCACGCCCTTGGCACCGGGACCCGGCACCGTGTTGCGGCAGGCACGCCCATCACACACCGGGCACGCTTTGCAGGGCCCCATCTGGCCGCGCGCTGCAGTAAGTACTTCGTTATACGTCATGGTCGTTTGCTCCTTTGTGGCGGCAAAAGCCGCAGTGTTTGCTCACTGCCATTGTAGCCTATTTGCCGCAAACCCGCAAGTGCATTTTGCCCGCCGCACAGGGGGCTACCCAAATACCTGTTGGTGTGCTATGATATTATTGATAACATAACAAGGTTTAGCGCCAAATGCCCGTGCCTGCACGGAAAAATACTTATCCGTTGGGAAAGCCGAAAAAAGCAAAAAAATGGCCTGTTTTTGCAACGTGGCGGACTTTTTGAATTTCCGGTATCCCCAAAATGGATGTACAATAGAAAGGAATCGCTATGAAATTTTCAGAAATGAAGTACGAACGCCCGGACCTGGATAAGGTTCTGGCCCAGTGCGAAGAGTATGCCAAAAAGATGGCCGCTGCCCAGAGCGGCGAAGAACTGGTACAGCTTTACCGCGAAGAAAACACCATGATGGCCCATTACCACACGGCATCCTGCCTGGCATCCATCCATTATACCCAGGATACCCGCGATGAATATTGGAGCGGGGAACAGGAATGGTTTGATGCAACCGGCCCGGCGGTCAGCAATGCAGCACGCAATGTTGCGGAGGCGATTCTTTCCAACCCGCACGCCAAAGCGCTGGAAGAAGCGTTCGGTACCCGCATTCTGCCCAGCCTGCGCAACCTGGTGCTGAGCATGGACGACCGGGTGATCGAACTGCAGAAAGAGGAAAATGCCCTGACCAGTGCTTACCAGAAATTGTACGGCGGTGCAATGGCGGAGCTGGACGGCAAACAGCTGACCATCCCGCAGCTGACGCTGTATAAGCAGAGCACTGACCCCGCCATGCGCCGTAAGGCTTACGAGGCGGAAGCCGTTTACTTTGACACCCACCGCGCCGAGTTTGACGAGATCTATGATAAGATGGTCAGGAATCGCAACGAGCAGGCACGCATCCTGGGCTACAACGATTACAGCGAGCTGAGCTATATCCGCATGAACCGCATCGGTTACGGCCCGGCGGAGGTTGCCGCGTTCCGCCAGGAAGTGGTAGAGCAGGTGGTGCCCATGATCCAGAAGACTCTGGCTCTGCGCAACAAGCGCACCGGCATTGAGAACCCCATGTTCTGGGACAGCACCATCAGCTTTGCGGACGGCAACCCCGTGCCGCACGGCAGCTATGACGAGCTGATGGCCGGTGCCCGCAAGATGTACCATGAGCTCAGCCCCGAAACGGCAGAGTTCATCGACTTCATGCAGGATAACGAGATGTTCGACGTTCTCAGCCGCCCCGGCAAAATGAGCGGCGGTTATGAGGAAATGCTGCCCGATTACAAGACCCCCTTCATCTTTGCCAACTGGAACGGCACGGCGGGGGATGTGGATGTGCTGACCCATGAAGCAGGGCATGCACTGGAAGGCTACCTGGCTGCCCGCAGCCCCAAGAACATCCCCGAAGATATCCAGTGCCCCGGTATGGAGAGCGCCGAGATCCACTCCATGAGCATGGAGTTCCTGACCGCCCCGTGGCATCGCCTCTTCTTTAAGGAGGATACGGATAAATACGAGCTGCTGCACGCCGAGGACAGTTTTATCTTCCTGCCATACGGCTGCATGGTGGATGAATTCCAGCACATTATGTATCAGCAGCCAGATCTTACGCCGGATGAACGCAATGCCGTCTGGCTGGAGCTGGAAAAGAAATACCGCCCCTGGAACAAGTTCGGCGACCTGCCGTTCTATGGCCGCGGTGCAGGCTGGCAGCGCCAGCTGCATATCTTTGAATGCCCGTTCTACTATATTGATTACTGCCTGGCAACCGCCATTGCCCTGCAGTTCTTTGTGGCCAGCCTGAAGGACCACAAGGACGCCTGGCAGCGCTATATGAAGCTGACCAACCTGGCCGGTATGGCAACCTATACCGAGCTGGCCGAAAGCGCCGGAATGAAAGCCCCCTTTACCAAGGGCAGCCTGACCGAGCTTTCCCGCGCGGTGGCGGATTGGATCGAGCAGCATCAGGTAAGCTAAGGCAACACCGCACAATTCCCGCCTTGCGGCTTAAGCACCGCTCCGGCAGCTGCGGCACGGCATCTGCGTTGCCAAAATGCTCGATAAGACATCCAGTATTATCTGCGCTTTTGGCTTAGCATCTGCCGCACCTCGCTCGCCGTATCGGCACTTAGAATTATGCAGTATTGCCCTAAAACAGAATAAGCATCACTTTTATGCCGCAGGCTGTTTGCCTGCGGCATTTTTGCTGCCATTTTTGAAGTAGTGGGAAAGAACCAGATAAAATATATTAACTGACATAATATTATATAATATATAATATATAGAACAAAATAATACCGGCAGAGCCGCCGCCACACGCAGCGGCCCTGCCGGAGATAGAACTGGAACAGATAGAGCTGAATCTGAACCTGGGCAGCGCCGACCTTGGTACACTGAAAGCCAAAAGCATACAGGCAGACCTTGCCCTCGGCAGCCTGTATGCGGATGAGCTGCAAACCGGGCAGCTGGATGCAACGCTTGCCCTGGGCAGTGCAGAGCTTGGCACCGTGCAGGCAGAGCGCGTGACGATTGAAAACGCCCAGGGCGATGTGACGATCAGCCGCCTGGTGGGGGCCAGCCAGGTGCAGGTAACCGACCAGCTGGGCAATATTGCCCTGACCCTGGGGGAAAAGGCAGACGGTTACAGCGTGCAGGCTGCATGCGGCCTGGGCAGCATTACGGTAAGCGGCGCCAAGCAGGCAAGCCCTTACAGCACCAACAGCAAAGCAGCCAACGCTGTGATTCTGGATGCCGCGCTGGGGGATATTACCCTGAACTTTGAGGAATGAGCGGGGAAAAGAGCATCACATGTGCGGCATGCCGGAACGCATTTGGAGCCCGTTCCAAACGGCGGACGGGTGCCGATGTGCAAAATGTTTTGATTAGTCATACTCTTGCGCCTGGCCATGGTGCAGTTTATACAACTTTTGCCCAAAAGGCCAAAAAAAGATTTAATGCAACAAATTTTGCATATTGTACGCGAATGTGGTACAATAACCAATAAGCAAATCAGGCAACGAAAAGGGTAAAGGAGAATTGCGAAATGGCGTATTATTTTAGTGAACCGTCCCGTACCTTCGGCGAGTATCTGCTCGTCCCCGGCTATTCCTCTTCGGAGTGCATCCCCACGGCTGTCAGCCTCAAAACCCCGCTGGTCAAGTACCGCAAGGGCGAAGAAGCCTGCCCCCTGACCATGAACATCCCCATGGTTTCGGCTATCATGCAGTCCGTTTCCGGCGAAAAGCTCGCCATTGCCCTTGCCAAGCAGGGCGGCGTTTCTTTCATTTACGGCTCCCAGTCCGTTCAGTCCGAGGCTGATATGGTTCGCCGTGTCAAGGCTTACAAAAAGGGCTTTGTTACCTCTGATTCCAACCTGCCGCCGGAGGCTACCCTGGCTGATGTGTTGGACCTGAAAACCCGTACCGGCCATTCCACCGTTGCCATCACGGCTGACGGCACCCCCCACGGCAAGCTGCTGGGCATTGTGGCATCCCGTGACTACCGCCTGTCCCGCATGAGCACCGATCTGAAAGTGACTGAGTTCATGACCCCGCTGGACAAGCTGGTTACCGCACCGGCCAACACCAGCCTGCATGACTGCAACGATATCATCTGGGATAACAAGATCAACTCTCTGCCGCTGGTAGACGAGCAGGGCAACCTGCAGTATATGGTTTTCCGCAAAGATTATGATTCTCACAAGGAACATGCCAATGAGCTGCTGGATGCCAACAAGAGCTATGTTGTCGGCGCCGGCATCAATACCCGCGACTATGCCGAGCGCGTGCCCGCCCTGGTGGATGCCGGCGTGGATGTGCTCTGCATCGACTCTTCCGAAGGTTACAGCGAATGGCAGTCCCGTACCATCGCCTGGATCCGTGAGCATTACGGCGACAAGGTAAAGGTCGGTGCAGGCAACGTGGTGGACCGCGAGGGCTTCCTGTTCCTGGCAAAAGCCGGTGCAGACTTTGTCAAGATCGGCATTGGCGGCGGCTCCATCTGCATCACCCGCGAAACCAAGGGCATTGGTCGCGGCCAGGCAACCGCCGTTATCGAGGTTGCCAAAGCCCGCGATGAATACTATGAGCAGACCGGCATCTATATCCCTATCTGCTCCGATGGCGGCATTGTGCATGACTACCACATCACCCTGGCATTGGCAATGGGCGCTGACTTTGTTATGCTGGGCCGTTACTTTGCCCGCTTTGATGAATCCCCCACGAACAAGCTGCGCGTTGGTGGCAACTATGTGAAGGAATACTGGGGCGAAGGTTCCAACCGTGCCCGCAACTGGCAGCGCTATGACCTTGGCGGTGCCCAGAAGCTGAGCTTTGAGGAGGGCGTTGATTCTTACGTTCCGTATGCCGGCCCGCTGGCCGATGGCGTGCAGACCACGCTGTACAAGGTGCGCTCCACCATGTGCAACTGTGGTGCGCTGTCCATCCCGGAACTGCAGCAGAAAGCCCGTCTGACGGTCGTTTCTTCCACCTCCATTGTGGAAGGCGGCAGCCATGACGTTATCCTGAAAAACAGCCCGAACAACGTTTAAGCTGTTCCGGGTTGGGGAACCACGGCCAGCAGAATTTGCGCTTGCAATCTGATAGGATTTGTGGTATTATAACCAACATGAGATGCAAAGGGGCAGCTACCAATACAGCTGCCCTTTTTTGCACTTTTGCGGGTTCAGGCGGTAACATTGTGCGTTTTAACCGCCTGGGGCCGGGGGTTCAGCCCCAAAACAATCAGGGGCGCGGCAGAATGGCTGCGCCAATGTAAGAGAGGGAAAGAATTATGAAAAAATTTGCCTGCGCTGCGCTGAGCACTGCACTGCTGGCCAGCATGCTGGCTGCCTGCGGCAGCTCCGCATCCACCACCCCGGCGGCTTCCTCCGCTGATACATCCTCCGATACCGGGGCATCTTCCACCGAAGCTGCCGCTTCCACCGGGGCTGCAGCAGATGGTTCGCTGCACGTTGCCATGAACACCGATATCCAGACGATGGATGTGCACAAGACCAACAACGACTACATGGTGCCGCTGAATATCTTTGACCGCCTGTTTGAGATCAAAACCAATGCGGACGGCTCCACTGAGCTGGAGAAGAGCCTGGTGGAAGACTACACCGTTTCGGACGACGGCCTGACCTATGATTTCACCCTGCGCAGCGGTGTTACGTTCTCTGACGGCACCCCGCTGACCGCCAACGATGTCAAGTATACTTTTACCCGTATGCTGGCCTTGCCGGACAGCGTGCAGACGGATTATGCCTCTGCCATTGCCGGTGCGGAAGCTGTGATGGATGGCACTGCCACCGACCTGGAAGGCATTCAGGTGATTGATGACACCCACTTTACCGTTACCCTGTCGGAGCCGTTTGCCGGTTTCCTGTATGAGCTGGCAACCGCTTCCTGCTCCATCATGAGCGAGAAGAACGTGGAGGAAGCAGGCGACCAGTTTGGTATGGACTGCTCCAAGACCATCGGCTCTGGCCCGTATGTGGTCACCAGCTGGACCCGCGACAGCAGCATTGTGCTGGATGCCAACCCCAACTACTGGGGCGAAAAGCCCAGCGTGCAGCATGTGGAAATTTCCATCGTGCCGGATTCTTCCACCATGAGCATGATGTTCCAGAACGGTGAGCTGGATATCCTGGACTGCGATTACATTGACGCTGCCGTTGTCAACTCTACCTACAAGACCCAGTATGCCAATGATATCGTAACCTCCAACCGTCTGGGCACCACCTACATGGCTCTGAACGAGAATGTGGAGCCGCTGAACGATGTCAAGGTTCGCAAGGCCATCCAGATGGCCATTGACCGCCAGACCATCCTGGATACCGTGTATAACGGCGATGGCAGTCTGGTGGACGGCATTTACCCCAAAGGCCTGATCGGCTACACCGAGGACAACGAGGGTTGGCTGAAGTACGACCCCGAACAGGCCAAGAGCCTGCTGGCCGAAGCCGGTTACGCGGATGGCTTTACCATGGAGATTGCTGCCGATAACTCCAGCAGCGATTCCACTCTGCTGGTCATCCAGATCGTGCAGCAGTACCTGCAGCAGATCGGGATTAACGCCGAGATCAAGAGCTATGACCCCGCCAGCTGGCTGGATCTGCGCAAGAGCGGCGATATGGTCAGCTTTGTCAGCTCCTGGACGGCCGACTATAACGACCCGGATAACTTCATTTACACGTTCTTCGGTACCCCCGAAAAGAGCAATGTGCGCAGCCTGAACTACTTTAACACCGACGTTATGAGCCGTGTTGCTGCCGCCCGCGGCATTGTGGACGACACCGAACGCCTGACCGAGTACGCCGCGCTGGAAAAGCAGATCGTGGAAGAGGACGCTGCATGGGTACCCATGTTCAGCCGTTCCCACCTGTTTGTTAAGGGCGACCGGATCGCCTCCTTCACCCCGCACTGGGCCGGTTATAACGATACCCAGTATATCAACGTTACCTTGAAGTAATTTTTGGACAAAAAAAGTTACAAATAATGCAATGCAGGCTGCGACCACAGGTTGCAGCCTGCATTTTTTATGTTATAATTTTAATGCTTGTATATTTTACAGCATAAAAGTGTAAAAATATACAGTCGCTCAAACAGACTGTCCATAAGGTAAAACTGCATTCTGCCTGGCAGGAACCGTAGGGGCGCACATTGTGCACCCACGTTAGCGCTTTTTATAAAAGCGCTGTGCCGAAGCAACGCCTGCGGGGAAAATGATATTCACCTGCACAGAGCATGGTTTTAACCGATTGGCAGTTTGGAAACAGCGGCTGTGAGGGACAAAAGGGGAGTGACTCCGTGTGAAAAGCGTGATAAAGCGCATTTTGGGCACCATTCCGGTGCTGATCGGCGTGGTACTGCTCATCTTCATCATGCTGCGCATTGTTCCCGGCAATGCGGCGGCTATGCTGCTGGGTGAACATGTGGACCAGGCCACCATTGACCGCCTGACTGAAGTGATGGGGCTGGATAAGCCGGTGATCGTGCAGTTCTTTGACTATCTGGCCGGGGCGATCCATGGGGACCTGGGCATCAGTTATAAATATAACCGCGCTGTTACCGATATGATCATAGAGGCGTTCCCCTACACGCTGGAACTGGCCCTGCTGGCGGCGCTGTTCGCCTGGGTGCTGGGCCTTGGCACCGGTATTATAGCAGCCATCAGGCAGAACAGCCTTGTGGACCACCTGTTCATGGGCGTTTCGCTAGCTGGCGTTTCCATGCCTATTTTCATGGTGGCGCTGCTGCTGCAATACCTGTTTGCCTTCAAAATCAAGGCATTCCCGCTTACGCTGGATGGTACCTTCCTTTCCATGATTCTGCCCGCCATTGCCCTGGGCTGGAACAGCGCAGGCAGCATTGCCCGTATGACGCGCTCCAGCCTGCTGGAAGTGATGCAGGCGGATTATATTGATACCGCCCGTGCCAAAGGCCTGCGCAAGCAGGCGGTTATTCTGGGCCATGCGCTCAAAAACTCCATGCTGCCGGTCATTACCATGATGGCATTGCAGTTTTCCGGCATGCTGTCCGGCGCGGTTATCACCGAGAGCATTTTTGCCATTCCCGGCATCGGCCGCCTTGCCACCACAGCGATCCAGAACCGTGATATGCCGGTGCTGCAGGGGACCGTGCTGTTTACCACCGTGCTGGTCATTGCAGGCAACCTGATTGCGGACCTGCTGTATTCTGTGCTGGACCCGCGCATCAGAAAGGAGGCATAAGCCATGGCAGACGAAATGTTGAAAAATGCCCAGCCGCAGGAACTGGAAAGCCAGATTGGCGAAGAGGACGGCCTGAAAGAACAGCTGCTGCGCATGTGCCGCCAGAACAAGCTGGCCGCCTTTTCGGCTGTGCTGATTCTGGTTGTCATCCTGATAGCTATTTTTGCTCCCGTTCTGGCCCCCTATGGTGAGGCTGAGCAGGACCTGATCAGCCGTTTGCAGGGCCCCAGCGCTGCCCACTGGTTTGGCACGGATGAACTGGGCCGCGATGTGCTCTCCCGTATTCTGTATGGTTCGCGCCTCTCGCTTACCATCGGTATTCTGCCCAGCATCATCTCGCTGGTGGTGGGCATCTTCTTTGGCCTGCTGGCCGGTTACTTTGGCGGCTGGGTGGATTATGTTATCATGCGCCTGGCGGATATTATGCTGTCCATCCCGTCCCTGCTGCTGGCCATGGTGGTTATGTACACCCTGGGCCAGTCCACCGTCAACCTGTTTATCGCGCTTTCCCTCACCAGCTGGGCCAGTGTGGCCCGCGTGGTGCGCAGCCAGACCCTGAGCCTGAAGGAGAGCGAATATGTTGAGGCTGCCCGTTCGATCGGTGTCAGCAACGGCAAAATCATGCTCAAGCATATCCTGCCCAACTGCATTCCCTCATTGATCGTTCTGTTTACCCTGAATGTTCCCTCTGCCATTCTGTCTGAAAGCTCGCTGAGCTTTTTGGGCATCGGCGCACAGCCACCGGCAGCATCCTGGGGCTTGATGGTCAACCAGTCCAAGCAGTTTTTGTTCACCCAGCCCTGGCTGGCCCTGGCACCCTGCATTGCCATTATGATCGTGGTGCTGGCGTTCAACTTTTTGGGTGACGGTCTGCGCGATGTGCTGGACCCCTACATGAAGAACCAGTAACGGCGGGGGAGAAGTAAAAGATGGAAAATAATAATAATGTTCTGGAAATCCGCGGCCTGAACTCCTATTTCTTTACCGAAAAAGGCGTGGCCCCGGCGGTGGATGGCCTGGACCTGGATATTCCCAAGGGCAAGATCATCGGCCTGGTGGGGGAGAGCGGCTGCGGCAAAAGCATGACCGCCAAATCCATTATGGGCCTGCTGAAATACCCCGGCCGCGTGGCGGGCGGCAACATCCGGTTTGAAGATCAGGACCTGACCAGACTTTCGGATAAAGAGCTGCGCAAGATCTGCGGCAATGATATTTCGATGATCTTTCAGGAGCCGATGACCAGCCTGAACCCGGTGCTCAAGGTGGGCCGCCAGGTGCGCGAAACGCTGCTGGTGCATAACCCGACCATGAGCAAGGCGGAAGCCAAGCAGCGCGTGGTGGAAATGTTCCGGCGTGTTGGCATCCCCGAAGCGGAAAAGCGCTATGACTGCTACCCGCACGAGCTTTCCGGCGGCCTGCGCCAGCGCGTGATGATTGCCATGGCCATGGTATGCAAGCCCAAGCTGCTGATTGCCGATGAGCCCACCACCGCACTGGATGTGACAATTGAAGCCCAGATCCTGCGCCTGATGAAGGAGCTGCGGGACGAAACCGGCATGAGCGTGCTGATCATCACCCATAACATGGGCGTTGTGGCGGAAATCTGTGACTATGTGTATGTCATGTACGCAGGCAAGATCATGGAACAGGCTGAAACCTTTGAGCTGTTTGACCATACCATGCACCCCTATACCAAGGGCTTGCTGGATTCCATCCCGCGCATTGGCCAGAACGCCGAGCGGCTGCACACCATCCCCGGTGTGGTGCCCAACCTGCTGCACCTGTCGCAGGGCTGCCCGTTCAGCAACCGCTGCGAATATGCCACCGACCAATGCCGCACGGAAAAAGCGCAGCTGCATCCCGTTGCACCGGATCATCAGGTACGCTGCTTCCGCTGTGAGGAGGAACATCAATGAGCGAGGTAAAACACGAAGTTCTTTTGCAGGCAAAAGGTATTTATAAAAACTTTGAAACCAGCAAAAAAGACCAGGCCGTCCATGCCCTGACCAATGTGGATCTGACCCTGTACCGCGGCGAAACGCTGGCCCTGGTGGGGGAGAGCGGCTGCGGCAAAAGCACCCTGGGACGCACCCTGATCCGCATGCTGCCCGCAACCAGGGGCAGCGTGACCTTTGAAGGGCAGAACATCACCGCCATGAAGGATAAGGAATTTGCCCCCCTGCGCCGCCGGATGCAGATGGTCTTCCAGGACCCGTATGCCAGCCTTGACCCGCGCATGAAGGTGCGGGATATCATTGCCGAACCGCTGGAAACCTATCATGTATGCAAAACCAAAGCCGAAACCACCCACCGCGTGCTGGAATTGATGCAGGCTGTTGGTGTACCGGCAGAGTTTTTGAACCGTTACCCGCACCAGTTCAGCGGCGGCCAGCGCCAGCGCATCGGCATTGCCCGCGCCATTGCGCTGCAGCCGGACATGATCGTCTGCGATGAACCGGTCTCCGCATTGGATGTTTCGGTGCAGAGCCAGGTGTTGAACCTGCTCAAGGACCTGCAAAAGCAGTACGGCCTGACTTATCTCTTCATCGGGCATGATCTTTCTGTCATCAACTTTATTGCGGACCGCGTCTGCGTAATGTTCCTGGGCCATGTGTGCGAGGTTGCCACCAAGGAAGAGCTCTACAGCCGCCCCATGCACCCCTATACCGCCTTTTTGATGGATGCCATCCCGCAGGCGGATCCACACCGCCGCAACCAGCACCGCCGTGTGCTGATGGGCGAAGTGCCCAGCCCGGTCAACCTGCCGTCCGGCTGCTGCTTCCATACCCGCTGCCCTTACGCAACGGAGCGCTGCCGCACCGAGGTTCCGGAGCTGCGGGAATGGGATGGCCGTATGGTTGCCTGCCACCGCGCGGGCGAAAACTGGGACTGAGATAACACAGTGAGGAAATAACAATGCAGGCAGTAATCAACGTGGCCATAGCGCCGCTTACCACAAACCCGGCCCTCTGGGCGCAGAACCCGCAGCAATCCCGCCTGGTGGATGAGCTTTTGCTGGGCATGCCGGTGGAAATTACCGGCGAAGCCGAACAGCACATGGTACCGGTACGCACCTTTTACGGCTATACCGGCTGGGTAGCACAGGATGCTTTGCTGACTGGCCCCAAGGCGGAAGAATGGCTGGTTCAGCCGCAGATGGTGGTCATAGCCCGCTGGGCTGATGTGCTGGCGGAACCCCGTGTGCAGGGGGGCTGCGTGGCTGCTGGCCTGCCCTTGGGCGCCCGCGTGGCCGTGCAGGGGGAGCCGGAAGACGGCTGGCAGGCCGTAACGCTGCCGGATGGCCGCACCGGTTACCTGCGTGCGGACGCGCTGGCCTCGCTGTACACCCAGCCCTGCGAGCAGGACCAGGAAAAGCTGCGTGTAGCCATTGCCCAGGCAGCCAAGCGCTACCTTGGCACGCCCTACCGCTGGGGCGGCAAAACACCGGCGGGCATTGATTGCTCCGGCCTGTGCAGCATGGCATACCTGCTGTGCGGTATTTCCATCTGGCGGGATTCCGAGCTGAAAGAGGGCTACCCCATCCATCCGGCCCATGTTTCGGATATGCGCGTGGGAGATCTGGTGTATTTCCCCGGCCATGTGGCGCTCTATCTTGGCAATGGAGAGTACATTCATTCCACCGCGCGAGCAGGGGATAATGGTGTTGTGATCAACAGCTTTTACCCGGATTCCCCCCTTTACCGCCCTGACCTGCCCAAGCAGATCACCGCAGTAGGCTCCTACTTTGCCCGCCGGGAGGCAACCTGATAAAATTGAAATGAAGAAAAGCGCCTCTCTGCGATAGGAACAGAGGGGCGCTTTGATATGGGTTTTATAATAAATGCGGTCAAAAGTGCGGTCAGATAAAAAAACTAGACGATAAAACATACGTTTTAACGTTCAACACTTTGGCGGGAGCTGGTGGATTCGCCAAGCCGCGGTCTAAGCAACAGTCCGCAGGGCTGTTGCTTGCCGCCTTCGGGCGGCCGACCTGTTCGAACCCTACCAGTTCCAGCACAAAAAAAGACCCGCAACCTCAGTTGCGGATCTCTTTTGGTGGAGCGAAGCAACCCAAATCCGAACCATTGCCCTCTGGGGCATCTTTGGCGGCGATTTCATCGAAAGTGATGGTTTTTGTGCCGTCTTTGTAGTTGAATGTAATCAAAACTTTTTCATCATAGAGATAAACGGCGTTCACGAATGTATTGATAAGCGTTTCCCGGTGGCTTTTCACGTTCGGGTCGAGCTTGCGGAACCGGGTCAGCCAGAACCGAACCTGATTTTCACTCAACCGAGGTCGAGCGATTTTTTCTTCAGCGATCCGAACTTCAAGTTCTTTCTGCTGGGCTTCCAGCTTTTCCAAACGCGATTTGGTGGAGTTGGTCAGCACACCTGCTTGAATGGCGTTCAGCATATTTTCAATGCCGTTTTCTACCTCGCGCATCTGCTTTTCCAGCAAAGGAAGCGTGGTGTTTTCCTGATCCTGCAACTCCATGACTTCTGCAACGATGGCATCAATCACGGCATCGTCCTGAATCAGCTTCATGGTTTCAGCTATGACCAAATCTTCCAGCCACTCTTTACGGACGGTCTTTTTCTTGCAGGTCTTGAAACGCTTCGCGGTAGAGCATTTATAATAATGATGAACGACCTTGTTCCTACCCGTACCGCACTCGCCGAACATCATCGCGCCGCACATTCCGCAGAACAGCTTGGTGGTGAGCAAGTAATCGTCCTCGGCCTTGTGACGGGCAGGAGCGCGGCTGTTCTTCTTGATTTTTTGCTGTACTTCTTCAAACAAGTCCTTGTCCACGATGGCCGGGATGCTGTCGGGCATCACAATGTCCTTGAAGTGGTTTTCTCCGATGTACCGTTTGTTCGTCAACAGCTTCTGAACACTGTTGTATGTAAACTTCTGATTGCGGTTGGTGGTCACGCCACTGTCGTTCAGCCAGTTCATCAGTTCCTTCATAGTTGCGCCATCGTTGTACCGCTGAAAGGCTTCTACCACAAAGGGAGCTTTCAGCGGGTCGACTTGAAAGAACTTCTCCTCATCCACCTTAAAACCAATGGGAATCGTGCCGCCGTTGTACTTCCCCTTCAGAACATTCTCGGTCATGCCGCGCACAACTTTTTCAGAAAGTTCTGCCG
>OGXH01002230.1_pt1 | contig 13674 bp, 8 predicted proteins | sample 1576241 | NCBI WGS metagenome assembly OGXH01 (sample SAMEA3541529, study PRJEB24748) | human gut metagenome | biome: human gut; feature: human-associated habitat; material: faeces | place: China | collected 2012
GGTCAGTTTGGCGTGGGTTTCTACTCCGCCTTTATGGTCGCCAGCCACGTGAAGGTCGTCAGCCGCGCTTATGGCGAGGATAACGCCCACGTTTGGGAGTCCGACGGTCTTGAGGGCTACACCATCGAGGATGGCGAGCGTGCCGAGCACGGTACCGATGTCATCCTGACGCTGCGCGAGAACGAGAAGCTCGACGCCGACGGCGAGGCCGAGACCTACGATCGCTTCCTGACCGAGTGGGGCCTCAAGAGCCTGATTCAGCAGTACAGCAACTATGTGCGCTACCCGATTCAGATGATGGTGAGCAAGAGCCGCCAGAAACCCAAGCCCGAGGACGCCGGCGACGACTACAAGCCCGAGTACGAGGACTACCAGGAGCTCGAGACCATCAACTCCATGACGCCGATTTGGAAAAAGCGCAGCTCCGACGTTGAGCAGAAGGATTACAACGAGTTCTACAAGTCCACGTTCCACGACTTTGACGATCCCGCGCGCACTATCAGCTTCCATGCCGAGGGTACGCTTGAGTACGATGCGCTGCTGTTTGTGCCGGGTCGCGCCCCGTTCGATCTGTACAGCAAGGACTACGAGAAGGGCCTGGCGCTCTACAGCTCTAACGTGCTGATTATGGAGAAGTGCGACGACTTGCTGCCCGACTACTACAACTTTGTGCGCGGTGTCGTGGACTCTGCCGACGTGACGCTCAATATTTCGCGTGAGACGCTGCAACAGAACCGTCAGCTCAAGGCCATTGCCAAGCGTGTCGAGAAGAAGATCACTGCCGATCTTGAGGACATGCGCGACAACGACCGCGAGGCCTACGAGAAGTTCTTTGAGAACTTTGGCCGCGGCCTTAAGTACGGCATCTACTCGAGCTATGGCATGAAGGCCGATGAGCTCGCCGACCTGCTACTGTTCTGGTCTGCCAAGGAGCAGAAGATGATTACCCTGGCCGAGTATGCCAAGGGCATGCCCGAGGATCAGAAGGCCATCTACTACGCCGCCGGCGACTCGCGTGAGCGCTTGGCCAAGATGCCCGTGGTAAAGGGCGTGCTCGAGCGCGGCTATGACGTGCTGTTGCTGACGCAGGATGTGGATGAGTTCACGTTCCAGGCTATGCGTGAGTACGTTGCCGCCGATATGCCTAAGATCTACGAGGACGACGCCGCCCGCGAGGCTGCCGAGAAGGCCGTTGCCGACGGTGCCGAGCCCGAGGTCGAGGATCGTCATCTGGAGCTCAAGAACGTTGCGACCGGTGATCTTGACCTGGCGACCGAGGACGAGAAGAAGGAGGCCGAGGACGCCACCAAGGAGAACGAGGACCTCTTTAGCGCTATGAAGGAGGCGCTCGGTGACAAGGTCGAGAAAGTTGCCGTCTCCGCGCGCCTGACCGATGCCCCCGCTTGCATCACCACCGAGGGCCCGCTTTCGCTTGAGATGGAGAAGGTGCGCCAGAAGGGACCCGAGGGCGCGCCCGACGGCATGCTGTCTGTTTCGGCAGCCTTCTCGAATCCGGTCATCACCTTGCCCTTTTCGTAGGCTTCCGGATATCCTCCGCTCACCAGCATGACGCAAGCGGCTGTGCGTGGGTCGAATTCCAGTGTACGCTGGTCGAGGTCGCCCTGGGCAACGCCTTCGAGTAGGTCTACCAGGTCGCTCTTGATACGCAGCATTACACTTTCGGTTTCGGGGTCGCCCATGCGGACGTTGTATTCAATCACCATCGGTTCGCCCTTCACGTTGATAAGTCCCAGGAAGATGAAGCCTTGGTAGCCGATTTCTTCTTCCAGCAGACCGTTTACGGTAGGTTCGATGATGCGGGTGCGTACTTTTTCCATAAATGTTTCGTTGGCAAAAGGTACGGGAGTAACGCTGCCCATACCGCCGGTGTTGAGGCCTTTGTCGCCTTCGCCGATACGCTTGTAATCTTTGGCTACGGGCAATACCTTATAGTGGCGGCCGTCTGTCATCACGAATACGGAACATTCGATGCCGCTGAGGAACTCTTCAATGACTACCGTGGCGCTGGCATCGCCGAACATGCCGTCCAGCATTTCCTTCAGCTCTTTCTGAGCTTCTTCCAGTGTGGGGAGAATCAGCACGCCCTTGCCTGCACACAGTCCGTCGGCCTTCAGTACGTAAGGCGCTTCGAGGGAAGCGAGGAAGTCGAGTCCCTCCTGCAAGTTGTCGGCGGTGATGCTCTTGTAGCGGGCAGTGGGGATGTTGTGGCGCATCATGAAGCCTTTGGCAAATTCCTTGCTACCTTCCAGTGTAGCACCTTTGGCGGTGGGGCCGATGATGTCGATATGGCAGGTGGCAGGGTCTTCCTTGAAGCTGTCGAAGATGCCTTGTACCAACGGGTCTTCGGGACCCACAACAATCATGTCGATTTCTTTCTCAAGGGCAAAGGCCTTGAGTGCGGGAAAGTCTGTCGCCTTCAGGTTCACATTCTCGCCTGCTTCGCTTGTACCTGCATTGCCGGGCGCAATATATAGTTTCTCTACTTTCGGGCTTTGGGCAATCTTCCATGCCAGAGCGTGTTCGCGGCCACCGGAGCCTAATAATAATACTTTCATGGGTTCATTTACAATTTACAATGTACAATTTGTCTGTGCTGTGGGGCATCAGGTAAGTTGTACAGATTGTTATACTTAATGATTTATTCTCTCTTTTATTCTCTTCTTTCTTCTACCATCTACTCCCTATTTGCACGCCCGCACTGCATAGCAAATTGTACATTGTACATTAAAGATATTCTTCAAAATATCTTGTTATCTTCTCGTGCAGATGCACACGGTCGCGTCCCAGGACGTTGTGCTTGTGCGTGGGATAGATAAACAAATCGGGATAGGTACGGGCATCCACGCACGCCTTCATGAATGAAAGGGTGTGCTGCGGCACGCAGGTGTCGTCGTGGTCGTCGTGTATGATGAGCAGATGTCCTTTCAAGTTACCGGCAAGGTTTTTCAGATTTGTCTGCTTGTAGCCTTCCGGGTTCGCTTGCGGAGTGTCCATATAGCGCTCACCGTACATTATCTCGTAGTATCCCCAGTCGATAACCGGTCCGCCGGCAACGCCTACCTTGAAAATTTCGGGATAGCGCAGCATCAGCGCCGTAGTCATGTGTCCTCCGAAGCTCCAGCCGTGCACTCCGATACGCTCTCCGTCCACATAAGGCTGGCTTTTCAGGAATTCTACGCCCTTCACCTGGTCTTTGCCCTCTTCGATGCCCAGCTGGCGGAAGGTGGCGTTTTCAAACTCCAGTCCACGGTTGCTGCTGCCACGGTTGTCGAGGCTGAACATGATGTAGCCTTTGTTTGCCATGTAGATGTCCCAGCCGCGGGCATCGTTCATCCAGCCGTTCGTTATCATCTGGGCGTGCGGGCCGCCGTATACGTAGACGATGGCGGGATACTTCTTTGCCGGGTCGAAGTCGGCAGGCTTTATCAGGCGGTAGTACAAGTCTGTCTTGCCGTCGGCGGCTTTGATGGTGCCTACTTCTATGCTGGGCATTTCAAAGCCTTCGTAGGGGTTCTTGGCTGTCAGCAGTGTGTGTTCCCGTTGTTTTTTCGGGTTGGTGGACATCAGTTTTATGATACGGGGGCAAGTGGGCGAAGAGGCATTGTCGATGAGGTAAGTTCCCATGAAACCGGAAATTTGTGCCGAGTGCATGCCGGTTGGGTCTCCTATCAAGCTGCGTTTGCCATTCTTCAGGTTGACAGCGTAAAGGTTGCTCTGCAAAGGAGAGATTTCCGTACTCTTGATGATGAGCTCTTTCGTGTTCCGGTTAAAACCTACGATGTCTTGTACAAGCCAGGGGCCGGAGGTGAGTTGCTTCAGCAGTTCCCCTTCCGTATTGTATAGGTACAGATGGTTGAAGCCGTCACGCTGGCTTTGATAGATGAACTTGTGGCTGTCCCATGGCAGGAATAGAATGGGAGATTGCGGCTCCACATATTTGGGATGTCTCTCTTCGATGAGCACTTGTTGCAGCTTTCCGCTTTCAGCATCGTACCGGCACAGTTCGGAGTGGTTTTGGTCTCGGTTTAGCTCTATCAGATAGAGGCTTTTGCCATCCGGTGCCCAGGTGATGTTGGTGAAGTAGCGGTCTTTTGGGTCGCCCATGTCCAGGTAGATGGTCTTTTGAGTAGCCGGATTGTAGATACCTACCTTTACCTGATGGCTGAGCATGCCGGCCATGGGGTAGCGTATTTTATCCACCAGTGCTATTCTTGTCGTGATGTCAACCAATGGATAGGGGGTGACCATGCTTTCGTTCATTCGATAAAAGGCCAGCAGGTCCCCGGCAGGATTCCAGAAAGTGCCTTTTGAAATGCCGAATTCATTGCGGTGCACACTTTGTCCGCAGACGATACCTTCCGGTTCGTTGGTGACTTTCAGGGTTTGCCCGTCACCGGTCATCACATAGAGATTATTGCCGATAGTATAAGCCAAATGGCGGCTTACCTCGTTCCAATCCTCATTTGCGGCTTGGGCGGGGCAAGGCTGGCTCCAGATGACTTTTTTCTTCTTCCAGTCGACGAGGGCACGGTACTTGCCGGTGTTCAGCAGCAGGAGTGGGTCTATTTGGACTTGAATACCCAGATTGACGCCTCGGGGTACGTTGACAGCCTTTGCAGCATGAAAGTGACGCAGTTTTCCAAGTCCTTTTTCTTCCAGCAGCGCGTTGGCTTCTTCCAATGTGATGGCAGTGAATTTCTCTCCGGGCTTGGCACCTAATCCTTTGACAGCCCATGTACCTTCTATATTGTCGATGCCAAGTTCCAGACAAGCGGCATCGCCCCACCACTGGTACGATTTGTTTTCCGGTTTGTGGTAGGTCTCACCTCCGGGAATCAGATCTTCCAGGGTCGGCTTTTTCAGTTCTTGTGCCATAGCGTTTGTTGCAAGCAGAGCAGGTACTGTTATCAGCAGTGCAAGAATGCTCTTACTTATTTTCTTTGCATTCATTCTCCTTGTCATTGTTCGTGTTATTCTTCTTCCTTCTTTCCCGCCTCTCTTCTTTTGCTTTCCGGGTAAGACTCACCCAACCTTGTTCTGCGTTCTCCACCGAATTCACGTCTTTCCCTCGGCTTGAACTCCCGTCTTTCCCCGTCTTTGAACTCTCTTCTTTCACGCGGACGGAATTCGCGCTTTTCGCCGTCCTTGAATTCTTTTGGTCTGCGTTCGCCGTTGAACTCGCGTCTTTCGCTACCGAATTCACGTCTCTCTCCGCTGAATCGGGGACGGAATTCGCGTCTTTCTCCGGGTTTGAACTCTTTCCGTTCCCCAGAAGCCGGACGAAATTCTTTGCGCTCCTTGCTCAACTCCTCGCCTTCGGCACGGAATTCCTTGTACTTTCCATCGAAGATTTCGTACTGGCGGAATTCGCATTCCAGCGCACCATTGAATAAAGGTATCTTGGAGGTGGCTTTTAGCCCGATTTGGTCGAAGCACTCTTCCCGGTAAGAAAGAATCCATGCGGTGTTGCCCGTAAAGGCATGTTTCAGACGCTCGCCAATCATGGAGTAAAGGCCCAGCAGGTCGTTGGTAGAGATACGCTCACCGTAGGGAGGATTGGTGATGATGATGGATTTCTCCGCAGGTTGCTCGAATTGCTGGAAAGGTTGCAGCTTCAATACCACGTCCTTGCTTACGCCGGCAGCCTTTATATTGTGTGTGGCAATTTCGTTTGCCTTCGGGCTGTTGTCGTAACCGTATATCTTATGCGTAAATTCACGTTCCTGGCTGTCGTCATTGTATATCGTGTCGAACAGCTCCTGGTCAAAATCCACCCACTTCTCGAAAGCGAACTCCTTGCGGAATACGCCCGGAGCGATGTTGCGTGCAATCAGCGCCGCTTCGATGGGAATGGTTCCCGAACCACACATCGGGTCTATCAGGTCACATTCGCCACGCCAGCCGGTCATCAATATCATGCCGGCGGCCAGCACCTCATTCAGCGGGGCCTCTACTGCTTCCTGGCGATAACCGCGGCGGTGCAGCGATTCGCCGCTGGAGTCGAGAGACAGCGTACATTTGGTTTCGGCAATGTGTATGTTCAGCAGCACGTCCGGTTTGTTGACACGCACGCCGGGACGTTCGCCGGTCTTCTCGCGGAAATAGTCCACGATGGCATCCTTCACCTTGTAGGAAACGAACTTGGAATGACGGAACTCTTCACTGAATACAACCGCGTCCACGGCAAAGGTCTTGTCCGTATCCAGATAGTCTTCCCATCGGATGGCTTTAATCTGTTCGTAAACCTCGTCGGCATCCTTGGCTGTGAAGTGTTTGATGGGTTTCAGTATCCGGATGGCTGTACGCAGGCAGAAGTTTGCCTTGTACATCATTTCCTTATCACCACTGAAAGATACCATGCGGCGGCCTATTTCTATTTCGTTGGCGCCCAGTGCAGTCAGCTCTTGTGCCAGTACCTCTTCCAGTCCTTGGAAGGTTTTGGCAATCATTTCAAAAGATTGTTCGCTCATCTATGCATTTACTTTATGTGAATCGGCAATCTGGGTAGTTGTCACTCGTTTCTCTCATTAGTGGCTGATAACCATTTAACTACTTGAACTGCTGATTTGAGTTATTTACGATTTTAATTGTTTATTGGTTGTTTGTGACTTACTTCTTGGCCTTTGTCTGTACAATCCTTGCTCCTGCGGGAACATCTTCTGTCACCCAGATATTGCCGCCTACGGTGGCTCCTTGTCCGATGGTGATGCGTCCCAATATGGTGGCGTTGGAATAGACTATCACATTGTCTTCCAGAATGGGATGGCGGGGAATACCCTTGATGGGCTTGCCGTCTTCGTCTAGCGGGAAGCTCTTGGCACCGAGGGTCACACCCTGGTACAGCTTCACGTTGTTGCCGATGATGCAGGTCTCGCCGATTACCACACCCGTACCGTGGTCGATGGTAAAATAACCACCTATTTCCGCTCCTGGATGGATATCGATTCCCGTTTCACTGTGCGCCATCTCGGTGATGATGCGGGGAATGAGGGGAACACCCAACTTGAGCAACTCGTGTGCGATGCGGTAGTTGCTGATGGCGCGGATGGCCGGATAGCAGCTGATGACTTCGCCGAACGACTGTGCGGCGGGGTCACCGTTGTAGGCGGCTTCCACATCTGTGGCGAGTGTACGTCTCATTGCCGGCAGGTTGCTGATGAACTTGGCAGCCAATAAGGCGGCTTCTTCCCGTTGGAGCTCGGTACAACAGTTGCATTCGCCGTCGCCTGCAAAGCAGAGGCCGGCAAGGATTTGCTCGGTCAGCAGGTCGAACAAGCGTTCGACATTGACACCGATATGGTAAGTCACCGTACGGCTGTTGACCGTAGAATTTCCGAAATATCCGGGGAAGATGATGGCTCGCGCCAGTTCGATGATGTCGCGCAGCACTTTTGCCGAAGGCAGCGGGTTGCCGTCCGTATGCTGGTGAAACAGTCCTTTGTATGATTCGCTTTCCGATAGCTCATCGACTGCTTGTGTCAAAATGTGGGTAAAGTTGAGTGGACTCATTATGATATCCTTAAGTTTAAAAGTGGCAACAAAGATAGGAAATACTCGTCAAATATCCTACATATCCCTCATTTATAGTACGTATTTACCATATTTGTGGTATTTTCTACGAACCAATTTTGCGCTACTTTTGTCTTGTAAGAAATAACATACCTCGTTCCACTCCGGATTGTTAGTCTTTTCCCTTAGGGGAATGAGGAATTTAAAAACAGTTGGATTATGAAGAAGATAGCAGAACGCCTTACCGACCTGGTAGGCAACACTCCCTTGCTGGAGTTGAATAATTATAACAAGAATAAGCGTCTGAAAGCCCGTGTTATCGCCAAATTGGAATATTTTAACCCCGCCGGCAGTGTGAAGGACCGCGTGGCGCTTGCCATGATAGAAGATGCCGAGGCAAAAGGGCTGTTGAAGCCCGGCGCCACCCTCATCGAGCCTACCAGTGGCAATACGGGCGTGGGGCTGGCTTTTGTAGCCGCCGCCAAAGGTTACAAGCTGATACTGACGATGCCCGACACAATGAGCTTGGAACGCCGCAACCTTTTGAAAGCCCTCGGTGCGGAATTGGTACTGACTCCGGGTGCCGACGGTATGAAAGGCGCCATAGCCCGTGCCGAAGAACTGAAAGCCGCCAACCCCGGCTCGCTGATTCTACAGCAATTTGACAACCCTGCCAATCCGGCAATGCACGAGCGTACTACCGGACAAGAAATCTGGCGTGATACAGACGGCCGGGTGGATATTTTCGTGGCCGGTGTAGGTACGGGAGGCACAGTGAGTGGTGTGGGTGCAGCCTTGAAAGCCAATAACCCAAAGGTAAGGATTGTGGCTGTGGAGCCCGAAGATTCTCCCGTACTTTCCGGTGGGAAGCCCGGTCCCCATAAAATACAAGGTATCGGTGCCGGATTTGTGCCGAAGAACTATAACAGTGCCGTGATAGACGAAGTGCTGCTGGTATCCAATGATGACGCCATCCGTACGGGTCGCGAACTGGCGAAGTATGAGGGACTGCTGGTCGGCATCTCTTCGGGAGCTGCCGTTGCTGCAGCTACCCGCTTGGCACGGTTGCCCGAGAATGAAGGAAAGACGATTGTAGCGCTGCTGCCCGATACGGGAGAACGGTATCTTTCGACGCTGTTGTATGCATTTGAGGAATATCCGTTGTAAAAGTAAATATTTCTGCCGGTTATCCGCTCCATCAATGTGGAGCAGGTGACCGGCAGATGGTATTTATAGTTCGCTTGGTCTTAACCCGAATGACCGGCAGCTTATTTTCTCTACTTTTACTTCCCATATCTTGACATTGCGTACGGCGGGTTCAGCATATTTGCATTCATTTTCCGTATATTGCTTCATCAGCATGTCGAGTACGCGTCGCTTCTCTTCCATGTCTTCCACGAAGTGTACTTTCCCACGACAGATAACACTGCGCGACTTCATGCTGTAGCTGCATGCCACTTGCCGGTGCATATAAACCAGCTCGTGTCCTTCGCAGAAGGTGATGCAAACTTGCGGGTGCTTTGTTACCATCTCCACTTTACTGCCTTCCGGGCCGGAATGCAAGTATATTACCCCGTCTTGATAGGCAAAGTTCATGGGAACCGTATATGGGTTTCCTTCAAGGTCTGTGATGCCCACTATGCAGTATGGGCATTTACGGATAATTTCCTCAATCTGTGTAGGGTCTGTAATAGTAATTGTCTTCATGTGCAAAGCCTCACCCCCGGCCCCTCTCCGAAAGAGAGGGGAGTGGGGAAGTGGGGATATTTAATATTGTAGGGTTATTCTTTATTTCACTTCACTCAAGTTTCGCAAGTTTTCAATTCATTGCTCTCCTCTCCCCTCTCTTTCGGAGAGGGGTCGGGGGTGAGGTTACACCAGTGCAAAGTCCAGCTGCTTCTTTTCCAAGTTAGCGCGTGCCACCTTAATGGTAATGGCATCTCCCAGACTATAAATTTTATTTTTGCGGCGTCCGCGCAGGCAGTAGTTCTTTTCGTCGAATTCGTAATAGTCATCGTCGAGGTCGCGGATAGGAATCATGCCTTCGCACTTGTTCTCATTCAGCTCCACGTAGAGTCCCCATTCCGTTACGCCGGAGATGACGCCGTCGAAGGTCTGTCCCAGGCGTTCGGTCATGAATTCTACTTGCTTGTACTTGATGGAGGCGCGTTCCGCGTTGGAGGCTATCTGCTCCATGCTGCTGCTGTGTTCGCAGAGGGCTTCGTATTTCTGTTCGGACACGGTGCGGCCTCCCTGGTCCAAGTACTTGGTGAGCAGACGGTGTACCATCATATCCGGATAGCGGCGGATGGGCGAGGTGAAATGGGTATAGTAATCGAAAGCCAAACCATAGTGCCCCACGTTATGCACGGAGTAGCGTGCCTTCTGCATGGCGCGGATGGAGACGGTTTCAATCAAGTTCTCCTCCTTCTTGCCCTGGATGTCGTCCAGCAGGTGGTTGATGGACTTGGAGATGTCGGTCTTTGTACCGCTGGTACGCAGCTTGTAGCCGAAACGGGCGATGAACTGTGCCAGGTTGTCCAGCTTCTCCGGGTCGGGGAGGTCGTGAATACGGTATGGCAACACTTTGGCTTTCTTGCCTTTGGGCACGCGGCCTATCTTTTCGGCTACGGTGCGGTTGGCAAGCAGCATGAACTCCTCTATCAGCTTGTTGGCATCTTTCGACTCCTTGAAGTAGACGCTGACGGGTTTGCCCTTCTCGTCAATTTCGAACTTCACTTCGTAGCGGTCGAAGTTGATGGCTCCTGCCTTAAAGCGGTTCTCACGCAGTATTTTGGCAAGCTTATCCAGTTGGAGCACCTCTTCCTGGAAGTCTCCTTTGCCGGTTTCTATAATCTCCTGGGCTTCTTCGTAGGTGAAGCGGCGGTCGCTCTTGATGACGGTATGTACCACGCGTGAGTTCTTCACTTCGCCTTTTTCCGTCATTTCAAAGATGACGGAGTAGGCAAGCTTCTCTTCGTCGGGGCGGAGTGAACAGATGAAATTACACAACCGTTCGGGGAGCATTGGGATGGTGCGGTCTACGAGGTAGACGGATGTGGCACGCTTCTCGGCTTCCTTGTCTATGATGCCGCCCTCTTTCACGTAGTGGGTCACGTCGGCAATGTGTACGCCTACTTCCCAAAGTCCCCCTTTCAGTTTGCGGATGGAGAGGGCGTCGTCGAAGTCCTTGGCATCCTTGGGGTCGATGGTGAAGGTGGTCACACCCCGGAAGTCCTCACGTCGGGCTATTTCCTCGGCGGAGATTTCGGCGGGTATCTTGTCGGCAGCTTTCTCTACGGCAGCGGGGTAGACATAGGGCAGGCCGAATTCCGCCAGGATGGCGTGCATCTCGGTGGTATTGTCTCCTGCGCGCCCCAGGATGTCGATTACCTGGCCGATGGGGTTCTTGGCTTTGTCGGGCCATTCCACCACCTTTACGATGGCTTTGTCGCCCGTCTTGCCGCCTTTCAACTTTTCTTTGGGGATGAAGATGTCGTTGGCAAGCGTACGGTTTTCCGTTACAAGGAAAGCGTATGACTTGGCAACTTCCAGGGTACCCACGAAGGTGTCGTTGGCACGTTCCAGTATCTCGATGACTTCTCCTTCGGCTTCGCGTCCGCGACGCTTGGCATAGAAGGCGATACGCACTTTATCATTGTTCATGGCGTGTGCCGAGTTGCGTTCGGCCACGAATATCGGTTCGCCTCCACCTTCCGGTATAAAGGAATTCTTGCCGTTGCTCTTGCGCTGGAAGGTTCCGGTCATTTCCACGCCGTGGTTGTTCAGCTTGTATTTGTGCTTGTCCACTTCTGTGATGTAGTCGTCCATCGACAGTTCGGACAAGATGTCCATGCACAGCATCTTCAGCGGATGTGTGGTGAGGTGGAGTTGTTCAAAGATGTATTTCAGGGATAATACTTCGTCTTGCTTTGTGTGGAAGAATTCCAGCAGTACTTTGACGAGCTCTTTCTTCTTCATGCGTTTGCCGGCTTTCTTTTCTTTCTTTTTGGCCATAATGTTATGATGTATTTTATGTATAAATAGAGATTCTGTGTCAATCTGTGTAATCTGTGGTGATTACCTCTTGCAAAGTAAACAAATAAATACGTTCCTTCGTTCACTCAGACTTCAAAATATTATCATTCTATTGAAAATAATGAAGGAACGACAGATTGTAATGGATTTATGTACTATATTTGCACACAAAGTGAAGATAGGCTGTACCTTAGACGAAAAGCAGATGGAAATGCAAACTCTGAACAAAAAAGCAGATGCCACACGGGAAAAAGACATTTACCGGGTGACGGTTGTGGGAAGTGTGGTAAACTTTCTCTTGCTTGTCTTCAAATTCTTTGCAGGTATTGTAGGTCACAGTGCCGCCATGCTGGCGGATGCGGTACATTCTTTGTCGGATTTCATTACAGATATTATTGTCATTGTTTTTGTGCGCATTTCGGCAAAGCCCGAAGATGAAGGACACGATTACGGTCATGGCAAGTACGAGACGCTGGCAACTGCCATTATCGGTATTTTTCTGTTGTTTGTGGGATTCGGCATTTTCTGGAACGGGGCTTCCTCCATTTACCGCTTCCTGCAAGGCGGCTCTCTGCAGGAACCCGGTATACTGGCACTGGTGGCTGCATTGGTATCCATCGTTTTCAAGGAAGTGCTTTATCAATATACCGTATTCAAGGGCAGGAAGTTGAATTCGCAGGCGGTTGTTGCCAATGCCTGGCATCACCGGAGTGACGCGTTTTCGTCCATAGGCACGGCAGCGGGTATAGGTGGCGCCATTCTTTTGGGTGACCATTGGCGGGTGCTGGACCCGGTGGCAGCGGTTATTGTCAGCTTCTTCATTATGAAGGTGGCTGTGCAGTTGTTGATACCGTGTGTGGACGAACTGTTGGAGAAATCATTGCCTGCCGAGGTGGAGGATGAGATACTGAAGACGATTCTTTCTTTTCCCGGTATCAGCTCACCGCATCACCTTCGTACGCGCCGCATCGGCAGTTATTGTGCCATCGAGGTGCATGTGCGTATGGATGGCAGCATCTCGCTGGAGGAAGCTCACGAGACGGCAACGGCGGTGGAGAACAAGCTGAAAAGGCAGTTCGGCAAAGGAACACTGGTCAGCATCCATGTGGAGCCGGTGAAGAAGAGTAACGAGGCGACAGAGTAACACAAGGAGCGTCAAGGTGACGGACCGGATGAAAAGTAATTAGTAATTTGTAACAGAAGAAGTGGAATCGATTTTAATTACAGGAGCAAGCGGATTTATCGGAAGTTTCATCGTGGAGGAGGCGTTGAAGCGCAAGTTCGGTGTGTGGGCGGGTGTACGTTCGTCCAGCAGCCGCGAGTATCTGCGTGACCGCAAGATACATTTCCTCGAACTGGACTTTGCGCACCCCAATGAACTGAGGGCACAACTCTCGGGACATAAAGGGACCTACAATAAATTTGATTATATTGTCCATTGTGCCGGTGTGACGAAGTGTGTGGACAAGAACGAATTCGATTTGGTGAATTATCTGCAGACCAAATACTTCATCGATACGCTGAGGGAGCTGAACATGATTCCCAAGCAGTTTATCTTCATCAGTACGCTGAGTGTGTTCGGCCCGGTACGCGAGAGGACCTACGACCCGATTATGGAGAGTGACTCCCCTTCACCCAATACCGCCTACGGACTCAGTAAACTGAAAACAGAACTTTATTTGCAGAGTATTCCGGGTTTCCCCTACGTCATCTACCGGCCGACGGGTGTATACGGGCCGCGTGAGAAGGATTATTATCTTATGGCAAAGTCCATCCGGCAGCATACGGACTTTTCTGTAGGCTTCTGCCGCCAGGACTTGACGTTTGTATATGTAAAGGATATCGTGCAGGCCGTCTTCCTCGGGATAGAGAAGCAGGTGTCCCGCCGCGCCTATTTCCTGGCTGACGGGAAGGTGTATAGCAGCCGTGCTTTTTCCGATTTGATAAGGAAAGAATTGGGCAATCCGTTTGTTATTCGCCTGAGATGTCCGTTAATTGTATTGAAAGTCGTATCTTTGCTCGCTGAATTTTGGGCGAAGCGGCAGAACAAGACCAGTACGCTCAATTCGGACAAGTATAGAATAATGAAACAACGCAACTGGCAGT
>OGXH01002234.1_pt1 | contig 13662 bp, 15 predicted proteins | sample 1576241 | NCBI WGS metagenome assembly OGXH01 (sample SAMEA3541529, study PRJEB24748) | human gut metagenome | biome: human gut; feature: human-associated habitat; material: faeces | place: China | collected 2012
TGCTCAATCCGGGCGGTCCCATTGCTCAATTCAAGCGGAACCGCTGCTCAATTTCTCCGGTCGAGGTGATTTTGCTCAGCGGTGTACGCAGTATGCGCTTTGCATTATATTGTTCGTGCTTCAACTTTTCATTCCTGAACAAGTCTCCTTTCAGATAATTAAAAAACAAAAGCGACCAACTTTTTACGGTTGATCGCCTTTGCTCTGGTCATTCTTTGTTTCTTTCAAATCAAAATATGCATCACAAAAAAGTTTTTGGTCTGTCATCTTCGATTGAATACTTTATAAAATCGAATTTTTCCTTGTTATTCTTGTAATAGTCCTCTGCCGCAGTACAAAGAATGTAGCACAAGTGGGATATATGTACTTTCAATTCTCTCCGCACTATGTTCATATCTTTGCCATAGGCGACCATGCTCAGATCACCGTTAGCACCATCTTCTCCGGTTATGACAAGCTCAAATTTATCAACCTTGCACCGAGATTCGTGAATTCTTGATTGCTCTACATTTGGTGTGCTTTGGTGAAGCAGACAATTACGCAAACTATAAATAATTTCCTCGTTCAGATAGGGCATATCATATCCGTATGAAGAATCACATCTATCTGTAATAACATATTGGCTGCACCAGTTTTTATAGCGCACGCCGTTGTAATCCTCGTTGGGATATTCAGCTTTTCCACAGGTGTCAGGTAAAGTCAGCGCAAGTGCTAATGCTGACAAATACAGTTCATGGGACAAAGCCATACGAATCTCATGTACAATTCGGTCTATCAAGCAAATCACCTCATTTCAGCCATTGACACAACAGCGAACATTTTAGACAGTTTTTGTATGATTAAAATTTTCTGTTTGCAATTTTCTTCAGTTTTCTGTAACCCTCACAACCTATAACTTGTATAGCATTGTACTTCTTCAATGCGTTTTCGAGAGTAATCCGAATTTGGACGGGAATGTAATGTGTAAGCGCATTTTGATTGATTACCGAATGAAGATTGGCTTTGCTCTGATTATAAGTATTCCAAAATGTATTTGGGTCTATATTCTGATTTGACGCAGTCATTCGTTTCATTAGATTCTCAAAAGCATTTTTTTTCTCATCAGAAGCATCAGCTGGGAGACTTCCTTCTATTGTCTTGAGGAGAGTCGGTACATCCACAGGATTCTGCGCACACATTGCCAGTATCTGCAAAATGTAGTTCGTTTCGGACTGCATTAGCATCTGCTGTGTTAAGAACAGAGAATTCTTTTGCAGGTTCTTCATCAACTGTTGCTGCTCAAGAATTTCTGATGCACAATTATAGAATTCATCAAACATTCTGAAGCTGAATGAATCCATTTTTCTTACGAAGTAATGCTTGTGCTTGTCCCAATAATCTGTTTTGAAAAGCATTTGAGACTCATAGAAAGCACCATCGTTTAATTTGCCTTCTGAAATATAAGATCCTACTTCTGCAATGCTTGTTTGCAGTTCTTCTACCTGCAAGACAATCAGCGATGCTGCTTCTGAAATCTTGCGGCGTTCTTGAACCCAATAAATGATAAACGCTGATGCACCTACGATAACCAGCAATATATCAATCCAGTTTTTACTGACAAAATTAGCAATATTAGCCCACATATTTTGTATATTCACCTCATTTCAACCTTTCGCACAACGGCAAGAGTTCTTTGTTTTTGAAAAAGATATGTTTATTCGGAATCTTCCTTTTTCGTGTTTTGGACACTTAGGATTTGCGTTATGCCTTTGAGCTCATCACCAATCCTTTTCACAGATTTAAGCAAATCTTCCTCATCGGTTGTTGATGAGAAAAATGTCATATAGTGCTCCAGATCCACAAATAGATCACTTTGATAGGTTTTGACTTGTGATTCATATTCTATTGTTCCTGTTAGCGGCTTCATGTTTGGATTTCCACGAAGTTTATTGCTGCCGATATACAAGTCATAATGCTGTCCAGCGCCTATAATGCACTCTTTGCCTTTTATCCGTTCTAATTCTTTTCTCATTGACTCTTCCGGAAGACTGTCAATGAATTCCTGATCTAAATTGATTCTAACATGCTGGGCACTCAGGTTTCCACGGTTTACAAAACGGGCGATATACCATGTTCTTCTGCTATAGTGGAATTCAAGCTCGATAATAGGTCTGTTCGTTTCTGCAAATTGCTTTTGCATCTCCCTCAACTGTTCTTTAGATGCATTGGCAGCCTTGATATTTGCCCAACAGATGAAAATGGTTGCTATAACATAAACCCCTGTGATTATGACCATTACCCAATCTGCATTCATATTTATTCACCTCATTTCAACCGTTCACACAACGGCAGGATTTCTTCGAGTTTGGCAACAATACGCTTCTGTTCGGCAAGAGGCGGAAGTGGTATTAAAGTTGCGGAAACAATACCTTGGTTAATTTTTGGCATACTTTCTGATGTTCCGGATGCGGTTTTTGAGAAATAGTTTCTTATCAAAGGCGACTTTAACACATGATCCACATACTTTACATCCACACCATTCATCACCCTAAGTTTCATCATCAAGTCTGGATAAATGAAGGCGTCATCATCCCCAGTGTAAATGCAACTTGTACCAACAAGTTCCCGTGAATTACTTCTTTGAATGAGGAGGTCATCTTTCTTCAGCCAATACTTGGAGTCGGGTTCGAGTTGTATGTCCACATACTTAAAGGCATCCGCCTTAAAGTAGCCGCTGGTTGTTGCAGTAAGCGTAAGATTTTTCACTGCGGTCTGATAATCAACGCCTTTAGGCGAAAAACCATTGGCAGGTTTTTCTTCAACCACATCCAATAGGCGAACCCACTTCCAACTCTCAGGAATGTCAAACGGAATCTCGTCCTCTACAATTTCAGGCAACGGCTTTTCCTTTTTGATCTTACCTTCTTTGATCAGCTGCTGTTTTTCTGCCTGAATTTGACGGTATAGTTCTTCTCCTGTTCCTTCTTCCGCTCTTTGCTCTACGAGCTTGCCTTGAATGGCATATTCAAGAATGGATTTCTTCATATCATTCGGGAACTTGGCGTTAAACTGCTCCAACTTTTCATAAGCTGTGGCATACCTGTCAACATACGGAAGGAGTTCTTCGATCTTGGCAACGATGCAATGCTGTTCTTCGAGCGGGGCTAACGGCAAAACAACCTTATGGATTGCTTCATTAGATAACCCTTGTATTGCAACGCCTCTGCCTCTTAATCTTCCGGTGTTTTTGTAAAGATAGAACAGGTAATAGAAATAATAAATGTTCACATCTCGATATGGTCTAAGTCTGTGCACATGATTTTGAATACAAACTTCTTCATCATAGTCCCAAACCGCAGACCTGCCGCAATCGCCACCCTCACAAACAAGCAGGTCTCCTCTTTTTACAGTACATCTTTCCAGCTCTGTGTCGGTAAAAGGCATTTCTTTTACTTTTGTAAAATCAAATTCACCCCAATAGAGATTTGAAGTGGTTATAAATTTTCTGATTATACCGTTTGTTGAACCAGAAGAATTTTGTGCCTTTCCCGTGTTATGTAAGAATAAATCTCCAGCATAACACCATCGCCAATTATCTGGGATGTCAAAGGGGATTTCATCAGCAGAGATTTCAGGCAAGGGCTTTTCTTTTTTGATTTTCTTTTCACTTATTAGTCTTTGCTTTTCAGATTGTATCTGCTGGTATAGATCATCCGCAGTTTCGTTTGGCACACATTCTCCCGTGAGCTTACCTTGGAATGCTGATTGCAAAATGCTTAATTTCAACTGCTCGGGAATCATTTGATTACACCTCCCGTCAGCAATGCTTCAAGCTCTGCAAGCACCTTGTCGATTTCGGCATTGAGGGAGGTTCGTCTCTCCTGATACTCTCTGATCGTATCGAGAGGATCGAGAACTTCTTCTTCCTCGTGAGGATAGCCACAAAGGTCGATATTGCAGCCCTGTTCATTCAGCAGATAATCAGCGGTAAACTTCTGTGACTTGAAATATTCTCCGTCGGGAATTACCTCTCTGTTGTTCCACCAAGCAATACAATCATCAAAGTGCTTTAACTCCATCGGCTTGGTTTTGGAAAAGTGCTTTCTGTCAGACGGAATATCCACTCTATAGAACCATGTTTCTGTTGTCGGCTTTGTGTTATCGAAGAACAACAGATTAGTGGTAATGGAAGTATAGGGGCTGAACACAGAGCTGGGCAGTCTGACAACGGTGTGCAGATTAAACTCGCCAATGAGCTTTTTCTTGATGTTTACCTTCGCATTGTCCAGACCGAACAAGAAACCATCCGGCACGACAACAGCAGCTCTGCCGTTTTTCTTCAAACGGTACAGGATCACCGACATGAACAGATCGGCGGTCTCAGAGCTTGCCAGATCATCGGGGAAGAATCCCTGAATGGACTTGTCCTCATGTCCGCCATAGGGAGGGTTCATCAAGATGACGTCGAACTTATCCGCGTCCGTATAGTCCAGCAGATTATGCTTCAACGAGTTCATGTGATAGATGTTCGGAACCTCAATGTCATGCAGCAGCATATTGGTTACGCAGAGCAGATACGGGAACGGCTTTTTCTCGATTCCGTAAATGCTGTCATCAAGCTGCTTTTGAGCAGAAGTATCGGTTACCTGCTTGGATAACTGTCCAAGCCAGGAGGTAATAAAGCCACCCGTACCGCAAGCGAAGTCAGCCATCTTTTCTCCCAGTTTCGGCTTGATCATCAGCGCCATGAACTCGGTGACTGCTCTCGGCGTGTAAAACTCACCGGAGGAACCGGCAGACTGCAATTCACGAAGGATTTCTTCATAAACAAAACCAAAAGCATGGCTTTCCTTGACGTCATCAAATTCGATTTCATCAATCACATCAATGACCTGACGGAGATAAACGCCGTCCTTCATATAGTTGTTGGCGTCCTCAAAGGTCGATTTCACGATCGCTTTCTTGATCGGAGTGTCAGGTGCAACCTTGATACCCTCATAGACAATCGTGTCGCCTTCTTTTACATCATTGCCTTTCAGCACCGGGAACAAAGTGTTGTTGACAAAGTTCAGCAGCTTGTCTCCGGTCATAGCATGACCGTTGCTGTCGGCCTTTGCCCAATTTCTCCATCTGAGGTCTTCGGGAATTATGGATTCGTAGTTGTCCTCATTCAGTTCCCAATCGTCTTCTTTGGCATCATAGACTTTCAGGAAGAGCATCCATACCATCTGCTCAATTCGTTGAGCATCGCCGTTGATACCTGCATCCATACGCATAATATCACGGATCCTTTTTATAAAACCTGACTGCATCGCCATAATTAACTTACCTCTAATTCATAAATGTTCGCTTCAAGCTCCTTAATAGCAGCCTCATACTGCGCTTTGCCGCCGAACAGCTTAACGATTTTTGCAGGCTTTCCAAAGTCGGCAAAGTCTGCAAGAGAAAGGACCTTAATATCCTCAACCTCAGTGATGCCTTGGTTCATATACTTGTCCAAGAGGATGGAGAGAACCGCCTGCGCTTCGACGGAATACTTGCTGAAAAAGTCCTTCTTCTTGACGTTGTTAGCCCGCTCTTTTCTCGTCAGCGGCTTCCTGCCGTATGCCACATAGCAGATAAAATCAAAATCATCGACATCAGACATTCCTTGTTCCGCTTTCAGAGCCTTCAAATCAATCCCCATCGCAATAAAGGATTGTTCAATCGTTTTCTTCTTATCCGATGCTTTCCACTTGTGTATAAAGTCAGAAAGGGACGCATATTCGCCTTTGATATTGGTTCTCGTGTAGTCGATAATATCTTCCTGACGAAGTAGCTTGCCGTTGGCATCATACACAGAAACAGTCTTATTGATAATCTTCACACTGCACCCGTCTTTATCAACGATAGGCGTTTCAACGGGGTCAACGGTCGGTTCCTCTCCAATGCCGCCGGGTTCACCGCCTTTGGGTTTGTTTCCTCCGCTGCCGTGTTGGAACCCCTCAACCTGTTCTACGGGACCATCCCAATCAGGGTCGCTAAAGAGCCTTGTCACATTTCTAAAGTCCATAACGACAAAGTGTGTCTTACCTTCCTTTTCCCTGATACGGGTCCCTCGCCCGATAATCTGCTTAAAGGTAGTCATGCTCTCAACCGTCTTGTCCAGAACGATCAGCTTTGTCATCTTGCAGTCTGCTCCGGTGGAAAGCAGTTCGGATGTCGTAGCGATAACCGGATAAGGGCTGGACACGGAGATGAAATAGTCAAGTTTGGATTTTCCGTAAACATCAGAACCGGTGATTCTGACACAGTAGTCCGGATTTTCCTTGACCATATCAGCGTTATGGTTGATGAGGGCAATTCTCATTCGCTCGGCATGATCTTCGGAAGCGCAGAACACAATAGTTTTCTGCATCCTGTCGGTGCTTTTCAGATACTCGGTAATCTCCCTTGCAACCTCGTCAATACGGTCTTGGAGAATGATATTGTAATCATAATCCCTATTGTTATAGATTCGGTCTTCGAGCACATTGCCGTATATATCGGTTTGCCCTTTGTGCGGCCTCCAGCCGTCACCGATGTTGGTCGTGATATTGATAACCTTGAACGGAGCAAGGAATCCGTCTTCGATGCCTTGCTTTAAGCTGTAAGTATAGACAGGCTCTCCAAAGTAATCTATATTCGATACCTTTTCGCTCTCTTTTGGAGTAGCGGTCATACCGATTTGGGTTGCAGAGGAAAAATACTCCAAAACTTTACGCCAGTTGCTGTCCTCCTTGGCACTTCCACGATGACACTCGTCTACGATAATTAGGTCAAAGTATTCTGCGGGAATCTGTTTGAAGTGTTCTTCATCATTCTGCCCGACCATCTGATGATAGAGGGCAAAGTTTACTTCACGGGATGCGATCTTGCTCAAACACGCCTTGTCGGAAAAGTCCACTTTATAAATGGTCTTTTCAAGCGGTGCAAAATCCTGTAAAATGCTCTGGTCAACAAGAATATTTCTGTCAGCCAGATACAGGATTCTCTTTTTAAGGTCAGAGCGGAGCAGGCGATAGACAATTTGAAAAGCGGTGTATGTTTTGCCTGTGCCGGTAGCCATCACAAGCAACAATCTTTGCTGTCCTCTGGCGATTGCTTCAACGGTCCTGTTTACTGCGTTTCGCTGATAGTATCGTGGAGGGTACGTGCTTTGAGAAGAATAGTACGGCTGCGAGACAATTTTCTTTTCCATATCGGAAATGCCCTTGCCGCTGTGCAGCTCAGCGTAATATCTCGCCACAAGCATCTCTTGAGTTGGAAATTCCTCCAATGCAATTTGCTGCTCTTGTCCGGTCAAGAAGTCATGCTCATAGAAAGCATCTCCGTTTGAGGAATATGCAAATGGGAGATCCATCATCTGAGCATAAGTCATTGCCTGCTGCAAACCATGAGATACAGAATGATTATTATCCTTTGCTTCGACTACAGCGATGGGCTTCCCGTCATTGAGGTAAAGCATATAGTCGGCAAACTTAGGCTTACTACGAGCAACGATATTGCCACTAATGTTGATCCTACCATCCGTGATCTTGGTCTCCATCGTAACGTGACCCTTCCATCCATCAAGAATGACCGGAGTAATATAATTCAATTTGATGTCTTCTTCCGACATCTGTTTCTTGCCCAATATGGTCATGTCAAAACCTCCTAATCAAATTCTTTGGCGTTGGTTAGTCACGAACCGTTTCAAGAATGTCTTCAATCCGGCAATCCATTACCTCGCAGATACGAAGAAGAACATCCGTGGTTATGTTGTCTCCTTTGCCGAGCTTTGCAAGGGAGGCAGAACTGATGCCGGCTTTTTCTCTCAAATCACTCTTTTTCATATTTTTGTCAATAAGCATCTTCCAGAGCTTGTTATAGCTGATGCGCATATTGGGAAGTCCCCCTTATCAAAATACATAGTCACATTATAGCACACATTTGTGAAGATTGCTACCAGATTCGCAAATTGAAAATCTGTAAACGCAAATGAATTTTTGCATTTACAAATCAGATGTTTATATGCCATGTGCAATGCGTGTTCTACGCCTGCAACATATTTTGGATATTGAAGATATACCGGCGTGGCGGTGCTTCTATGTGTTGTTGCGGTCAAAACATTCCGATTATTGGTGAGCCCTGTTCTCATGCAAGCTCCTTTCTGCGTCCCTGTTACGCAATACGGGTGTTTTTCGGCTGTTTTCTCCGGCTCATGACTTGGGGAAAACGGAGATTTTCAAACAGGAGCACGCCGGACAACGCCCGGGTTCGTCCGACGCGCTCCTGTTGGCTATTTTCGTATTTTTACAGCTCTACACCGTAGTTGCTCACAGCTCCATGTCGCGCTTCTTGCGGCGCGGCATATCACGGTTTCCGGACTGTTCAGGTTTCTCCGGCTCGGTGTGGAGCATGAATTGTATGAACTCCTTGACCTTGCGGGGCGCTCGTTTGAGTGCCGCCATGAAGTCCTTTGTCTGCTCTTGCAGCTTTTCATATTTGCGTTTCCATACGCTGACATCGCGCTTGAGCGTTTCCACTTTATTCTTCAAATCTCCGATCAGCCCGCGAGAAGCGACTCCCTCCTTGGCAAGCTCCTTGAGAAACTGCGCGTCCTGCGGCGTCATGGAGATATTGCCGGAGATGGTCTTTTTCCCAATGCTGTCGATTTCGTGGAAGGAAGCTGCCGCGCCCTTTTGCTCCCTAATCTTCTCGTTGTACTTTTCCAGCGTCTGCTTCCTCCTGTCAATCTTATCCTCAATCGATTCCAACCGCGCCTGCTCCTGCTGCACTTTGAACTGCGTCACGGTCAGGTGTTCCTCCGAGCTGCCGCGTTCGCCGCGCTCCACATCGTCATACCCTGCCTTTCGCATGGCGGCGAAGAAATCATCTTGCAGAACGGAATAGGATTTTCGGAGCACAGTTTTCCCGTTTGCGTTCAGCAGCGGTTTCCCATGCTCGTCCAGCGCGGGCTTAGAATCCCACTTCTTACTCATGCTGACCTGCTGTATCGTTTCCTTGACCGTCCCCACCAGCGATTTATCCTTGCAGCGTTTCGTCCATAGAATCTGTTTTTCCACGACGGGGATATAGACCACATGAAGGTGATAGTGGTACACGTCCTGCCCCAGCGCGTCGGACATGGCGCGGTTGCGCTCGTCGGCGTGCATAACCGCCGAAAGGATATACTGCTCGCCGCCCACAATTTTGATTGCAGCTTTGTAGGCATCGGCGTAAAATTGTTTTGCAAACTCATAGCCGCCGTGGTTGAAGAAGTACGCGGAGTTGACGTCGAAGATCAGCTCTCCGAATTTCTCGGCATCCGCTTTCAGACCGCGTGTGGAGATCACGCCGTCGGAGCGCATCTGCTCGAACATCTCCTTATACCCGGCGGTTGGTGTTTTGAAATGGACGTTGTATGGTGTCCGTTCGGAAACGATGTCCTGATTGACATACGACGATTTTTCGCGCTCGTTGTGTGCCTGCGCGTTGCCGATGTCTGCGTCTTTCATTCTCGCGTTTCTTGCGGTGGTACGGTGAATACCGTCGCCTCTTGCCATAGGCAGTTTACCTCCTGATTTCAGATTGTGCAGGACAGGTAGCTTTCGGGGAGGCACTTCTGCGGAAGTGTAATAATAACCCACTATGATACTTTCATCCTGCGGCTGCAAAGTATCGTGGGCTCTCCGAGGGGGTATGCGGCTTCTGCGGAAGCCTCTGCCGGTTTTGCAGTTTGCAGTGTGGATACAAACCGCAAAAACCGACGTGGTCAGCAGCTTATTTGCAGGCGGCTCCTGCGCATAATCTTCTGCCCACATCCATCTCAAACTCTGCGGATTTTTCGATGGGGACGGGGGACGCGAGGGGATAGCAGCCAATGCATTGCCTTGTCTGTCAGCCACAGGAGCGTGGCACGCTCCTGTCACAGTTCCCAAGGAGGAGTAGTCCATCGGTAGCTCTGCGGCACTCCACGCCGGTCAAGATACTCCTGCCGCGCCTGCTCCCGTTCTTCTTCGGTGGGAGCAGTCTTATACCGGGAATAGATCTGCCGGTTCAGCATGGCGTCGAGCTTTTGCTCCAAGCCCTGCCGGATTTCTTCTTCATAATCGTCTTCGCCCCGCAGATGGTACATGGCGAGGTCGATGAAAAGATCATAGGGAATTTGTACGCTTTTCATTTTCCTATCCTTTCCTATCCGCGACGGTCGCAACGATAGCGACGGTTGCTCTGACAGTATCATTTTCACCGTTGCAACCGTCGCAGCCGTCGCGCCGTCCTCATTCGATTACTTCGTACTCTACATTGTCGATTACCATATAGGTGAGTTTCACCTGCCGTCCGGAGTGTTATGCTCTGTTCTCGTACTTCACATGATACTCGTCCAGTAGCCTGCCGGATTTAACGTTCAGGTATTTGGTGAGAGCGTTTGCCGCCATGCCTGTGTTGACCGTCTCCGCAAGCTCGGTCGGGCTGCCTGTCCATTCTCTGCTTTCGGAGGAAACAAGCTGGGAAACCGTATCCAATACCGGGTCGGGCGGCTCCTGATACGGCTCGTTCTCTGTCCGTTCAAGGCTCCATATCTGCGTGCCGGCATCTTTTTTCAGATATAGAATCTGATCCTGTTGATCTCGTCCCACCGCATCGACCGTGGCCTCCAATGCAGTCCGTTTCTTCTTCTGCATCAGGAATGCTCCGTCTGCACAACCTAGAAGTCCTGTTGTGCCGGAGATCGTTTCAAAGCTGTCCCCGGCTGGCTGCTTTCTTGTGTGATGGACGGTAACGATGCAAATGCTGTGTCTGTCCGCAAAACGCTTGAGCTTGCCGATGATCTCATAGTCGCTGGCGTAGCTGTAAGCCTCGCCTCCGGCTTCCCGAATCTTCTGCATGGTGTCAATGATAACCAGCTTCGTGTTGGGGTGTTCCTTTATGAAATTCTCAAGCTGCTCGTCAAGACCGTTTCCGATTTTGTTTGCTGCCGTTGCAAAATGCAGGCTGGCGGTATCCGCCACGCCGTACATCATAAACATCCGGCTCTGGATTCTCTGGAAATCATCCTCCAGTGCAAGGTACAGAACCGTACCCTGATGGACTTCATAGCCCCACAGCCTTTGCCCTGTGCTGACATGGTAGGCAAGCTGCGCTACCAGAAATGATTTTCCGATTTTGGGCGCTCCTGCGAGGATATACGCTCCCGCGTAGAGCAAGCCGTCGATGATGGGCGGCCTGCTCTTGTAGGCGGTCTGATACAGCTCTGTCATGGAAACGGTATGAAGATAATGAGGGTCTTTCATGCGTCGGATTTTCTCACGCATTTCCTCAATATTTTCCTCCAGGGGATTGCTTTCGCAGGTTTCATGTGGTATGCTCTGGTTAGTTGAATCGTGAGGCGGCTGCCCTCCATCTGCGCCAACAGATGGGATGAGGGCGGCGTTTTCTCATTTCCCGTCATTTCGCTCACCTCCGGGAATCTGGAAGCCGTAGAACTTCTGCTTGAAATACTGGGCAGGGCATTTTCCGGCAACGGTCAGATAGCCTTGGGCTTTCAGTTCTCTGTTCATCTCCGGGACAATCTGATATGCCTTGCTGCGGCTGATGCCCATGATCTCCGCCACCTCTGACGCTGTGATAAACTGTGCTCTCATAGTACCTCTTGTTTCAATGTGATTTTCCTCAGTCTGCGTATCTTTTGTTCACGCTCCTTTCCCCAGTCTCTCCGAAATACGCATCCTGAGTACATATTTTATTATACGCACACAAGATGCATCTGTCAAGCATTTAGAAAATAAAAATATGTACTTGCAATTCGCTTTATTCTGTGATATGATATGGACGAGGTGAATCAGACATGGACAATTTCGATTATCCCGCCATTGGGCAGAGAATCAAGCAGCTCCGAAAACGCAAAGGGCTGAACCAGACCGAGCTGGCACAAATGCTGAAAAAATCTCTCCGCACCGTACAGAAGTACGAAACCGGAGAGATTGAAGTGTCGATTGCCGTTGTCAATCAGATCGCAGATCTGCTGGACACGACCTCAACCTATATTCTTGGGTATGAATCCAGCACGACACAGATCAGGACGCTTGCCGACGTAATGGACTTCCTCTTTAAGCTGGAAACGGTAGAGGGCATCGACTTCAAGATCAATGTGCAGAAGCCGCCCCGCAGCAAGCAATGGGAGTGCTCGGTTTCCTTTGATGGAAAGAGCACGGCGGAGTTCAATGCGGATATGTGCCTCTTTCTTGAACAGTGGGAGGACGAGCGCAGCGAGCTTCGCGCCTATAACTCCACGCAGGCAGCATATAAGCGCTGGAAGGAGCAGACTTTGGCATATTACGCCGCGAACGCAGTCAAATGCACAGAGCCAGAGGAGCTTGACCGCGATGAGCGAATCGCAAAGCGGACGGAGTTTTTGGAAAAGGAATACGGTAAAAGCGAGAGTAACGAGTGAATAACCTGATCAAAGCCTGATTCTTGAGGGAAGGAGGTAAAAATGTCAGTAACAAAAGACGGCGACACCGGTCGCTGGATGTCCCAGATTCGCGTGACGGACTGGACAGGCAAGACCATCCACAAGAAGAAGCGTGGCTTTGCCACCAAGAAGGAAGCCCTGCAATGGGAACGTGACTTTATCAGCCAATCCACGGGCAGCCTCGGCACCGCCGCCACCGTCTCGACAGCCTCGATCACGTCGCCGATGTCGGAATCCTTCAGCAAAAAGCCCCGCGCTCCGGCTTCGACCATGCGCGAATAGTAACTCTCCTCGCCGAACATCGAGAGCGTGATGATTTTGAGGTCGGGACGCTGCGCCAGCGCCCGCTCGGTCGTCTGCGTAACATTCTTTCTGCCACGATGGTACATGACCGGCTCGTCAATATCCTCGGCGCCAACTTTCCGTGTGTCGATGAAGGATTCGGTCAGAAGAAGCCTGTTGATGCAGTGATCCGTCCGGAAGATATCGACCTTGTAAAACCAGAAGACGGAATTATCCGAGGCGTTGTTACACATGTTATTTTCAAAGGCGTTCACTATGAGATGGAAGTCATGGCAAATAATTACGAATGGCTCGTGCACAGCACCGATATGTTCCCAGTCGGAGCAGAAGTCGGACTGCGCGTAGACCCATTTGATATTCAGATCATGAAAAAACCAGAATCTGAAGATGAGGAGGCGGTACCAATTGAAGAATAGTAAATTATTAAAACAGATGCTTGCCGGTCCGTATCTTCTCTGGTCAGCAGCATTTATCATCATTCCTCTTATCATGGTCTTCTACTATGGTCTGACGAATAATGACGGTGGATTCACCCTGATGAATCTTGCCAGGATCACAGAACCTGAGAATTTAAAGGCATTGGGACTGGCACTTTTGTTATCCCTTGTCAGTACGATTATCTGCCTGATTCTCGCATACCCTCTGGCTATGATCCTGACTGGACTTGGCGTCAATCAGTCCAGCTTTATCGTACTGATTTTCATCCTGCCAATGTGGATGAATTCTTTGCTTCGGATCATTGCATGGCAGAACCTGTTGGAAAAGAACGGAGTTATCAACAGTCTCCTTCATTTTTTCCATTTACCGGCACTGGAAATCATCAACACTCCATATGCCATCGTACTTGGGCAATTTCAACAGGTAATATTCTTCGTGCAGCCGTAAAAGACGGCACAGAAATG
>OGXH01002243.1_pt1 | contig 13634 bp, 8 predicted proteins | sample 1576241 | NCBI WGS metagenome assembly OGXH01 (sample SAMEA3541529, study PRJEB24748) | human gut metagenome | biome: human gut; feature: human-associated habitat; material: faeces | place: China | collected 2012
GGCGGCTGCGGCACTTAGAATTATGCGGTATTGCCTTAAAAAGGAGATGAGCGCATGAAATGCCCGAATTGGGGTAAAATTTTGGCTGCGGCGGCGCTGTGTGCTGCGCTGTGTGCCTGCAGCAAGCCGCAGGATGTTCTGCCCGATCATACCGCCACGCCGGAAACATCCGCCACGGTTGCCCCAACTGCCGCCGTTGTTCAGGCCACCGCCACCCACGCCCCAGCAGATACCACCGTGCCCACTATTCTGCCGCAGACAGCAGATGCCGGGCGCAGTTATGTGGACGACACCCTGTTCATTGGGGATTCCAACACCGTGCGCTACACCATGTACGCCGATGACACCGGAACGGCGTTTTCCACGCTGAAAAACAACATTGGCGTGGTCAGCATGGGGGCCGGTTCCATCACCACCCTGAAATGCGAAAAGTTCAAGGGGGACAGCACCCTGTACACCATTCCGGATGCCGTTGCCAAGTTGCAGCCCAAACGCATTATCATTGGTTTCGGCTCCAACAACCTTGGTGGCAGCTCCACGGATGCCACCAAGTTCATCGCGCAGTACCGGGAGGGGCTGGCCGCCATCACCAAAGCATGGCCCTATGCGGATATTATCGTCAGCGCCATTCCCCCGCTGGACCAGCAGCGGGACAACACCAACCTGACCATGACCCAGGTAGATGCCTACAACGCCGCCCTTGTGACGATGTGCGAGGAGGACGGCTACAAATTTTTGAACACCGCCGAAGTACTACGGGATGACACCACCGGCTGGGCTAAAAAGGACTATACCCTTTCGGACGGGGTGCATCTTTCCAAAGAGGCTGTCACTGCCTATTTTACTTATGTGCGCACCCACGCTTACGTCACGCAGGACCGCCGCCCCGAAAGCACAGTCGCCATCCCGGAGCCGGACGGCGTACCGCTGGGGTTAATCTCCTCGGATCCGATCGCCGTACGCGGCGCTAAAGTGCCGGTGGAATTTGTGGCCACATCCGGCGGCAGCATCAGCGGTTCCACCAGCCAGAAAGTGAAAAAGGGCGGCACCTGCTCCACCGTGAAAGCCGTACCCGATGCAGGCTGGAAGTTTGCCGGGTGGACGGCGTCGCTGGGGGCGGCCTCCAGCAGTTCTTCCCTGAGCTTTACCGTGCCCAGCAATGCGGACGCCAACGGCGTGATTGTGACAGCACACTTTGAGCCGGACGAACACGAACATGAATTTGTGGAAGTAAAGGATACCCGCATTGAGCCCACCTGTTTGGAATACGGCACCGTAAAAGTCAAGTGCACCATCTGCGGCGAGGTAAAAGAAAAAGAACTGCCCGCCCTGGGGCATGACTATGACAAGGGCGTTATCACCTTGCAGCCCCAGCCCGGTGTAGCCGGGGTGATGACCTACACCTGCCAGCGCTGCGGCTACATCAAAACAGCGCCCATTGAACCGCTGCCCACCGCAACGCCGACAGCTTCGCCCACGTCACCCCCTTCACCGACACCGGCAGTTACCCAGACGCCGGAACCTGTTGTCACACCAGAGCCGATAACTACCCCGGAGCCTACGCAGGAACCTGTCATTACGCCGGAGCCCGAACCGACGGGTGCACCGGAGCCGGTAATCACCGCGGAACCGGCCCCTGACCCGGAGCCGCCGCAGGAAACCGAGCCTGCCAGCGAAGCCCCCACCGAGGTTCCTGCACAGGAACCGGAAGCTCCGCAGGAATAACCCTGATTTTTTGAAAACAAGAGGAACTTAATCTTATGAATGACCCCAGCCAGCAGCACATTGGCACCCCGGCGCTGATCCGCCGGTTTGCCCCTTACCTGATGCGATACAAACGCATTTTGATTTTTGATTTGTTCTGTGCCGCACTAACCACTTTGTGTGATATCGTGCTGCCTAAAATTATGAGCTACCTAACCAACGCCGCCACCGATCCCGGCATTGTGCTGACGGTTGATGCGGTGTTAAAGCTCGCCCTGCTGTATCTCATTTTGCGGCTGATTGATGGTGCCGCACAGTATTTTATGTCCGGCACCGGCCACATCATGGGCGTTTACATTGAGACCGATATGCGGCGGGATGCCTTTGCCCACCTGCAGCGGTTGAGCCACACCTATTATTCCAATACCAAAGTTGGGCAGATCATGGGCCGCATTACCAACGACCTGTTTGATGTGACCGAATTCGCCCACCACTGCCCGGAAGAATTTTTTATTGCGGGCATCAAAATTGCGGCTTCGTTCATCATCCTGTGCGGGGCCAGCGTACCGCTGACTTTGGTGGTGTTTGCCTGCGTGCCCTTGATGGCGGTTGTATCCATCAAGTTGAACCTGAAGCTTCGCGCCGCGTTCCGCCGCCAGCGGTTCCAGATCGGCGAGTTGAACGCTTCGATTGAGGACAGCCTGCTGGGCCAGCGGGTTGTGAAGGCGTTCGCCGCGGAAGAGGAAGAGAACAAAAAGTTCGAGCAGGGCAACACCGCGTTCCAGACCATCAAGAAGAAAACCTACCATGCCATGGCCGCGTTCAACACCTCCACCCGGCTGTTTGACGGGTTGATGTATCTGGTGGTCATTGTGGCAGGCGGCCTTTCGCTGGTATATGGCACCATCAGCGCTGGCGATTTGGTTGCCTATGTGCTGTATGTTTCCACTCTGATTGCCACCATCCGCCGCATTGTGGAGTTTGCCGAGCAGTTCCAGCGCGGTGTGACCGGCATTGAGCGCTTTTTTGACATTATCGATACCCCCGTCGAGATCACTGACGCCCCCGACGCCAAACCGCTGCAGGTGGAAAAAGGCGGCATTGAGTTCCGCGATGTGAGCTTTGAATACCCGGACGACCACAACAAGGTGCTGCGTCATGTAAACCTGAACATCCGCCCCGGCGAGAATCTGGCGCTGGTTGGGCCTTCCGGCGGCGGCAAAACCACCCTGTGCAACCTGATCCCTCGCTTTTATGATGTGACCGGCGGCGAGATTTTGATTGACGGGCAGGACATCCGCCATGTTACCCTGAGCAGCCTGCGCAATGCCGTTGGCGTGGTGCAGCAGGATGTTTACCTGTTCAGCGGCACGGTGGCCGAAAACATCGCTTACGGCAAGCCGGGTGCCACGCGGGAGGAGATCATTGCCGCCGCCAGGCTGGCCGGTGCTGATGGCTTTGTGCGGGAGCTGAAAGACGGGTATGATACCTATGTAGGCGAACGCGGGGTCAAGCTTTCCGGCGGGCAGAAACAGCGCATCAGCATTGCGCGGGTATTTTTGAAGAACCCGCCCATCCTGCTGCTGGACGAAGCCACAAGCGCGCTGGACAACGAGAGTGAGATTCTGGTTGGGCAAAGCCTGGATAAGCTGGCCAAGGGCCGCACCACCCTGACGATTGCCCACCGCCTGACCACCATCAAAAACGCTGACCGCATTCTGGTGCTGGGCAAATCCGGCATTGAGGAAGAGGGCCGCCACGAGGAATTGCTGGCAAAGAAAGGCATTTATTACCGCCTGTGGAACGGGCTGGTCAGCGGGCAGACGCTGTGATGGAAAAGCGGACACTATGCCGCTTTGTTCCGATGTAAAATATATAATGCAGAGCCACCCCGCCGTTGGGGCAGAAGTTTCCCGCGGCGGGGTGATTTTTGTGATTTTATAGGGAACGGTTTTGAGCGTTCTATTATCTGCCACCTATCTCCAACACATAACAAACCCCATATTTTCTGAGCGGCGCCCCGCGCCGCGATCCACCGCCATTATTCATTATTATTTATTATTTATTCTTTTTCCGTCTCCCCGCCGCCCAATTCCTAATTTCTAATTTTCCTCTCAACTCCTCACTCCTAACTCCTACTTCCTAACTTCTTCACCATTCTCCCCGTATTCAGCCCGCAGGTCAGCAGGTTAGAGGCTGTCATGACCGCCAGAAAGCCCGGCATACCGTATTGCGGCATCAGCCACAAAATGCCTGCAATGCGCAAAATGGAATCCAGCACCGAATAGCGGAAGGTCGCCAGCTGCTCCCCCATGCCTTTTAAGATCGCATCCACCATGCTTTCCAGGTACATAAAGGGCGCCACAAAGCCCAGTACCTGCACATAGCGGCCAGCCTGGGCATCGTGATAGAGCAAAACGGCGGCATCCTTGCCAAACAGCACCAGCGCGGCCCCCACCAACAGCGAGAACCCACCCGTCAACCCCATGGCAAGCCGCACAAGGCGGCGCAGGGCAGCGGTATCCCGGGCGGTGTGGGCACGGGTGATCTCCGGCATCAGCAGGCCGGAAAGTGCCGCCAGCACCGAGAACGGGAAAAAGATAAGCGGCAGTGCCATGCCTTTTAAGGAACCATACTGCGCCACGGCTTCGGCGCGGGTGCCAAGGTAAGCGGCAAGGCAGGCGGGGATCAGCACGCTTTCCCCTGCCTGCAAAACGCTGGCCACCAACCGGCTGCCGGTCACGGGCAGCACAATTTCCCACAGCTCCCGGCTGGTATAGCCGCGGGGCGGGTCATCGGCGCATGGGCGGAAGCTCGGTTCCTGCCGGGCAAACAGCGCCATAATGCCGCAGGAGACCGCCTCGCTGACAGTATTGCCGATGAGCACCGCACAGCAAGCGTAAGCCGCGCCCCAGTGGGCCAGCTTTACCAGCGCCAATGCGGCCACGGCCATCCGCACGGTCTGCTCCACCAGTTGGGCAATGATATTCGGTTCCACCCTTCGCCGCGCCAAAAAGCACCCCCGCAGCGCCCCGGCCGCCGCAATAAACGGCAGGCTGGGGGCCAGCGTACACAGCCCCAGTTCCGCGCGGGAATCATGCAGGGCAAAGCGAGCCAAAGGGTCCGCCAGTGCCAGCTGCGCCAGCATGGCGGCGGTGCCCAATACGGCCGCCGTTGCCGCAAGGCTGCGCAGCGTCGGGGCCATGCCGCGCCCACGGGTCAGGCACTGCGCACCCAGCCGTGTGGACGCCACATTGATGCCCGCCGAAGCCAGCGAAACAAACACCATATAGACGGATAAGATCAGCTGGTACAGGCCCATACCCTCCGGCCCCAGGCGCGCAGCCACAAACACCCGGAACACCATGCCCAGCGCCCGCAGCGCAAAGCCCGCCACTGTCAGCAGTGCTGCATTTTTCAGATAGGTTTTCCCCCGCAGTGCCGTTTTTGCCGCCCCCTTTGCCCGTATAAAGCCAGTATATTCTGCATTGCTGCGGTTTATGGCAGGGTTCTATGAAGAAGTATCACCCATACAATTCGGACATTTTTGCTGGTTTGGCGTGCTATTCGTTTTGATAGCACTTGCATTTTGTGCTCTGACGCGGTACACTAATAAAGTGCGGCCCATGCCGCAAAACGGAGAACGGTGCCGAAGCGGGGCAGTTGCAGCGCCCCGCCCGGCACAGATAAAAGGAGCTATACCCACATGAGTGAAGCATGTACCCACGATTGCAGCAACTGCCACGCTGACTGTTCCAGCCGTGCGCCGCAGCATGAACCGCCGCACGCAAAAAGCCACATCAAAAAAGTGATCGGCGTTGTTTCCGGCAAGGGCGGCGTTGGCAAAAGCATGACCAGCGCCATGATGGCTGTTTCCATGCGCCGCAAAGGCTACAAGGTCGGCGTGCTGGATGCTGACATTACCGGCCCTTCCATCCCCAAATTGTTCGGCGTTCATGGCCCGGCCATGGGCACCGAGGACGGCATCAACCCGGTGGAAAGCCACACCGGCATCAAGATCATGTCCATCAACCTGCTGCTGGAAGATGAGGAAGCCCCCGTTGTGTGGCGCGGCCCCGTGATTGCCGGTGCGGTCAAGCAGTTCTGGCAGGAAGTGATCTGGGACGACGTTGACTTTTTGTTTGTCGATATGCCTCCGGGAACCGGCGATGTGCCGCTGACCGTGTTCCAGACCCTGCCGGTAGACGGCATCATTATTGTATCCAGTCCGCAGGAGCTGGTCGGCATGATCGTTGGCAAGGCTGTGCAGATGGCCGAAATGATGAAGGTTCCCATCCTTGGCATTGTGGAAAACATGAGCTATGTGCTCTGCCCGGACTGCGGCAAGCATATCAACGTGTTTGGCGACAGCCATGTGGACGAGACCGGCAAGAAGTACCACCTGCCCGTGCTGGCCAAAATGCCGCTGAACCCCGAATTTGCCAAAGAGGCGGACGCCGGCATGATTGAAACCTTTGCCGGGGATTATCTGGACGGCGCAGCAGACGCTGTAGCCAAGCTGCTGAAGTAACTTTTTTATTTTGGAATCCGGGCCCCATGCCCCGTTTGCAGCCTGTGTGGGGCATGGCCCTGAAAAATTTATCCATACAGGAGGAAACACATTATGAAAAAGTTCCTGGAAGAGTTCAAAGCTTTTGCCCTGAAAGGCAACATGATGGACATGGCCATCGGTGTTCTCATCGGCGGCGCATTCTCCACGCTGGTCACTTCTTTGACGGACAACATCATCAACCCCATCATTGGCATTTTGTTCCAGACAGATTTCAGTGATGTTGTGCTGCACCTGCCGTTTGACATCAACCTGGGCATCGGTGCATTCATCTCTGCCGTCATTAACTTTATCATTCTGGCATTCGTTCTGTTCTGTATGCTGAAAGCCATGAACAAGCTCATGGACCTGGGCAAGCATGAAGAAGAAAAACCCGCCGAGCCGGAAGCCCCTAAGGCCCCGACTCAGGAGGAGCTGCTGACCGAGATCCTGGCTGTTTTGAAAGAGCAGCAGGCTGCAAACGGCAAATAACACACCGTTTTGCCCGGCAGTTATTGCCGCAGCTTAATTTTATTAAGTTTAGTCCTTGCAAAGCAAAGCAAATAAGGTTTTTGCGTTAATTTCATAAAAATCTTTTGTTTGATGATTGCCATTCCCCTACTGGTGTGGTATAGTACATATAAGAACAAAGACGTTCCCACAAACGGGTTAGTGTACCCGTTGGGGAACGTCTTTTTTCGTATCTATGCCAGGGTGGGAAATGTGCGTTCCCGCCCGGCCCCGCAGGAAATTACGGGAAGGAGCAAAAACGGATGGAAAACTTTACAGAGCGCAAGGCCCCCGCCGGGCTGTATGATCCGCGGTTTGAACATGACAACTGCGGCATTGGTGCAGTTGTGGATATCAAGGGCCGCAAAACCCACAAAACGATCGACGATGCTTTGCAGATCGTGGAGCACCTGGAACACCGTGCCGGTAAGGATGCCGAAGGCAAAACCGGCGATGGTGTCGGTATCCTGCTGCAGATCGGCCACAAGTTCTTCAAAAAAGCTGCCGAAGAAGCCGGCATTACGCTGGGCAACGAGCGTGACTACGGCATTGGCATGTTCTTTTTCCCACAGGAAGAGTTGAACCGCAACCAGGACAAAAAGCTGTTTGAGATCATCTGCAAAAAAGAGGGGCTCAACTTCCTTGGCTGGCGCGAAGTGCCCACCTGCCCGGAAATTTTGGGCCACAAGGCACGTTCCTGCATGCCCAGCATCTGGCAGGCATTTGTGGAACGCCCGGCCCGCGTAAAGCCCGGCATTGACTTTGACCGCAAGCTTTATGTTGCCCGCCGCGTGTTTGAACAGTCCAGCCAGGATACTTATGTGTGTAGTCTTTCCAGCCGCACCATTGTGTACAAGGGCATGTTCCTGGTTAAAGAACTGCGCCTGTTCTATCCCGATTTGCAGAGCGAAGATTATGAATCTGCCATCGGCATGGTGCACAGCCGTTTTTCTACCAACACGGCACCCAGCTGGAACCGCGCCCACCCCAACCGCTTTATCCTGCATAACGGCGAGATCAACACCATCCGCGGCAACGTGGATACCATGCTGGCCCGCGAGGAAACCATTGGTTCCAACTACCTGAAAGAGGATATGACCAAGGTTCTGCCCATTGTGAACCAGGGTGGTTCCGACTCCGCCATGCTGGATAACACGCTGGAATTTATGGTTATGAACGGCATGGAGCTGCCGCTGGCTGTTATGGTCACTATCCCCGAACCGTGGGAAAACAACCATAGTATGGACCCCAAAAAGCGTGCGTTCTATCAGTATTACGCCACCATGCTGGAACCGTGGGACGGCCCTGCTTCCATCCTGTTCAGTGACGGCGATGTGATGGGCGCTGTGCTGGACCGCAACGGTCTGCGCCCCAGCCGCTACTATATCACCAAAGACGGCCGCCTGATCCTTTCCAGTGAGGTCGGCGTGCTGGATATTCCCGCCGAAGAAATCGTGCGCAAGGACCGCCTGCGCCCCGGCAAAATGCTGTTGGTGGATACCACCAGGGGTGAGCTGGTGGACGACGAAAGCCTGAAAGCCGATTACGCCAGCCGCGAACCTTACGGCGAATGGCTGGACCGCAACCTGGTCAACTTGGCCGATTTGAAGATCCCCAACGAGCGCGTACCCAGCCATGAGCATGACGAGCTGGTGCGGCTGCAGAAAGCATTCGGCTACCAGTACGAAGATGTTTCCACCATGATCCTGCCGATGGCAAAGAACGGCGCAGAGCCTGCCGGTGCCATGGGCAGCGATACCCCGCTGGCCGTTTTGAGCCACACCCATCCCCCGCTGTTTGAGTATTTTAAGCAGATGTTTGCCCAGGTCACCAACCCGCCCATCGACGCCCTGCGCGAGAAGGTCGTGACCTCCACCACCGTATACGTTGGCGCACAGGGCAACCTGTTGGAAGAGGACGCCGAGAACTGCAAGGTGCTGAAAATCACCAACCCCATTTTGACCGAAACCGACCTGATGAAGATCAAGGCCATGAAGGTTCCCGGCTTTAAGGTGGAAACCATCTCCATCTGCTACTATAAGAACACCGACCTGGAAAAGGCCATTGACCGCCTGTTCGTTGATGTGGACCGCGCCTACCGCGATGGTGCCAACATCCTGATTTTGTCTGACCGCGAAATTGATGAGTACCATGTCGCCATCCCCAGCCTTCTGGCTGTGGGCGCAGTTTCCAAGTATCTGGTTCGTACCCGCAAGCGCACCGCCATGGCCCTGATCCTGGAAAGCGGTGAGCCCCGCAAGGTTCATGATTTTGCCACCCTGCTGGGCTACGGTGCCTGCGCCATCAACCCCTATCTGGCACAGGAGACCATCGGCGAGCTGATCAATGAGGGTCTGCTGGACAAAGATTACTATGCCGCCGTGAACGACTACAATAAAGCCGTTCTGGCCGGCATCGTCAAGATTGCCTCCAAGATGGGCATTTCCACCATCCAGTCCTACCAGGGCAGCCAGATTTTTGAAGCGCTGGGTCTGAGCAACGAGGTAGTGGATAAGTACTTTACCAACACCGTCAGCCGTGTGGGCGGCATTACCATCCGCGACATCCAGAACGACCTGGAAGCCCGCCACAAGCAGGCATTCGACCCTCTGGGCCTGGATATCAGCATGGAGCTGACCAGCCTGGGCGAGCACAAGCTCCGCAGCGGCAAGCTGGCCGAAGATCATCTGTACAACCCGCTGACCATCCACCTGCTGCAGCAGGCCTGCTGGACCGGCGATTACAACAAGTTCAAGGCTTATACCGATGCCGTGAACGCCGAGGGCGGCGATGCCATGCACCTGCGCAGCCTGCTGGACTTCAACTATCCCGATGCCGGTATCCCGCTGGACGAAGTGGAAAGCGTGGATTCCATCGTACACCGCTTCAAGACCGCTGCCATGAGCTATGGCGCCCTTTCTGAGGAAGCCCACGAGTGCATGGCCGTTGCCATGAACCGCATCGGCGGCAAGAGCAACACCGGCGAAGGCGGCGAAGCCGAAGACCGTTTTGGCACCGAGCGCAACAGCGCCATCAAGCAGGTGGCATCCGCCCGTTTTGGCGTGACCAGCAAGTATCTGGTTTCCGCCAGTGAGATTCAGATCAAGATGGCACAGGGCGCAAAGCCCGGCGAAGGCGGCCAGCTACCCGGCGGCAAGGTTTACCCCTGGGTTGCCAAGACCCGCCACTCCACCACCGGCGTGGGCCTGATCTCTCCCCCGCCGCACCATGATATCTACTCCATTGAGGACTTGGCCCAGCTGATCTATGACCTGAAATGCTCCAACCGCAAGGCTGCCATCAACGTCAAGCTGGTCAGCGAAGCCGGTGTCGGCACCATTGCCGCCGGCGTTGCCAAGGCCGGTGCCGAAGTGATTTTGATCTCCGGCTTTGACGGCGGCACCGGCGCTGCACCGCGCAACTCCATCCACAATGCCGGCCTGCCGTGGGAGCTGGGCCTTGCCGAAGCACACCAGAGCCTGATCATGAACGGCCTGCGTTCCCGCGTGCGCATTGAAGCCGACAGCAAGCTGATGAGCGGCCGCGATGTGGCCATTGCCGCCATGCTGGGCGCTGAAGAGTTCGGCTTTGGCACCGGCCCGCTGGTTGCCATGGGCTGCGTGATGATGCGCGTGTGCAACCTGGATACCTGCCCCATGGGCATCTGCACCCAGAACCCCGAGCTGCGCAAGCGCTTTAAGGGCAAGCCGGAATACATCATCAACTTTATGCGTTTTATGGCCGAGGATCTGCGCGAATACATGGCCCGCCTGGGCGTGCATACCGTGGATGAACTGGTTGGCCGCACCGACCTGCTGAAAGTCAAGGATGCCCCGGCTGGTTCCCGCGCAAGCGAGATGGACCTGACTGCCCTGTTGAAAAACCCGCTGGTGGAAAACAGCAGCGTACACTTCAACGCCAAGGATGTTTACAACTTCGGCCTGGAAAAAACACCGGATATGCGCGTGCTGATGAAGAAGTTCAAGAAGAGCTTTGACATGGCAGAGCCCAAGCCGATGACCGTTGAACTGGAAGTTGGCAACACCGACCGCGCGTTCGGCACGATTTTTGGCAGTGAGATCACCCGCAAGTTTGGCAACACCCTGCCGGAAGATACCTTCCATGTGATCTGCAACGGGTACGGCGGCCAGAGCTTTGGTGCCTTTATCCCCGCTGGCCTGACCTTGGAACTGGTTGGCGATTCCAATGACTATATGGGCAAGGGCCTTTCCGGCGGCAAGCTGATCGTTTACCCGCCCAAGGATGTCACCTATGACCGCAGCGAGAACATTGTCATTGGCAACGTTGCCCTGTACGGTGCAACCGCTGGTAAAGCGTTCATCAACGGCGTAGCTGGCGAGCGTTTCTGCGTGCGCAACTCCGGCGCTACCGCTGTTGTGGAGGGCGTCGGCGACCACGGCTGCGAATATATGACCGGCGGCACCGTGGTGGTGCTGGGCAAGACCGGCAAAAACTTTGCAGCCGGCATGAGCGGCGGCATCGCCTATGTGCTGGATGAGGACTGGGATTTCTACACCCGCGTCAACAAGGATATGGTCAGCCTGGAGCCGGTGGAACACAAGTATGATGTTTCGCTGCTGAAGGATTTGATCCGCGAGCATGTGGAAGCTACCGGCTCCCCCCGCGGCAAGGAAATCCTGGATAACTTTGGCGAGTATCTGCCCAAGTTCAAAAAGGTCCTGCCCCATGACTATGACAAGATGCTGCGCCTGATTGCCCAGATGGAAGAAAAGGGCGAGGACAGCGAGCAGGCACAGATCGAAGCGTTCTATGCAATGAAGAACGCTGCTAACAAATAAGGGAGGCGCAAACGATGGGAAAACCGACAGGATTTATGGAAATTGCCCGGCAGACCAGCACGGAGCTGCCGCCCGAAGAACGCATTCAGAACTTTAACGAATTTCACATCCCGCTGCCGCAGGATGAACAGCAGGCGCAGGGGGCCCGCTGCATGGATTGCGGCGTACCGTTCTGCCAGGCTGGCATGATGATTGGCGGCATGGCAAGCGGCTGCCCGCTGAACAACCTGATCCCCGAATGGAACGACCTGGTCTACCAGGGCAAGTGGGATCTGGCTGTACATCGCCTGCGCGCCACCAACCGCTTCCCGGAGTTTACCAGCCGGGTATGCCCCGCTCTGTGCGAAGCTGCCTGCACCTGCGGCTACACCACCGGCAGCCCTGTTACCGTGAAGGAGAACGAGCACGCCATTGTAGAATATGGCTATGAATCCGGCCTGCTGACCGCCTGCCCGCCCCCGACCCGCACCGGCAAAACCGTTGCCGTGGTAGGTGCCGGCCCTGCCGGCCTTGCGGTTGCCGATTACCTGAACAAACGCGGCCACAAAGTGACCGTGTACGAGCGTGAGGACCGCGTGGGCGGCCTGCTGATGTACGGCATCCCCAACATGAAGCTGGAAAAGCAGGTCATCGACCGCCGCGTGAACATCATGAAGGCCGAGGGCATTGACTTTGTAACCTGCGCCGATGTTGGCGGCAGCACCCCTGCCCAGGATGTGCTGGATGCACACGATGCCGTTGTGCTGGCCTGCGGTGCCAAGCAGGCGCGTGACATCAGCGCACCGGGGCGCGATGCACAGGGGATCTACTTTGCCGTGGATTACCTGACCAGCGTGACCCGCAGCCTGCTGGATTCCGGCTTTTCCGATGGCAAGGCCGTGAGTGCCAAGGACAAAAAGGTGTTGGTCATCGGCGGCGGCGATACCGGCAACGACTGTGTCGGCACTGCCATCCGCCAGGGCTGCGCAAGCGTGACCCAGCTGGAAATGATGCCCTGCCCGCCCACAGAACGCACCGCCGCCAACGCCTGGCCCGAATGGCCCAAGGTGCTGAAAACCGATTACGGCCAGCAGGAAGCCATTGCCGTGTTTGGCAGCGACCCGCGCATTTACCAGACCACGGTCAAAGAGTTCTATAAGGACGAAGCCGGTCAGGTTTGCGGTGCGCTGATTGCCAAGCTGGAAAGCAAAGTGGTGGATGAAGCCACCGGCCGCCGCGCCATGGTGCCCACCGGCGAAGAATTTGCCATCGAGTGCGACCTGGTGCTGATTGCTGCCGGTTTTACCGGCTGCCAGCCCTATGTGGCCGAAGCGTTTGGCGTTGACCTGACCAAGCGCGGCATAAAAAGTGATCCAGTTCCTCCGGCACCGCAAGAAATCCTGCGCCGCGGTGCTTTGCCACGACCGTCCCGGACGGGCACCCCAGATTTAAATTGACGCTCTCGTAACCATAGTTTCCTAACTCTTTTGCGATTGCCAGAAAATCTTCTGCACGATTCGTCAGAATCTGTGGAACCACATGCATCCCTTCATTATGTTCCGGCAGAATGTCTTTGATCTCTTTGTAATTCATCTTTTTATTATTAATGAATGGTGTAAAATAGGTATCTATATTTCCAAAATGTTTCTGATATGCATTTCGGAACACAAAACCGGTAAGTCCCTCCATCGGTGCTAAATAAAATTTCATTTTTGTCATCCTACAAAGCTTCCCACTGTGCATATAGTTTTACTGTTGCTCCATTTGTAAGGGAAAGATTTGATACTGTTGCACCATCTCCATAAAAAGTATCGCTGCCATCCGCTTTGGTACTCCATCCGATAAACTTATATCCATTTCTCTGGAATGTATTTGCAGAGAGTTTATAGCTTGTATTGTATTTGCAGGAACTGATCGATTTCATCGAACCACTGGTTGCTCCATTTCCGTCAAACACGATATTGTAAGTATTGATCTTCCATTTTGCATACAGTTTGTAATTTTTACGGGTTCCCTTTTTGATCTTCGTGATCTTGTTTTTAAATGCAGAATCCGTATACCATCCTTTAAAG
>OGXH01002245.1_pt1 | contig 13628 bp, 16 predicted proteins | sample 1576241 | NCBI WGS metagenome assembly OGXH01 (sample SAMEA3541529, study PRJEB24748) | human gut metagenome | biome: human gut; feature: human-associated habitat; material: faeces | place: China | collected 2012
TTTCAATTTTTTTCTTTCCTTCATCCGATACCATCATCAACATTGGTGCAAGAACAAGATCATATCTATTTAAGTCTTCTTCTGCTGTCACGAAATCTACTGGAATTCCCATGTTCCAAAATGGACGATAATAATCAAGCAATAAAGAATCATAATACAATCCTTCTACCTGACGATGAATAGATTGACTCCATTCACTATCAAAAGATTTGATAATTGCAACACGTGCTCTCGGCATCAGCGCTCGGTAGTTCTTACTTAGTTCTTCCATTTCAGCTCCTACCCGAGAAACTTCAGCATATCTTCTGTTCGGTTTTCCATCATGATTCAAAATGCCATGCCAGAGTTCTTCTGTTCCAAACGGGCATGCTCTCCAGCGGAAATAAACAACTGTATCGGCTCCATTTGCCACTGACTGATATGTCCAAAGACGGAGTTTTCCAGGCGTTGGTGTTGGTCCCAACTTACTCCATCCGCAAGGACCGGACTGCTGTTCCATAACCCAGAACGGTTTCTTCTTATAGCTTCTAAGCAATGCATGGGCATCCAGCAGAAAACGCATTCAGGTCAACATTCCGGCTGGAATCGACGATGGACAGAGCATCCGGATCCGTGAAAAAGGTGAGCCGGGTGTAAACGGCGGACCGAGAGGAGATTTGCTTGTCGAGGTTCAGGTAACCCGTCATCCGATCTTCCAGAGACAGGATATGAACATCTTCTCTACCGCACCGATTACATTTGCGCAGGCAGCGCTCGGCGGTGATGTGAAGATCAGCACCGTTGACGGAGACGTTCTCTATACCGTAAAACCGGGAACTCAGACCGATACCAAGATCCGTCTGAAGGGAAAAGGCGTTCCATCTCTCCGGAACAGCAATGTACGCGGCGATCACTATGTAACACTTGTTGTTCAGACACCGACCAGGCTGAACGAAAAAGCAAAAGAAGCCCTTCGTGCCTTTGATGAAGCTTGCGGAAACCGTCAGGTGCCAGAAGCAAAAGCAGCCGATGGTGAGAATACCGCAGAACAGCCGAAGAAGAAAAAAGGGTTTATGGATAAGGTGAAGGAAGCGTTTGAGGATATTGATAAATAAAAAATCTATCTGTTTTTGTTCTCATTCGGACAAAATTTCTCACAGACTTGAGCATGTAGAATATGAAAAGTCTTTTCCAACACGCTCTAATATGAAAGAAATAGAAAATATGAGATAAATGAAAAGAAGAACCTGCAGGAGAAACAGGTTCTTCTTTTTTGACAAAATTTAAAAATACAGAATATTCAGAAAATTGCAATATTGATCTAAATCAAGAGAATGATGAGATGTGAAAAACTGTTCATGATATAATTAACAAAATTGCATAGGAATAAAAAAGATTGATGTTATGTAATGTAAAATAAAAAGGCAGAAAGGAAATAGAGCGGTTGGAAAATGAAAATATAGAAAAACAGGAGTTCTTCAAAACTTATTTAGGTATCAAAAATAAAAATGTGCTGAGCAGTCTGGAACAAATGGCGTATGTCTGGAAGGTGAAAGATAAGGAAGTTATCATTCGAGAAGGGGAACCGCTGCCATGCGTTCCTTTTCTGGTATCGGGCATTGTAAAAGGGTATTGTGAAAGCAAGGGAGATGGAAAAGAGCATGTTTCCTGCTTTGGTTATTTAAAAGGAGACATTGTTGTAGGAATTTCCAATTTATCCGTAAATGTGAAATCACTTTTGACGATAGAATCAATCAGTTCGTGTACCATGCTGTGCGTCCCGATACCAGAATTGTTGAAGTTGATTGAGCAATCGCCGGAAATGATGCGTTTATATAACCGTGCACTCAGCCTTGCATATAAAAAGCTAATTGAACATGAGGATATTGTTGCAAACCACAGGGCAAAGGAACGATATCAATATTTTGTTGATACCTATCGGGATCTGGTAGACGTTGTGAGTAAGAAAGATATCGCTTCCTATCTGCATTTATCGCCGGAGAGTCTGAGCCGTGTCCTGAAAAGCTATAAGGAAGAAAAATAGAAAAACGAATCGAAAAGTGATGCGCGCTGAGCGGAAAAATTTAATCAAATCAAGGAAATCCCTGTTTTCATTGAGGAAAGCAATAAGCAGTGAGGCGGGGAATTGCGTGAATCAGGAGGGGAAAGCCCCTTATAAGAGAGAAGACGGCAGATCTAAAAAAAGCAGATTATAAAGTACAAAAAAGAAATGGAAGGGGAAGAAAAATGGCATTTTTAGATGGAGTAAAAGGAAAAATTTCAAAAGCAGGATATTCAACTATGCAAAAAGCAAAGGATTTGTCGGAGATTACGAAACTGAATATGGTGATTTCTGAATCGGAGACGAAAATCAATGAAATCTACAGTGAAATAGGATATAAAGTTTACTGTGCATATCGGGAAAATCCGCTGGAAGAAGTCAAAGAGGAAATTGGCCAGATCCGGGAGCTGGAAGAGGCTATGGAAGCATGCAAACTGCAGATCCAGGCAATCAATGCAATGAACAGCTGCCCGCGCTGCGGTGCAAAAATCAAACCGGAAATGATGTTCTGCAGCAGCTGTGGAATGAAACTGCAGAGTGAAGAACAGGAAACGGTGGAAGAAGAACAGGAACGGCCGGCTTTTTGCAGTGAATGCGGAGCACCGCTGGAACCGGATATGAAATTCTGTACGGTTTGTGGACATAAAGTTGACGAGTAAAATCGAGAGCGTGTTTGAAAAAGCAAAGCACAGAAGAGAAGATCAAATCAGACAGCAAAAAGATAAATGATCCAAAATAGGGAGGTGGATTTTGGATCATTTATTGCAAAGAAAAAAGATTTGTGGATAAAAAGGGACAGGAGAGGAAAACAAGTATGAAAAAATGCCCGGTATGTGGAAAAGAGTGGTCAGATGCGACAAGATTTTGCGGAAGCTGTGGAGCAAAACTGGAGGATGGAAATATTGTAGTGCCAGATATAGTGCCGGATGATGGGAAAGAGGAGCAGAGAAAAAAAACAGAGCCGGTCAAACCGAGTGTGAAAAAAACGATAGAACCTGTCAGAACGAAAACGAGGGAAACAGCAGAAAATAAAAAGATAGCAGAAGAAAAAGAAGAAGAAAAAAACACAGCTGAACGTAAAAGAGCAGAATACAATAAATCGGACGCCGTGCTGCCGGTAAAACGCAGAAAAAAAGGATGGAAAATTGCGACAGCACTTGGCCTGACTGCAATAGTGGCAGTCGGAGCAGTAGTTTTCTGTGTGAAGTCCGGGGAAAACATGGAACACCCATTTGTAGAATTATATGGGGACAGTTATGAAATTCTCACGAAAGAAAAACTGGGACATACCATAACCATTACAGACAATGGGCTGGACTGGTGAGAAGAGATCCCTATTACCTATTGTGGAAAGCAGAGTAGCAGTGTCCTTACAGAGTAAGAGAGTGCAAAAAATCTGGAAAATTATATTAGGACTCTATTCAGAAGTAAAGATACGATGAGAGAAAAAGGAGTAGAGAATATATGAAAAAAGCAGGAAGCCGAATTTTGATCATTACTTTTGGAATTATGGCGGCTATAGCAATTTTATATCCATGGAAGTTTGTTCCGGAATATGGAATACTCCAGATGACGGAATCAGGGGAAAAAGCTGGAAAAACAGCGGAAAGCCAGGAGTCCGATGAGGAATATATGCAGGTGGCAGATCGTGCAGTCGAAGTATTATTTACAGGAGATACCGATACGCTTCTGAGCCTGTTGCCGGAGCGGTATTTTGGCCAATATGGGGAAACGTTACAGTGGATCATAGAAAATGCAGTGGAAGAGGAACTTCAGAAACTGCAAGATGAAGTTGGGGATATACAAATTACCCATTGGCCAGTCAGATCAGAAAAACAGTCCGAAGGCAACATGGAAAAAATAAAAAGTCATTATGGAGAAGAAGGAGATACGGTCACCGATGCAAGAAATGTGTTTGTGGAAGTGAGTGCATCCGGCATAGAACCGGAAGAAATGGAGATAGCGGTTGTTGAAATTGACGGAAAATGGTATCTCGACTCTGAGGGTTGGGACGATGGATCGAAAGAAAACTATGACGACGAAGACGACGAAGAAGAAGATGATGATGATACATGGTCGGATGATGAAGACGATATAAGTTCAAATGCGGAGACGTCTCATACATTGGAAAATATGAAATTTTCTGATGCAAGAGAATTTCAGGATGGACTTGCCTTTGTAAGAATTCACGGAAAGGGGGAATCTTACAAAGGCTTTCTGGATAAAAAGGGAAAGTTAAAGTTTTATATACCTTTTGATGAAGATGCAATTGATGCAGATATTTATCGGTACGATGTGAATTTTAATAATGGTTATAACTGGTTCGTCTATGACAATATTTTTTATGTGATTGACACGGATGGAATGATAAAAAGCCAGTATGATGCAGACAAAGTGGCAGATTACGGCGGTGGTTATACCTGGCTGGAGGAGGAAGAAAATGTATCCTGGGATGATGCCGGGTTTTGGAAATATACACTGTATAGTCCGGAAGGGGGGGAAGTGTGTGATTATACAGTCAGCAATCAGGACCTGGAAAATCTGAGTTTTAAAAGATCCTACATGGGTGATGGAAAATTTCTGTATAAAAAAATGGACGGTACGAAAGAAGTCTGTGTTCTGGTTGAGCCGGAACTGGGAAAAGAAACAGAGTTAAACGTTTCGTTTGACAAAGCAGAAGAACATGGAATGCGGGACGGACTTATCATAGAAACGGGCGCAATGGACGATGGATATTGGGCAGGGGATGAAAATCCGTTTCATATTACAGTGATCGGGAATGGAGAAGAAAAAGAAATTGAAATCCCGAGTCAGTATCTTGGCCCGTTTGGCGGATATCCGACTCTGCTCGACTGGACAAAAAAATATGCACTTTTTACGGTAAGACAGGACGACCAGGACATTTATTTTTTGTGTGATCTGGAGACAGGCGATATCAAAAAATATACAGGAAAGTATGCGCCGTATTTTAAATATTATTCCACTACAACAAGCTGCATCGAGGATAATGTTCTTGCACTTTCCATGTATGGGGAAGATAATCAGTTTTATGTCTGCCTGATCAATGCGGATACCATGAAAGAAATTGCCGATCCGATTGCCGGAGAATCTTTTTCCATGGAAGATAAGACATTACTGATCGATCAGAAAGAATTGTATGATTTAAGCGGGAATCTGTTATATACCGTTGAGGATGGAAAAAAAGGAGAACTGGTCAGTGATGGAATCCTGCAGGTAACATACAGCGAGGAAGAAAAAGAGACTGTGGATGGTGAGTCGGAATATGTCGAGGTAGATAAGACAGATTATTACGATCTGAAAGGCAAAAAGTTATTTTCGGAAATGGATACAGCAGATAGCAAAATGGTGCCGGAACCATCAGAAGAAGTATAAAAATAGAGCAGAACAGGAGAATTTTCAGATGAAAACAAAAGCAAAATACGTCATTGTAATTCTGTTTTTATGTACGATACCACTATATTTCTGCAGAATGATCGGCTGGAAAGATGATGCCATCCGGCTTTACGATGTGATTCTCTATGGAATGGAAAGCCAGGAAGGAGACTCTTTTGTCGGAGGGATGATCTGGAAACTGATGCAGGAAAGTGTCTTTGAAAATATCAACGCATGGTTGATTGGAACAGCGGCAGTAACGCTTGTGGGATCAGTTCTGGTTACGCTGTTAAATGGAAAAAAGACCTATGTTCTGGCAATTGTATTATCCATCGTGACAAACGGAGGTCTTGCGTGGTCAATGCAACGACTCAGCTGGGGATGGAAAAACAAGGTTGATTATAACGGCCAGATGACAGGAATGCCGCTTCGCATGGAATTTGTGTGGGTGTGGATAGCACTTCATGTTCTGATTCTTATATTTGCACTGTGGGGAATGGTTTCTAAAGAGAAAAGTGCTTCAAAGAAAAGTATTTCAAGAAAAATTGAGCCGGAAAAAATCAAATCAAAAAAAACGGAATCGAAAAAAATCAAGCCGGAAGAAACCGTATCAAAGAACCCGGCAGCTTCGAAGATGCGGTCAGCGTGTCCCTCCTGCGGAAGAATTCCGAAAGAAGGAGAAAAGTTTTGTACGCGCTGCGGATCAAAACTGCAATAAGAGGAGCAGAAAATGAAAAAGGAAATCAAATGTCCCAGGTGCAGACGCAGGATTCAGAAAGAAGATGCCTATTGCCAGTACTGTGGCTGCCATGTGGCGGAAGAAAAAAAGAAGAAGAGAAAAAAGAAAATTCGAAGATTTCTGGTACTTGTCATTGTGATTGTGCTGTTTTTAGGTATCCTGCTTGCCATTGCAGTTGGATCACAGAAGAAGCAAATACAGGGATGGAAAGAAAGACAACTGGAAGAATGGAAACAAAAACAGGAAAAAGTGCAGGCAGATGAAGGTGACCAAAGCCAAAAACAGAACAAGAATCAGAATGGAGAACAGTCGCAGGATAGTCAGGATGTGAAAGAGCCAGGCACAATGAAAAAATGTGCCAATGGGGATACGGTTTATCAGCCGTCGGTAAGTACCGTTTCTTATGATGAAGATACCGGCCTGTTGTACTACGAAAATCTGCTGATTGTTTATCTGATAGAAAACAGCAGCCAGGAAGAGCGGGAAGCACTTGCAGCAAAGGTAGATGGAACGCTGGTTGGAAATATGAGCGGAAGCATGAACGTGATTGAAATCCTGGTGGATGTTCGCGATCCAGTACGAAACGATGAAGAGCCGCCGGGCGCTCGAGTACGCCGCCGACTTCCTCCATCTCCCGAAGGACGAGCATTTTCATCAGGCGCTTTCGGATGCAAAATATACGGCCGACATTTTTGCACGCATCGATATGGATGTTGTGCTGGCGTACGACTCGATCGACGTATATCAGAACCCGAAATCGAAAAAAGAGGAGATCCACGCCGTCTATAATGGCTACACGAAATTCATCTCCCGCGAATTCGACACAAAAGAAGAAGCCATGCACGACCGCGAGGTCTGCAGCACGCACTGCTGCATCTGCGGGAAAACGGCAAGAAAACGCTTACGCTGGTTTTCGGCCGGCGGGAAAAACTACTACTGCGTAGCCTGGTGCCCGGAGCATGGATATTTGAAAGGCAAAGCCCGCATGAAACATTCGGACGAAGGAAAACTCTTCGTCGTGAAAACCATCCGCATCAGCAGCGAACAGGAGGCGGGGGAAATCCGGCAGAAGAAAGAGAACCTGCGGAAGAAGAGGAATCAGAAGAGGAAAGAAATGTAAGAAAGGCAGAGGAAATGGAAACGGGATAAAAGGTTTCATTTCTTCTGCCTTTTTAATTGGAAAACAGAGCGGGATCGGTTATAATAAAAAATAATGGAACGTATGAAAAGAGGAGGCGCAGAATGGGAGCTTATTTAAACAGTCAGACACCGTATACCCTGTATCAGAGTGAGAGCCGCAGCCCGTATTTTGTGGATAAAACAATGCTGCTGCAGGAACTGTTTCCCTATGTGGCTGCAGGGAATCGCCATCTTTGCGTCACAAGGCCGCGCAGATTTGGAAAAACAATTGCGGCCAATATGATCAGCTCGTTTTTTCAGAAGGGTATTGATTCAGGTGAACTTTTTGACCGGCTTAAAATTTCAGAAGCGGATGACTGCCAGAAATACAAAAACAAGTATAACGTCATTCGGATTGATTTCAGTAAAATGCCGAGAAACTGTGAATCTTACCGACAGTATATCGAGCGTGTGGAAGAACTTCTGATCAGTGATCTGCGGGAAGCGTATCCGGATGCAAAAACCAGTGAAACAGATGCGATTGGAGATATTCTGGAAGAGATCTTTCAACAGTATCATGGCGAAAAATTTATTTTTGTTCTGGACGAATGGGATTTTATTTTTCACAGGGGATTTATAACAGAAGCGGATAAAGCAAAGTATGTGGCATTTTTAAGTAATCTGCTGAAGGACCGTCCCTATGTGATTTTATCGTATATGACGGGAATTTTGCCGATTGCGAAATATTCCAGCGGATCGGAACTGAATATGTTTGCGGAGTTCACGATGGTAAATTCACCAATGTTCGGAACATACTTTGGATTTACAGATGACGAAGTGGATGATTTGTATGAAAGGTACTGTAGAGAATGCGAAAAACAGAGAAAAATAAAAAATGTGACGCGAAAAGGTCTGCGAGACTGGTATAACGGTTATTATACAAAATCGGGAGAGCGGGTATACAATCCACGCTCCGTTGTTTTTGCACTACAGTTTAACAATCTGGCAAATTACTGGACCAGCTCAGGTCCATATGATGAAATTTATTATTACATTCGAAATAATGTATCCGACGTCAGGGATGACCTTGCACTGATGGCAGCAGGAGAGTCAGTTTCGGCAAAAATACAGGAATATGCGGCCACTTCCATGAACCTGTCTACGAGAGATGAAATTTACTCTGCGATGGTGGTGTATGGATTTTTAAGCTATTTGAATGGAAAAGTGTCTATTCCGAACAGGGAATTGATGGAGAAGTTTGATGAGCTGCTGATGAAGAATGAATCTCTGGGATATGTATATCGTCTGGCGAAAGAGTCCGAGAAAATGCTGAAAGCGACTCTGGCGGGAGATACGCATACGATGGAAAAAATTCTGGAACTGGTGCACGATACGGAAGTTCCGCTGCTGTCGTACAACCATGAGACAGAATTGTCAGCCATTGTCAATCTGGTATACCTGGCTGCGCGTGACAGTTACCGGGTAGAGCGTGAGGATAAGGCGGGAGTTGGGTATGTGGATTTTATTTTCTATCCATATGATCTGACCGCAGATGGAATTATTCTTGAACTAAAAGTAGACCACACTCCGGAAGAAGCAATTCAGCAGATCAAAGACAGGAAGTATGCATTAAAATTTGTGCCGCGGCTTGCAGAACAGAAAAAGTATACAGGAAAAATACTGGCTGTGGGAATTGGGTATGAAAAGACGGAGAAAAAGCACAGGTGTAGAGTGGAAAGCTTAAATTGAGTGCTTGAGAGGTAAGAGAACTATCGATAAAAGCAGGTTTGTCGGTAGTTTTCTGTTATAGAGAAGAAATGGGGGCAGAGCAATGAAAACAATCCATAAAATTTCCGGAATTTTTCTGTGGTGTGTCGTTGGCGTGTTTCTTGGAAAGAGCGTTTATACGTATTATGACTACACAGCACACCCCGGTTTGTATGAGACGTGGTCTGCACCGTGGTATACAGGGATTCTGCGGGATGGCGTAATTGCGGCGGTTCTGATTGCGGTGACGCTGGCGGTTCGGTGGGTGATTCAAAGAAAAATGAGGAAGGAATAGAAGGCGATGATTTTTAAGAGACTTGGCTTGATGAGGAGTCGTTTTTACGGAAAGAACTGAAAGAATAAGAAAAGACAAAAGGACGAAAAACAATGGCAAAATTATATTTCCGCTACGGCGCGATGGGCAGTTCGAAATCTGCTAATATTTTGATGGTTCGCTATAATTATGAGGAGCGCGGGCAGTATGCTGTCCTGTTGAAGCCGCGGACGGACAACCGCGACGGAGAACATGAAATCAAGTCCCGCATCGGGCTGGAGGCACCGGCGGAATATGTGGATGAATTTTTAAAAGAAATTTCAGAGACCTGGAGTGCAGACAGCGGGGAATACCGGTATCACGGAAAGAAAGTGGATGCGGTTCTTATCGACGAGGCGCAGTTTCTTTCTCCGGAGGAAGTTGATACGCTTTCGGACATCGTGGATTTTTATGGGATTCCGGTTCTCTGCTACGGTCTGCGTGCGGACTTCCAGACACATCTGTTTCCGGGTTCGAGAAGATTGATGGAAATCGCTGACATCATCGAGGAAGTCCCAACGGTCTGCTGGTGCGGAAGACGGGCGCAGTGCAATACGAGATACGCAGACGGAAAAATCGTTCGGGAAGGCGCGCAGATTTTCCTTGGATCGAACGAGAGTTATGTGGCGCTTTGCAGGAAACATTATAAAGAAGGAAAGCTGTGGAAGGAAGATGAGTAAGATAACAATATATGAAGTACAGGAGAGAATGCCGCGGATGGAAACGCTGGTGGAACTGTGGGAAGCTTCCGTCCGTGCGACACATCATTTTCATCGTTAATAGGAGCTTCTTTTGCAACAACATCCATTCGTATCAGTTTATCAAGAATATCCACAAGAGCAGGTCCGCTGGAAACATTTGATTGCTGCAATATAATCTTTTCTGGGATAATACTCCGTTTTGCACCATGCTTTTTATCGCTGGGGAACATCAGAAAAAGGATATGGAAAAAAGCCGATGGAGATGTTTTTGATTAAAAAACTTTAGGAATAACAGCAGGGGAGAGTGAAATGAAAAAAATATTTTTAATGAGGCATTCCATCCCGGAAAAAGGGGATATACCGAATGAGCAGATTCCTCTATCGGAAGAGGGAAAAGCGCTTGCTGTATCAAAAAGAAATATATTTTCAAATGTGGACAGATGCTTTTCTTCACCTTATCGGAGAGCAATGGAAACGGCTGAATTCATCGCAGATCACCCGGTCATTGTGAAGGAGCTGCATGAAAGAACGATCGGGGATGCCAGGGAGGATTTCTGGCTGAAACAGTATGAAGATCACGATTTTCGCAATCCGGGCGGGGAATCGTTAAATCAAGTGAAGGTGCGGATGAAAACCGCGATCGATTCTATCGTCGGACAGATGAAAGAAGGAGAAACAGCACTCGTGGTTTCTCATGCAACGGCAATCTGCGCATATTTGCTTTCGTATTGTGAGATCGAGGTGAAAGATGCGGAAAACAAAGTAAGAAAAATATCTTTCCATGGAAAAGAAATCCTGAATGGCAGATTTCGGCCGGCAGATGGATTTGAAATCCTTTTTGAAAACGATATTTTTTCGGATATTCGTGTTATGGGGAGAGAAAAATGAAAACATTATATTTGATCGGCGGAACGATGGGCGTTGGCAAAACGACAGTAAGCCAGCAACTGAAAAAAGAGCTGACGAACAGCGTTTTTCTTGACGGAGACTGGTGCTGGGATGCCGATCCGTTTCAGGTGACGGATGAGACGAAAGCGATGGTGATGGACAACATCTGTTATCTGCTGAATAACTTTCTGCACTGCAGCGCTTATGAAAACGTTATTTTCTGCTGGGTGATGCATGAGCAGAGTATTGTTGATGAAATCGTCAGTAAGCTGGACACGGAAGAATGCAGAGTGATTAAAATTTCGCTGATCGTGGATGAAGCAAATTTGCGGAAGCGGTTATTATCCGACATCGCAAATAAGATTCGTACGGAAGAGATTATGGACAAAAGCATTGCACGAATTCAGATGTATCAGGTACTTGATACGGTAAAAATTGATACGAGTGATAAGAGTGTCTGTGAAATTACAGAGGAAATTGCAGCACTTTAAGATCAAAAAACAAGGAGCCAAACCAAAATGACCGAACGAATCATAGACAATGAACTCCGGCTGATCCCATATTACAGGAATGACGAGGCCTCTCTTCCGTGGTATCAGGATCTGGACGTGTGTAAGCAGGTGGACAACCGGGAGGAGCCGTATGATGTGGAGCTGTTGCATCGGATGTATGATTATCTTACCGCGCACGGTGACTGCTATTATATAGAATATAAGGGCGTGCTGGTGGGAGATGTTTCGCTGAGAGAGAATAGTGAAATCGCTGTCGTTGTCTGTAAAGAATACCAGAATCAGCATATTGGAAGACGGTGCGTTCTGGAGATGCTGAAGCTTGCAAGAGAAAAGGGAATGGAGCGGGTAAAAGCCAATATTTATTCTTTTAATGGACAAAGCCAGCGCATGTTCCAGTCGGTCGGATTTGAGAAAACGGCGGAGGAATGGTATGAGTCTAAGCTGTAAGTGATTGCAGAGAAAGAGAGAAGAAATGAACATAAAATACAATCAGCTGTGCATTAGAAATGCCGAAAAGAAAGATTGTGAACAATTAGCCGTCTGGTGGAACGATGGAACCGTCATGGCCCACGCCGGATTTCCAAACGGGCTTGGGACAAGCGCAGCGGAAATTGAAAAACAGATTGCCGACGACAGCGATGAAACAAGACGAAGACTCATCATAGAATACAACGATGTGCGAATCGGCGAAATGAGTTTCTATGTATTCGAAAATCATCGATATGAAATCGGAATCAAAATCTGCGAATCCGATTACCAGGAAAAAGGCATTGGAAGAATTGTACTGAGCATGCTCATAGAAGAATTGTTCCGCATGGGAGCCAACGTTATTTTTCTTGATACCAACCTCAAAAACACAAGAGCACAGCATGTCTACGAAAAACTCGGCTTCCGCAAAACCGCAGTCCATTACAATTCCTGGAAAAATCAGCTGGGGGAAATGGAATCTTCTGTCGACTATGAGCTGACGGCGGATGAGTTTTGCAATCTGAAATAGAAATTGTAAAATAAATGAGGGACGAGTGTAAAGAAAGTTCGATGGGAGAAAGAAGTATGGTATCTTTGACATTGTCTAAAAAAGAAATGGGTTTTCACTGGGTAAGGTTTATGCCTGACAGGACTTGCTCGTTTCTTTTTTTGCTTTATAAACGATTATGATTTATCCATTGCGGCAGTGTTAATGTAAAAACAGCAAGTCCTCTTGACAATGTGATTAGCCTGAACTAACATGAAGCTATAAGAAACATAAACGGTAGTCTGAGGAGGAATGTGAGATGCTGTTGTTGCAAAACATATTATACTGTCTTCTGTTTATTCTGATGGTAAAGTGTCTGGTAAGAAATGATGGAATGAACTGTGTTTATTTTTACCCAAAGGAATATATAGAAGAAGCCGATAAACGTGGACTGATCGACAAAGATGCGGTCATGAAAAAAGGAAAGCAGGTTATGATTCCATTTTGCATCATTTTGTTCGTGGTGCTGATCGCGATCATTTTTGTCTGGAATAAAGTCACCGATTTCAAGACGGCATATCTCCAATCCTACCTCTTCCTTGTGGTGATGAACTGGTTCGACGGAATTATGCTTGACCGGGTGTGGGTTGGACACAGTAAAATATGGGAGATCAAAGGAATGGAAGGGATTCCGTACATAAAACCATGGAAAACCGTGCTGACAAAACGAGGCCTGGCGACGATTCTGTATCTGATCATTGCACTTGTGACAGCTGGGATTGTAGTGCTGGTTGGGAAAATCTGTTAAGAGACAGCATTGAAAAAAAGAGAAGAATATTATATACTACTCATGAGTAGTATTTTTGCGTAAGGGACTTTCGGAATATATAGGAAGTTAAATATCTCTGTTTTACTGGAGCAAATCAGTAAAACAGAGATATTTTTATGCCGCAGGCGTACCAAATTTGATTCGAAAAATTTTTGGCATTGAGAACGAAGGGCGGAGACGGTATAATGGAAGCAGAATTTTAACATCAGTAGACAAGAAGTCCCCCGCTTCTAAAGCGGTGGGATGAATTGTTAAAAGAAACATAACAGCAGTGGCGGGCGGAGAGAAATCGGTATCCTCCACTGACATGAGGTAAGTCACAGTCGAACTATTTTCGACATGTCAGACTCCGTGAAAATACCGACTGTGAG